>Ga0209589_1002540_pt1 | contig 31712 bp, 9 predicted proteins | sample CowpeawhiteBW_FD_187525 | JGI IMG/M metagenome (GOLD analysis project Ga0209589, IMG submission 187525) | Root nodule microbial communities of legume samples collected from California USA - Cow pea white BW (SPAdes) (version 2) | ecosystem: Host-associated > Plants > Roots > Nodule | place: USA...
TTATATATATATATATATATATATATATATATATATATATATATATATATATATATGGATTCCTGAAAGCTGACACGAGTGTAACTAAGTAGCTTAGTGCATGCCAAAGTGTGGTTCCTTTTGGCTTTCTTGTTTTGTGTTGTTTTGTGGTCAGCGATTTTTGACACAGAATAAAGAATGAGGTGCAAGTAGTTAATACCACTACTCCATATCCACCTTTCAAACAAGTTTTTGGGATTGTATTAATTACTGTCACGTTATTGCTTCCTATTTTATTCTTAGCACATCACAGTGGGATTGAATTATAATAATGCACGCATCCTAAATTCTCTGCTTATCATTCATGTCATTTTTTGCTGTTAGAAGGTGACAACACCAACCAATATATACTTACCAATCTTGAATTCAGTCACAGAACCTTCATTTTATGAATAAAATAAAAGTTTAATGTTGGTGTGTTGTGCTTCACCATCACTCACTCACTCATTCTCATCACACATTATCTATATATATGCCATGTATCTAATTAATGGGAAGTTGTTTTTGTATGTTGGAGTGTGATCAACAAGTTTGGGTCATTCAATAATTATAATGGGTTGCTTCAATCAAAAAGTAATTGTTTTAGAGTCACTTAATCACATAAATTAAACAAATATACATGGTTATATGTATTTTTATATGATTTTTTTTATAATTAGATTTGACCATTTTTTTTCTAAGTCATCTTATTTCGTATGTGTTTGTTGGACGGATAAAAATAACATGTCTTGAAAAGTCTCATATCGCCTAAGACAATCAAGGAAGTGGGTGTTAGTGACTATATAATAGACTCTAAGTCTATGATATTCCTTTCTCTGAGTCATAGACACTTCAAACTTGTGTATTTGACTCTTGTATACTCTTATAATAAGTTAAATTATTGTTTTGAAAAGTATAGATATACTTGAAATTTTTTTCCAACAATTTCTATTCTTATCATATTTGACCGTGACTATTCACTTTAACGTTATCTCATTATATTTAATATCAAAACACTAATATATTAAAGTGAGAAAATAATTATATATTTATATATATGAATGCAAAAAAGAGAAAAACAAGTTTAAGTTGCTAGCAAATCATAATCAAAAGTTATAAACTAGGAAGCAGCATTAATGGAATACAAATGCAAAAGTAATTTTTGCCAATAAATTTTGTCATAAGATGAAAACCAAATTATTGTTATATAAGTAATTTTTTTCACATGATTTAAAAAAAAAAAAACTAACTATTATATTAATTCATAATTTTATTGAGTTATTCGAATATAATATTTTAATATGTAGCATATCAAGAATAAATTCAATTTTAGTACAATAAGTTCTAAATTCTCTCTATCGTTATTATATTTTCCTTGAAACGTTAGTTTGTGTACCCTATGTGTACATGTCGACCATAGTATAAATAAACAGTTATCTTTTATTCTAATTTATCATTAATGAAGACGAAGATTAGGTGATATTGTGCTTTTAGGGTTCGTACGCTTTGATGTTTTGTTCTACGTGAATCTAGGGTAAAACATTTTAACACACATGTTCTGTTCTTCGTGAATTGAATTAAACGAGGTGTCTCGAGATGTACTTAGAGGCAATGGAGGATCGTAGTGTGTGTAGGGTCTTGCTCCCTCCAATATTTTTTTTCTCTGTGTAAATATATATATATATATATATATATATATATATATATATATATATATATATATATATATATATTATTAATTTTAATTTGTTTTATCTGTTCAACATGTAACATCCCAATTAAATGGATAATATCAATTTAAACAAAACGTCGCATATAAAATAATATCTAGAGAGTGCGGGAAAAAGGTAAGGAGGCACACAATACCCCAACCATGTTCATACGAAAGGGAGGAGGCATTACACTACCTAACCTAATTAAAATAAATCAACAAAACACAAGTTCTCGTACAGAAAAATAAATCTAGACAATAAAACTTCTTCAGCTAAGGGCTCCCTAGTGAGCCTCATATCCGTCCATAACCATCAAGCCGTAGCATCCTCATTGCTATTACCACTACCATGGGTTCTCGCATCTGCTCACATCAATAGAATTGATGATCATTGCAAAGGAGGAAAATCACACACACAACCATACAAACAAGCGAAAGGGTAAGCTAGTGCACAAAATTCATACATCATAATAATCATCATTCAATCATATAATCAAGCATAATTGACGAAAAACTCTCACATAATACACCAAACCCTTTCAAAACTACAAGACTTGACTATCTGGATACGCATAATGAGGCACCACCACAAGACAGTGGAATTAAGTCCTAGCAGTGAGGCATCACCACGAGGCCTTCGCGGAATTACACCCTTACCAGAGGCACCACCACGTGGCCTACGTGAAATTACGTCCTGGCCTTGAGGCACCACCACGATACTCACGTGGAATTACGTCCTTATCTCGAGGTACCACCGTGAACTCCTCTTTAAAAGGGTCCACAGAATTATGTCCATTAGATGAGGCACCACCATGAGCTCTCACTACAAGAGTCATGGAATTACGCCCTACTCACATATTGAACATGTTTCACCAACCAATCAGAAGTCCCCATAACTAACATCATGTATAACAACCCCATCATGCAACTCAGGCTTTCCAATTCATATAACACACAACAACATACCATTCCCACCGCAACCTCATATATCAATCATGGCATCATCCCTCAACCCACGTAGTAAAGCATTTAGATCAAATAGGCAATCACACATCAGTGCACCATTCAACAATAGTACCAAACTCACCCCACAATCTCGCTCAGGCTAATAGGTCCCGCTCAAGCGAGGGGGGTCCTCTCGCTCAGGCGAAACCCTTCTCGCCTAGGCGAGATCGCGAAAGGGGAAAAGCGGACTCTGCGAGGTCTCGCTCAGGCGAGTCCCTTCTCGCCTAGGCGAGATCACTCCTCGCTCAAAAATAAAAACCTCTCGTCTAAGCGAGAGATCGAGCAGCAGGTCCTGGGCGAGCCTCTACTAATCTCGCCTAAGCGAGGCAAGCTCGCTTGGGCGAGAAAACCAGTGCCTGCCACTGTTCTTTCGAGTGACAGCCACCCACACGCACCCACACAGTCCAACATGCAATTTCAACTGATTAAATTCACACACAGACCGTTCAATCATCATAGACTCATCAAACAAGCAGATTCTACCGAAAATGTGGTGAGATCTAGCTTCCCTTACCTAGAATGAGCTAGCAAAATAACTTTGACACCTAAGCCCACCACTGCAGCAGCCCCACGAGCAGATTGAAGAGCTGGAGATAGTGGCACATAAGGGAGATTAGGTTTACTACTGTGAACCCCAACATAGAACACGAAAATAACTTAGAGAGGGTTTAAGGTCATGGAACAAACTTACGTGCAGGAGCAACGAGGTTGAACTAACTCGAACGGAACGGAGGGCCAAACCCTAGCAGAGACGGCAGCAGCAGCTCAAGGGTGTGTGGAAATTTGTTTTACGCAAAAGTGTCAGAATTAGGGTTTTGGACAGCTTTAGGTCAGTTTTTTCCTTATTGGGCCAGCCCTCAGGCCCAAAGGTTAAGGGCAACCTAAAAAAAAAGGGCAGCACGAAAAAGTGGACCTTACACAACACCTCCATAATTTTTATGTATTTATTTTAGACTTAACTTCAATTCAACTCTCAACTCATTTTAAACCATAATGATAAGATTGAATAGTAGTTGATATTAAGCAAACAAAACTTTAAAATCAAATAATAGAAAAGGTAGATCAGTTTTAACCAATCAAGTCATTGAATAAATTAAGCAGTAAGTTGTTTAAATTTTGAATGTATTTTAGGTGAGTGTGTAAATGTTAAGTTGTACTAAGTACAAAGATGACTTAGAATCTAATTTTGATATTTGATACACAAATATATTAATTTAAGATTTAGAATCAGTTGGTCTAATTAGACTGTAAGTTTGCCTAAAATGCTTTATTCGATAACATTTATATATTGTCTTTTACGTATGTCAAAATGAGTTTTAACCCATGAGCCAATTCGATTCACAACAGGTTTGAGTCAAGTTAGGTTGAGAAAAATTAAGTTTTTCTAAAAGTGGATTGAACTTAATCCAGGTCACTCCACTTAACCACCAACATTTTTTTACAATTTTTTGTAATAATTATTTACTATCCTTAATTATATAGGTTCAGAATTTCATATTATAAATGCTAAAGTGTTGCTCAATAATATTTGAATATTTGAATGTTTAATTAATTTGATTGTCAAGTGATATACGCTGATACTTTAATCTTTAACTATAATCTTTATAGTAAATTACTCAATCAATTGTCTTATAAATTTTTTTTTTCTAAATTAGCATGACAAAAAAAATTATTAAAATATTATCACATTTATTTTGAATAACTTATTTTTTTTATCAATTGGTTTTAAAAAATCTTCATTTCTTTGTAAACTGTCATCCAATACTATTTATATAGATTATTTGGACTTTGTTTGAAATTTATGAATGTTATGTATTTTATTTTATTTGAATTTTATGGTTAAAATATGTTTTAAATATTTTTTTTTTAAATATTCACGGATATCCGTACATATCCGTGGATATTAAAAAAATATCTAGGTATCCTTATGGATATGGGGACGGGTATGGTGTGAATATTTATCCGGTGAGTAGGATATGATAGACCTAATACATGTATCCTACTTGCTCCATTAACATCCCTAAATGTGAAACTTAAACTTACACTTGAATTTTTAACAAATTATTAAGATGATTATCTAGTCAAGTGTTTTTTGATCGAGTGAGAAATTATCATTTAGAGAAACAATTCCAAAAGTACTTGAAAATATTGTGAAAGAATACTTGATGGTTGGTTAGACAATTTTCGTGTTTAACCCAAAATTATGCTTTACTATTTTATTTATCTTTCCTTTATACAATTTCTTAAGAAATAAACTTTTAATATAATTTAAATCAGTTTGTATATAATCATATACCGTAAATTTATTCAATTTATAATCAACGTGACATCTAACACAATTCAATGTTGGAAATATTTTATGACTATTAATTAGTGATGAATTTAATGCGATATGAGTGTAATCCGGATTCGTTTAGCTATCAAAATTGTATCCAATCACCACTTACCTCACATTTTATTTGCTATTTTGTTACTAAGTTTTTCTTATCTTTAAATGATTGAGACCAACTTACGTATACTTGGTCGCTAATTATTGTGAAATCTAAAATGAATAGTGGCAGTAAATACGATTATAGTATTGTAGTCATTTAAGAAATATTTAGTTTTAGTCGCAAGTTGATCACAATAATTTTCTTCATATTACTAATGAAAATTTCGGTCACTAAAATTATTACGGCAAAAATATCATTTAGTAATGGACACATTGTTCCATGTGATGTTGTAAATTTTGTTTCTTGATTATTTAAAAATATTCGGACTTATTTAACAATTATAAATACCAAAAAGTATAGATATTTTACATAATCGCACAAATAATTTAAGTTATGTGAATGTGTTTGTTTACGTGGTAAAAGAATATTTAGACTATTGCTTAAAAACAATAATCAAAAAATATTTGGGAAATCATAAGTGCGTTATAAAAGAATAATTGTAATACTTAGTAAAAAGAAACAAGTTAATATATTTAACATGTTTGTGTTTTATTGTTTTACTTCTAACCTTGCTTCTTTTAAAATGGGATTTTGTAGTGGGAAAACTCAGATATTGTAAAAGTTTTTAAAACAAAATTTAACTTTCATTCATTAATTTTTTTTGTTTTAATAGCTTCCACACAAATTTTGACCATTTCCATTTGGGTGTTGGCAATTTGATAAATCATCATGAATGGTAGTGATCTTCACTATCCATGGAAAGCAAACTTCCAAAGCCAAAAGTTGAAAACCAATGAAAAGGAAAATGCACTCAAAGATTCTGAGAATGAAACGATAGAATACACGAACAACATCACAACATATTTCCATATATTTAGGGTTAAATATTTTTTGTCCATCAAGTTTCAGTGAATTTTGGAATTAATCTTTCTTCGAAACTTTATACTAATTCAGTCTTTCATCTTTATAAATGCGTGAATTTAGTCTTTACCAAATTTTGTTAAGTTTATTTGACATTTTAAATGCATTTTATAATAATATTTGAGTTAACATTAAAGCAAAAATGTGTCAAACGGAATAAACAATTCAAATACTATCATGAAATGCGTTTGAAACATAAGATAAATTTAACAAAATTTGGTTAAAATAACTAAATTCACGCATTTTTAAAAATGAATGACTAAATTAGTCAAAAACTTTGAAGATTGACTAATTTCAAATTTCACTAAAACTTTAGGGAAAAAAACATATTTAACCCATATATTTATTATTTCAAACATTCATTTCATTAAGATGGTGACTCCCCCTTGATTTTCTCGTTTCAACATTTTATTAATATAATTTGAATAAAGTTTAAAAAAGAAAGGTATCATTTTTAAAGTTAAGTAATATCTTGATGATTTAAATTTAGAAACTTGAATTACAAAATTTTTATGTTCCAAAAGATGGGAACAATAACACATGGGGAGAAAGAAGGGAGCGTGTAGCATAATTTGTGGTGTAAGTAAATTTTGAATATGTTGAGGATGTCACAGAATAAAATTTAATGATGTTCGTCTAAGATGTTAACAATTCACACGGATTTGTTGAAGGAAGGAATAGAATTTTAGCGATGCATGTGAGGACACAAACACATCAATTCCAATTTGTGTTACTTTGATTAGTCTGCATCTAACATTATTTTAACCCTTTTTTTTATACTTAGAACATGTTCCTTCAAACTTGTAATATTTCACGATGCAAATGAACTTTCACCAAAAATATTAATTAAATATTTAAAGATGATATCAAATTATATCATATAGATAAATGAAACTTATAAGTGAAATCTTGGTTAAGTTGTTAATAAAATAATATCAAATTATATTATAGACAAATGAAAATTTTGTCTTATAAATCGGTCAATTTTATTTCATGATTAAGTTCGTTTTAAAATTTATTTTTAATATGGTATAAAATCTATTTAATATAAAATTTATTAAATTTTTTATATTACTTAGTATTAAATCATTGTCAAATTTTAAAAAATGTTTAATCACACGTTTAAAATGTTGAACTAATACAAAGAAATATATATTAAAATAAATAAATACTAAATTTCAAATAAATTTATATTAGACACATATTTTTTCAAAATCTATTAATTATTTATTATCATATGAAATTTTATTAAAATAAAAAAACAAAAAACAAAACATAGTGAACTATAACAAACTCATGAAAAAAATATACATTTCGCAAAAGATAAACAAAGTATATTTACTATAAAAAATATTTAAAAAATTATGATAAGATAAAATATTAAATTACTTATATTATTTTTTATTAATAAAAATCAAATTAGTCGACTTATTAATACACTAATTTTTCTTACGAAAAAATATAAAAAACTTTTGCCGCATTTTATATGATAAAATTTTGACAATCGAAGTTGAATTTCTAATATTAAGAAAAAGTAATATTTAATATTTAAATGGATCACTCGTCTACCATGAATTTTGTATGGTTAAAAGCAATGAAATTGATATATTTGTACGTGTTGCATTTTGTTTTGGCATCTAATTATTTGTTTTAACTTTTTCTACTTGGATATTCTTGTGTTAGTATCCAATGTCGTTCAATTTCTTCTGCTTCTTTTAGTTTTTAGTGCTCAGAGTATTTTGAATTTGCTTTCTCCCATTGAAAGCCATTTTTTCAACTATTTCGTTATGTCTCATATATTTTTATTTTAATGCTAAAAGTGAGACAGTGTCGTGCAATTGTCAATTTTACGTTAGAAAATAAATATATTTTTTTGAAAAAAAATGAGGTGATTGTCGTCCAACTTTATATTTTTTTTTCTAACTTATTATCCACTAAAAATACAAATATACTTTTTGGTGTATTTGTATAACTGGTAAGTGAAAAAACTTTTTCGGTACCTCTAATAAATTTTATATAATTTAGGAATCGAAGTTAATGACAGTTTAAATATTCTTTATTTTTTAAAATAACTTTTAAAAATAAAATTGTGATAAAACTTTACAGTGCACAATATTTTTTTTCTTCTAACGAGTATTCTATAACATAATAACAATAATATATATAACATTAAAATAATACTATAAAGTTTTATATTGATGGGTTCAATTGCTGACATAAACTTTGAGAGGCTTACATCAACATCTCATAAAGTAGAAACTATAAAGGCTAGAATGCACTTAATATACCTTTGGTGCCTCACAACAATTAGAACAAATTTTTAATTTACTATTAATTAAAAACTTTGCATCATTCTAAAGTAAATAATAATTTAATTATTAATAAATTTCTTATTCTCTAAATTAACCCTCATTTGTCTTTAATGAAAAATTATTAAAAATACTTGCAAATCACCACCAATCAATTTCTTAGGATTTTGAAAAATAATTAACCTAAAGTTTGAGTTTCTATACTTTTTAAATTAAAAATAATGTATTATGAATTGAATAAATATTCTATTAATATTTTTAATGTATGCAGAGAAATACTTGACCAATACAGATAACACCTATTAGTATAAAATTAGGATTTTTTATTTTCTTTCATTTATAATTTCCTTATTTTCTAAAAACCACCATAGTTATTATTAATCACCGATCAAAGCGTACCCTATATACTTGACAACAATTATTTAAAAATATAAAAAATAATTATACGTCCATAAAAATTAAACTTAATTTAATAAGCCCACGCCCAAACTTCATTAGTGGATTTCAATTTTGTGACTTCTTATTCGGATTCTCTTCCCCTGGGCTTGCTCACCTTTTATAGTTATCATGGGCCTCTATTGAGAAGAAAAAAATTATTTTAACATAATTATAATTTTATTTAATTTATGTTATTTCATAGACGATATGTTTTTAACTATGAATAGGTTTATATATATATATATATATTATAAATTAAATATTTTCAATAAATAAAAGAATAAATATATTTTTAGTTTTTGAATTTTGATGTCAAATTATAATTTTTTTTTGTTTTAAAATTTAATTTTTTTTAGTTTAAACTTTAAAGATAAATGGATATATAGTCTTTTTTATCTCAATTACGTTAATATTTTTATGTGTTAAATACGTTTTATAATAACATTTAAATTATTAACACCATTTTATATATTATCATTTCAATATCAGCTGAAAAATGTATTTGATATCAATGAAATTATAAATAATATTAGTTTGATCAATTATATGAAATGAGTTATATAATGAATATATAATTAATTTGATTATTTTAAATATTGGTCAAATATATTTATATATATATATATATATATATATATATATATATATATATATATATATATATATATATATATATATATATTCACACACTAATTAGAAATAGATGGAGGAAGTGTTTAACTCTCTATAGAGATATGGAGTTTAGAATTTCTCATACTTATTCATGAATTTGATTTCGCCCCATAATTGTTTAAATTTTATTTTTAGTAACTGTTGTCATATGATCTGTCAAAAAATAACAATGACTCAGCATGAGCTTTTGATAAAAAGAAAAACTCAAAACTTACGCATCAATATTTGTTCTTAAATCAAACTTATACAATAAGTTAATAAAGATAATTCCCTAGTTGAAAAACACTTATAATTTAAGAGATAACTAAAAAAAGGATAAGAGGACACCAACTTTTAGAGACATAGAACAGTATAAATAATAAAATTAAAGTTTAGTCAAGAATTAATCTAGTTGATAAAATTATTTTTTTTCAATTAAACCAATATTAAGTTTAAATTAACAAAATGAGTGTGAAAAATCTTTAGAGCAATAAAGTATTTAAAAACTCTTAAATTAAATATGATGGGAATGAAAATTATTGCCATACAGTCATTACAGTAAATATTCACTTAAATATGTATTTTGATCTTGAGAGTTTGATGCAAATTTATGAATTTTAAAGATTCATATTACAATATGAAATATTATAAGTGTTGAAAATTTGTAGAGATGGTAAAAATATGAGAGATATAAGAGATATGTTGCAAGATGAACTTGTTATTTTATTTTATTCATATACTTTTTTTCTCCATCTATATATATATATATATATATATATATATATATATATATATATATATATATATATATATATAACAGAATATAAAGTAAAATGACTTTACGTGATTTTTTTTTCTGAAATTAAAATCACAAAATTATTGATCCGAGAATTTTTTTTCTTTTCAAATACAAATTTAGACAGATTAGAAATTTAAATGAGTGCAGACTTAAATGAGTACACATTTAAACGAATTTTCACTGTACAGTATACATGATAGAGTATAATATTAAAAAAAGATGATGATAATAGATATGAAAATTTAAAAGTGGGAGATAAGAAAAATCTTTGTTTTTCTTTTATGCAAGGAGAGAAAAAAAAAATAGTTTTGCAATATAAACTATTTAACTTAAAAACTAGTTATTTAAAGTTTTTTAGATATTTCGAAAAATATTTACTGATTCTATGAATGATTTATATTTATGAGAAATCCAAAGTCTATTTTACTATGTTTTAAACATCTACAAAACTCATTTTCCAAATTTTGTTTTAGATAATCGAATTCAGTGTCACTCATATTAAGATCTTTTGTCGGTACATATTTTTAGTTTAAATTAACGATTAATGATATGGTACTAACAATTCTCGATGTAGGGTATGTTAATTATTAAAAAGAAGAATATCTGCAATAAATTTTTTTATTAGAACTCTGTTGTTTGTGGCCAATAATTCCTTTAATTTACGAAAATATTATTGACTATGAGCATTTGACTATCAGCCCAACACCAATTTGGAGTGTGGGCCCATTTGCTCCAATGATTGGTTTATTTCTAATAATTGCATTTTGAGTGCAAAATAATTATAATTTTTATTTTATTGTTTACAACCGCACTTGCACTCGTGACCACACCAAACATTATACGTAGATCGATTGGGTCAAGATTTGAAAACTTGGCTACAAATACAATCACGTTACCCACATGGTTGACTATTACTTTAAAACCAATCACAATAATTCAAATATCATTGTCTTCATATGCAACCCAATCACCACACTTTGTACTCATCCATTTCCTTTTTTATGTTTATGACTAGACGTAACCAGCACCATCCTTATAATTCCAGAAAAATCGTTTGCTATTCTTGTCATTTTCGTTGTGAATTAAATAAAAAACATGCACCTCTTACTTAGCCATGTTATTAGCAACATAAATGTTTCACATCGGTGAATAATGTTAACGAAGTTGAATTATCTGAACTTTAATCCCTCAAATTATTAACCTAATAGTTCATTCTACCAAATTTTTTTCATGATTAACTGGTGTGAAAGTATAGTGAACTTTCTTAATATTTTATAATATTAGGTTTGAAATTCACTTTTTATCATATTTTTCTAACTAAATTAGGTTATTATCTATCCTATCCTTAATGTTTTATAATATTAGGTTTGAAATTCACTTCTTGATCATATTTCTCTAACTAAATTAGGTTAAAATCTATCCTATCCTTAATGTTTTATAATATTAGGTTTGAAATTCACTTCTTGATCATATTTTTCTAACTAAATTAGGTTAAAATTTATCCTATTAAAATTTATTGTTTATTAGATTTATTGTTCAACGTACTATCAGATGCCAAGACGTGAGAGAAGTGAATTGATTTAAACTTAAAGTTAATTTCTTAACATTATTTTTGACCAAATTAAACAAAGTTGGTTTTGAAGAGGGAAACCACCAAAGTTCTTCCTTTTATCATTCATTCAGTTTTTAAATTGGACAAAACTACCAGTTTAGCACCAAGATCATTGGATGAACAAATTTCTTTAACGGGTAACAAACTATACCTATTAAAGAAAATAGCTTTTGACTAAATGAAAACATGGCTTATTTTTATTGTTATTATCAATCAACACAAACTTGTACACACAAACAACCCAAACCCATCTTCATCATCTTAAGTGCACCGAGACAAACTGCTAAGAGTCCTGATTGAAAAAGTAAAAAAGCAAAAAAATCAACACTGAATTTCATTTCCAAACCCCTCTGTAGATCTATTAACAGGAATCATGGTTGTAGGGGGTTTGGTTACAGCAGCTAAAATATCGGTATATCCAACCACACCGACCAAAACATCGTCATTGTCGTCCTCGGTCACCCAAACATGAGTTGCTCTGTGGGAAAGCATCTGAGCCAAAACTGCAGCAAGCGAACTAGTGAATTTACATGTCAGAGGTGCACTCCTACCCCTATACATGCTCCTGGGACCAAAACTGTGGCTCCCAGAATTGCTGAAGAACCCAATACTCCTGCTACTGAATTTCCTTGGTTTCCTCGAACCATTAACCAAATCACTGTTTCCAGTTGGTGAATCTACACTGAACTCGGGTAGTGATCTTGAGCTAACATTGTCTTCAACTCCCATGACAAACTGTCCGGCCGAGAGATTCGCCAAAGCCCATGCTGCTGCTAAGTAATCGCATTTCCATAACTTGCATGCAGAAATTTCTCCAAGGATCTTACACTGACCATCTGATGTGTTTTCTATCACAGCAACTGCACTTGGATCTTGAGGAAGCTTTTTAGTGGCTGCAATGGCTGGAGTGGAGGATTCGATGTAGCTGTAGTCTGCATTGATTGCTCCAAGAGAAACAATGGAAGTGAGAGGAAGGGGAGCCAGAGCACCAAGACAACCAATGATGAAACGAAGAACATCTTCCCTAGAGAGACAACAGTACTTGTCACGGATAACTGTGCCGGAAGTTGAGGGGCTCCAATTCATGTTAGGAGGTAGATTGTTGCTGCTGTTGCTAGGAGAATCATTATTCTTGTTCCACTTGCCGTAGTAGATAGCTGAGAATCGCTTACTCATGCCCTTCCATGCTACACTCTTCGGAACAAGCAATCGTTTCACACCTTGTTTCATCATGTCTAGTGCATCTATCAACCTTGATTAGAGGAAATAGAATGACATTAAGACTGTGTTTTGAAAATTTAGAAATCTGAATCAATGTGCATGTTGTTTGCCTGGGTTCGGTTTTCAAGTATTTCATAGTCAAATAATGTTACAGAATTTCAATGACTATTTTGAATTGTTAACTAGTTTTAACTCAAACTAATCAAACAGAGCTACTTTTTCAGTTTTTAAGCAATAACCAGATACAAATTTTACATAACCAGCTTTTAATGAACAGATGAAAGCCATACACGAACACATCAAGGGAAGAATCTATACAGAGCTCAGATGACAGAGTCAAACTAAGAATCTATACTCCATTCCTAGATGCCTTTGATACAAGAGTATAAGATACCAAAGCATATGATACAAGGGGATTTCATGTCCCATTGCTTGACATAAAAAATCAAGTTATCCAGCAGTTTATTTGGGAATGTTAAATTCCCTCGCATTGTGGAAAGTACAAATTCTTGTAACCGGAAAGAATCATATTCCATAGCGGAGCAAAGATGCTGATGATGAAATCCTCTAACCCCAGATGCCTAGTGAAAATGATTGTGCACCAATCTTTTCCCAGACACCTCATCTTTGATAGCAACATAAAACACAATCCTCACTCAAACAAAAGACAATCTTTCTCTCTTAAACAAAAACACAAACCACCCACGTGCATAACATTCTTATCATCACCAAGGCCACATCATGCACTTAACTAACAATGATTCCCATTGCTACTTGAATAAATGAATCCACAGATTCACAACACAGAGAGGCTAATAGAGTCGCACACATAAAATTCTCACTAAAGCAAGTGTAAAAACATGGCTCAGTTAATATAAACAAACATGTGTTTTTAATTTTCATAGACTGTACAACAGACCTTACCATGTATGCCAATTAACCTGTGATTCTGATTGAATGAAAGTGTGATTTACTATGAACGTGTGGTCAAGTTAAATTCTACGATGAAATCATATCTAAAAGTAATTGAAACAGGTGCTGACCTTGTAGCAGGGTCAACAACCCTGAGCAGCGAATTGTTAGGAACAACAACCTCAGAAACAGGAATTTTCAAGGCCTTGTCCTGATCCTCCAAACACTCACTCTTAGCCAAAAACGCAACTATGTCGAAGGAACTAAGGATTCCAACAAACCTCTGCTGCTTCATCTCACTATTCTCAATCCCCACATGAGATCTCTTTTTCCAAATGGGTATGCTCCCTTCAGGGAACTCTCCGATCGCCCTAATCGCGGACTCCACCGTCTCACTCTCGTGAAACTCCACCAGCTCTGGCTTCCCCACCGTCAGATCGCCCACGACGTGGTACACAAACACCGACGCCATCAGAATCCAAAAGGGCGTAACAATTCACAAGAAAAATCGGATTTTTGTCAAAGTTTAAAAAAAAGAAAAATTGAAAAACAGAGAAAGCGTGATTCTTCTGGGCTATAAGAGGGTATGGAGAAAGATGAGAAGAAGGTCAAGGGCGTTGATGCGAGGGCGGTGGAGGATCAAGTGAGAGAAGGAGTTAGCCATTTGCATGGATGGGGAAGTGAAAGGTGAAGGCCCATTCAATTGAATCGGATCAGAGAGAAAGAGAAGTGAAGAATCGGTGAGTGAAGAAGATATGATACGGAAAATTGGATTGGGTAGGTCCTTTTGGAGACAATGGGAGGAAAAAGGACAGAGAGTAAATCGATGCTTAATTCGGTTGGCAGACTCAGTGAGAACGAATGAGAGAGACACAGCACAACACAAAACAGAACACAACAACCTTCAATTTATCGAATGAGAAAGAGAGAGTCACACACACAGAACATGATGTGTTAAGTGTGACTCTTTGTGTGGCCAGCTGCATCAGTGTTCATGTTTGACGGACTCATCTTTAATTTCAACTCTGTTTTTTTTTAATACGTTTAAATAAAAGGTCGAATTAGTCTTAAAATTTTAACTTAATTTAATTCAAAAAATGTGAAAAGTGTGTAGATTTAATGTTTTTAATCCAATTTTGTTAGACTAGTTTCGTGATAATATTTATTTATACAGTTTAATACGTTCTCGTTTTAATATTAACTGAGGTATGTGTTTAATATATCAAATAAATTAGGTTAGATATATTTTTTAGTCTTTAATGTTTCAGTAAAATTTGGAATTAGTCATTTTTTAAAAATTTTGACCAATTTAGTTTTTCATCTTTTAAAACGATGTAAATTTAGTCATTTTAACCAAATTTTATTAACTTTATCTGATGTTTCAAGCGTATTTCATGATAATATTTGAATTGTTTATTCCGTGTGACACATTTTTGCTTCAATGGTAACTCAAATATTATCATAAAATGCGTTTAAAATGTCAAATAAATTTAACAAAAATTGGTAAGAATGACTAAATCTACACATTTCTAAATATGAATGACTAAATTGGTATAAAATTTCAAAGAGGGACTAATTCTAAAATTCACTGAAATTTGAAGAACCAAAAACATATTTAACTCACATAAATTTTATCAAATTTAATTAAAATGACTAAATTCACACAGTTATAGAGTCGATGAAATAAATTGGATCAAAGTTTAAAAATTAACTAATTACATTTTTTATTAAAAATTAAGAAAATAATATATATTTAATTTTTTTTTTAATTTATCACGTATTGATATAACTATTATTGGACTTTATAAATAATATAATAATTCGGGTTTATCACTACAATAATAACTGACAAAAGATTAAAAAAAAATTCCCTGCTCTTTCCCTTCTCAACCTTACCACATTACACTTCAGCTTTCTCCATTCCTCTACATCCTTCATCTTTCTCCACCTTTCCAGTTAATATTTTAATTAAATTATTGTTGACGGTTGGAAATGTCAATTTATTTATTTAATTGATAAACTTTATGTATGTGAGGAAAAATATTCACTTATTTTAATTTGAAGAATTAATTTGACACGCTTTGTAAATAAAAGGAATTGTGTGTAACAAACAAAAAAATAAAGGAAAATTCCTGATTAACTTACATATAAAAAGTGAAAATGAAACTAGATATGAATGTGGGATAGAAAGAAACTGAACAAAATGTGCGCTGAATGGAAGTCTTAAGTTTGTCCGTTTAAATAGTTTATTTTGTGAAAATGATTGTACAGTGAATAATAGACTTTTTTGTAATTCTGGGTGAGTTTGATCAACAATTTGTAAATATAGATCCTTTAATTCTTTTTTGTAAATCTGGGTCATATCATCAGGGAGGATGACATTAAAAGTAAATTCGTCCTCCCCAACACCAATTTCCTTTTTCTTTTTTATTTTTATTTTTTGAAGATCGAAGTCGTTAGGTAGAAGGTCGATTTTTGCCCTGGAGTTGTCAAACAGAAGGTCGATTTCAGTTTTTTTTTTTAACGTTGCAGTTTTATTTTATTTTTTAAAAATTTTCAGTTTGCTTTTTTTAACCTTTAAAATTTGTTATTGATTCAATAAATTAATTTTAAAAAATACGTTACATAATAATAGAAATACATAATAAAAATAACAGAATAAAACTTACATAATAAAATAACATAATAAAAATAACACAATAAAGATTATATAATAAAAATAACACAATAAAAATGACATAATAAAAATAACACAATAAAAATGAGATAATAAAAATCAACTAGAAAATAGGATAAAGCAATAAATTAATGACGATAGGGACAGTTGTCCCTATGATGTCCTTCATTTCTATAATATGAACATTTGCTTCGTCTATTTGGATTTGGTTCATCCATCTCATTATGAATTCTATTAGTTGGTGGTCTTCCCCTTACCCTACGACGCATGTTTGGGTTTGGAATGAAATTTGGTCTGGTGTATGGTGACCAATATTCTTTATTCCTAACCGGATGAAATTGTATTTCATATGCTTTGTTGATGTTGTAGAGGCTATAAACTGGATTGATGTATGAGGTTAGGTCTATATGCGAGAAAGAGCAAACAACTATTACATGATGACAAGGCAGTCAAAGAGCTTGAAAATGACCACAATCACACCACCAATCATTTAATCTAACTGTAAAAGACATTGGTAGGCGGTGATCATGTGGAGAAAACATCTCTTGAACTTGAAATTCATTATTTTCTCTTGAGTATCGACAAACTTGACATATTCCCGCTTGTTGATTTTTTCTAATGATAGCATTAATTTCTTCTATATATTGGTGGCCTGCTGGTAACATGGAGTCTGCCTTAACCCCTCTCTCAACAAACCATGTTGCGGTCTTTTCAAATGTTGTCTTAATTAGAGCACAGATTGGTAATGAACGAGCTCTTTTTAAAACATAATTCATACATTCTGCCAGGTTTGTTGTCATGTGCCCGAATCTACTACCTCTATCGCAAGCCTAAGTCCATTTTTGTAGTGGTATCTTGTCGATCCAAGATCCACTTTTGGTGAATGGGATCTCAAAGCCGCCAATTTAGCATTCAATATGGGTTGTTTCACCTCGTAAGCTATAAAAATGCAATTATATTAGTTAGTTTAATTATTGAATGTGGTGAATGAAAGAAAAATTTTATTACCCATATTCTTTAACCGATTTTTCAATTCGTGATTCTTGAATTTTTTGTTGAAATTTGCAGCAATATGACATATGCATTATACTGATTGCAGTCCATCTGCTTCCCATTGTACTTCTTCAGATTGTAGAGCTGCCAATATGCCTTTCCCCCTGTCTGTTATCAAGCAGAGGTTTGATTGTGGTGTAACGTGATCCCTTAAGACAAAACATTTCGCTTGAGCCGGTTAACCTGGATCAAGTTCATAGGGATGACTTGAGGGGGAGAAACGACAGAGATTAGGTAGGACATCATCACCAGTGGATTGCAATTTGGAATGATCGACAAAATCGGATCATTTAGGGTTTTTATTTTTTTAATATAATTTAATATTTAAAATTTATAGGTGGATTGGTGAGCCAACACGGCTCACTACGGATGAGCTTGGTTCGTAACAAGTTGGGTCCAAGTTTAATTCGTACTAAATTTTTTTAATTCTTTTTAACCCAATTCGATCTAAACTTGTGATGAACCGAGTTGGTTCGTAAATTATAATCCAGTCTGGCACTTCAATTTAAAAGTATAAAATTAATACTTTTTTTCTCATTTGTACTAAAATAGAAAAAAAAAGTGGGCGCAACAAAGAAAGTGAAGATTGAAAGAATATACGGGGGCATAATTCCACGAATTGGAACATGTTCACATTCTCAATTTTTGATATTTATCTACAATATTTTATGAAAATAAATATGAATATAGATATTTTATTACCTAAATTGTCCTATGTTTAGGGGCTAACTCGTTATTACAATTGCTACCAATTTCTAACATGGTTTAACTGCAAATTATTATTTTTAATTTTATTTATTAAATTATTTTAAAGCATTTTATATATTTTTAACTACATTTTCAATTATAATCTAATTAACCATGACACGAGATAGCATAGTAAAGAAAATATATATCGAATATTGTAATTAAAAAAGAAGAAATTATGATAACATGTTATTCTTTAATATTGGTGATTAATATAAGATATAATTGAAAATCTAAATATGAGTCTAAGTCATAAGTTGAATAAAAATGAGAAAATGAAAAAGTTAAGTATCATATAAAGATAAAAATTCATAAATTCATTCATTTAAGATATTAAATTAAAGATAATGTTAACTCCAGTTATCATTCTCAAAAAACTTAACGCATGTAACTAACAAAAATTATGGTATTTTTATAATATATTTTATAGTTTCATAATAATAGGGTTTATAGTCTTTACTTTAGTCTTGTAACCATGAAATGGGCGTAATGTTGTCATTTGTTTGATTCATATGAGATGTGTATATTGGATATAAAGGACACGACAAATAGGGGTTAAGGTTGGCGTGAGATTTGTAAGAATGTTGAAATATTTGTTAAAGTGTTTATTGATCACTTGGACTAATAATTATCTACTATTGTTTTATGAAAAAAATAATTTATTAGTAATTAGTTAACTCCTTTGTCTTAATTACGGGATCATATCCTAAGTAAAATTTTGTTTGAAAGCACGTATATAGCATTAAGAATATTTTTGTTCTCTCTCAAATGATGGTTAGAGAAATTTAAAGATTTTGATATAATTATTTAGAAGAGTAATTATATGAGTTTGGGCGGATCAAAGATCGAATTTCTTTTAATAACAACTAGCGTACACACAGGCGCTATCGCGCCTGTGTATACGCATTTTTTAAATTATGAATAATAGTATCTTAGTAGATGATAATAATGTAATGTTAATAATGTAATTGTTGATGAATAAAAAAAATAAGATAAACAATTTTATAGAAAATAGGTAAAAATAACCATTAATTTTAAAAAATAATAAATAATCATATTATAAAGAATAGAATTGGTATTATGAAATTTGGACACAAAAGAGAGAATCCTCTTTATTATTGTTATAGATAACACATTTTTGAATTTTCAAGGGATTTATAGATTTTTTTTAATACATAGTACAGTTCTATGAACTTATACTTTTTGATCCCTATATTATTTTTGGTCGAAACACACTGTTTTTTTATTTTTCACTTTTAAATCCATTAATTATTTTCATATTAAATTCAATATTTAATATTTTCTTAATAGTTGGATAAAAGTTAAATTTATATATATTTTTTTAAAATTTTAAAGCTAATTTATCAATCTTAAAACATAAGAACCAATTTTTTACAAAAAAAGGACACATCTTTTTTTTTCTGAAACATATTAGGTGACTATATTTATAAGGGATAGCTGAAATTTTAAAATTTCAGAGTTTCTCAATTTAACCTTTTATGTCCAATTTTAACTTTTTTTTAATATTAGTAAAAAATATAATTTTTAAAACAAGTTTTTTGTATGCATTCACATTTTTTCAATTTATGATTATTTATAATAAACTTTCATTTCACATTAAATGTACATATATGCACACACGATTAATCATGTCAAAAATATACATTTTCTAAAAATCATTGACAATGTTTATGGCTATAATAAACTATATATTAATCAATTAGTACATAACTGGATCATGCTATTCTTTTGACTTGGCCATGCAATGAGAGATCGAGAGAGATGAAGAGTGGAATCTCTCTACCTTGGTTTTATTTTCCAACCTTTATAAAAATAAAATAAAATATATAGGAAGAACAAGGCTTTTCTGGACAAAACACAGTAACAAGAGAAACTTAAAAAAGGGATAAAGTGTTATGCAACAGAGAGAAAGAGAGTAAAGTGAGAGAACTAAGAAGCACAACAAAGCCACTTTATTTTGTTCATCTAACCTAAACCCTCCTCCTTTTACCTGTAACACTCTCACTTTATCAGCGTGACACAACACAACCAACCAACCTAAGACCAATGTGTAAGACGATGTTCCTCTTTTCCTTCTCCTCTTTCTCTCTTTCTGTCCATTTCATCATGTTTTCATTCTAATCTTCAAAAATCATCAACCCCCCACTTCCCTTTTTGCTTCAAACACTTCTTCCCCCTCCTCAAAATTGCACCTTTACTCTCACGCTGATGGTGATGGCACACACCACACCCCTCCACCGTTTATGGCACCCCTTCACTCTCCTCTGTGTGATTCTTCTCCGTGCAACCCCTTCACTCTCAATTGATGCTCACCCACAGGATAAAGCCTCTCTTTTTCTGTTCGGGTCAAGACTGCAAGACCCTTACCAGAGTTTGTCCAGCTGGGCAGGCTCTAACTGCACTTTATGGAGTGGAATCACCTGTGACAACACAACTGGGAGGGTGCTTTCCATCAACCTAACTAGTATGAACCTTTCAGGCCAAATCCACCCCAGTTTGTGCCAGCTTCCGTACCTCAGCAAGGTGGGGTTGTCCCGCAACAACTTCACTTCCCTTCTTCCTGAATGTTTTGGAAATTTGCTCAACCTAAGAGTTATTGATCTCAGCTATAACAGGTTTCACGGTGGGATACCAGATTCTTTCATGAGGCTCAGGCACCTCACTGAGCTTGTTTTGAGTGGGAACCCTGCTCTGGGTGGTCCACTGCCTCCTTGGATTGGAAACTTCTCTACAAATCTGGAAAGGCTACATCTTGGTGTGTGTTCATTCAGTGGGGGCATACCTGAGAGCCTGCTTTACTTGAAGTCCCTCAAGTATTTGGACCTTGGGAACAATCTTTTGTCTGGTAATCTGGTTGGTTTTCATCAGCCTTTGGTTGTGCTCAATCTTGCTTCCAATCAGTTTGCTGGCACTTTGCCTTGTTTTTCAGCTTCAGTTCAGTCTCTTACTGTGTTGAATTTGTCTAACAATTCTATTGTTGGGGGACTGCCTGCTTGTATTGCTTCCTTGCAAGCTTTGACTCATTTGAACCTGTCAGGGAACCATTTGAAGTATAGAATATATCCTAGGCTTGTGTTTTCAGAGAAACTTTTTGTTTTGGACTTGAGTTATAATGATTTTTCTGGTCCTATTCCCAGTAAAATTGCTGAGACTACCGAGAAGCTTGGCCTTGTTCTTCTCGACCTTTCTCACAATCAATTCTCTGGTGAAATTCCTGTGAAAATTACTGAGTTGAAAAGTTTGCAGGCTTTGTTTCTGTCTCACAATCTTCTCTCTGGAGAAATACCTGCCAGAATTGGAAATTTGACCTATCTTCAGGTCATTGATCTCTCACACAACTCTTTGTCTGGTACCATTCCATTCAGCATTGTTGGGTGCTTTCAGCTGTATGCTCTAATACTGAATAATAACAATCTTTCTGGGGTAATTCAACCGGAGTTTGATGCATTGGATATCTTGAGGATACTTGATATAAGCAACAACAGGTTTTCCGGGGCTATCCCACTCACTCTGGCTGGATGTAAATCTCTCGAGATTGTAGATTTTAGTTCCAACGAGCTTTCTGGATCCTTGAATGATGCAATAACAAAATGGTCAAACCTCAGGTATTTGTCCCTTGCTCAGAATAAGTTCAGTGGAAATTTGCCTAGTTGGTTGTTCACATTTGACGCAATAGAAACAATGGATTTCTCACATAACAAGTTTTCTGGCTTCATCCCTGATATTAATTTTAAGGGTAGCTTGATATTTAACACTAGGAATGTCACTGTTAAAGAGCCATTGGTTGCAGCAAGAACCGTTCAACTGAGAGTTTCAGCTGTTGTTTCTGACAGCAATCAACTCAGTTTCACTTATCATCTATCCTCAATGGTTGGAATCGATTTATCCAGCAACTTGCTCCATGGAGAGATTCCAAGGGGCTTATTTGGTCTAGCTGGCCTAGAATATCTGAATTTGTCATGCAACTTTCTCTATGGACAGCTTCCAGGTCTGCAGAAGATGCAGAGTTTGAAAGCCTTAGATTTGTCACATAATTCCTTGTCAGGACATATTCCAGGAAACATTTCTAGCCTTCAAGATCTGTCCATTTTGAATCTGTCTTACAACTGTTTTTCTGGGTATGTTCCCCAGATGCAAGGTTATGGCAGATTTCCTGGTGCATTTGCTGGAAATCCGGATCTGTGCATGGAATCTTCCAGTGGAGTATGTGATGATGGAAGGACTCGAACTGTGCAAGGAAGTTCTTTCAGGGAAGATAGGATGGAGGGACCAATATCTCTGGGGATTTTCTTTATCAGTGCCTTTGTTAGTTTCGATTTTGGTGTTGTTGTTCTCTTCTGTTCAGCAAGGGCAAGAAATTACATTCTTCAAACCAAAGTTTGATTTAATTTTTGTGACAGTTACAAATCTCCTGAAAATTCCGGTTTGTAATTTGGAAGCTGGCTTCTCAGTTTCAAGTGAACATACAGTTTATGTGACTAGCAATACTATCTGGCCATCAACTTCACCAGTGTTATATCATGATTAATGAACAAGTGTCTCAGAACAACAGGATCAAAATGTTATGATGAGTTACAAAAGGTTTAAAGAACACCCATAACACTGGCCACCGGCTTTATGTAAGTGAAGACTAGTCCTGCATCATTCAGCCAGGAAAAGAATAGATGGTTGTGGTGAACATGTGATTGGAGTAGAGATAAATCCTTCATCATCTTGTTGGCGATTCTTCTCTTTTTGATGGAACTGGTTGCAGTTAGATTAGATTGCAACACCGCATCCAATATTCATAATCAATGTGGTGAAGTTGTCAGCAGCAGGAAGCATACTGATTTGGTCTAGTTATGGTGAAATTTTGATCTTGTTCATCAAACTGCAGATTTGCAAGAATGTTTAGTTGAAGAGAACATGTATCATTCTAGATTAACCTAGCTCTTTTCTTGGCTTGGGGAACCTAACTTTTCCCCATAGGTGTTTTGCCTTGTGATCGCGAGTTGATGAAGTATAGTGAGGAGTGGTAAGTGCAGACAAGATAGATGGAGCAGATTTTCATATATTTAAGATTATTATTACAATCATCACACCTTCATCCTTAGTGATCTGCTTTATTTTGTTGTCTTTATAATTACAAACTCGTACCTTGTGATTTATATATACGAGAATGTTAAGAGTGTTCCGAAACATTAGTTGAAAAAAATTAGAAGTAATTGGCGAAAGTAAAATTATTACATGAAAAGTATAAGAATTATTTAATACTTAGTTGTAAGTAGTTAAAATAGCTGAATGAAGTTTTAAGAATATTTTGATAAAACGTACATGTTCCGTACTAAAGGTCTTCACGATATTTGACAGCAGAACACTGATTACAAATATCATTAGGGGAGGACTTGAAACTATGAAAACTGAAAATCATGAAGCAGATTTATTGATTATAATGATTTGCTTACAAAAACACAATCTAGAACATCAAATTCTCCGCACAGAACTAAAAACATCTGTTCCACCAATCTTTTCTAACGTCAGACGTGCATCAAAGCAACTTCTATTGCCAATGAATTTAGTCATCAATAACAGTAATAATAAGTTGTCCTCTAACAAAAAAAGAAGAGAGAAAAGTTGTCATTGCCGGCCTCTAATCCGATGCAGGTAGCCAATTCTATTGAAGTCAAATTGGAATTTAATACCAAAACCCTGAGAAGCTCGTTAATCCTTGTTGCAACCAGTTTAGTGTCCATTTGTATGTGCAAATTCCAGGATTGCCAAAACCAGCCGTAACCCATGTTGTCTACTTTACATTTTCAGCACTGTTCTAATATTTGATAGGACCATCTAGGCTCCCGGATGCAAACTGCCACAATAACAAAAGTTCACATTATCAGTTATTAACGTTATTATTTGAAGATTGAATTTTGTAAAAAACAATCAAGCACACAGGTACAATGTTTATGGGTGATTAAAAATAAATTCTCAAAATATTTAGGATACGGTTTGAAAGAAATGTATAAAATTCATAAGATATGATTAATGTATAATCAGAATTCTTAATCCAAATTAAAAACATGCTTCTGGGACACGAACAAAAAAAGAATTAAGTCATTGTCATCATATTCTTATTTTTCACAAACATGAATAATACTAGCAATCTCTTTCATTTCTTGAAATCATTCAAATCGAGAACAATTTCAATTTTGGTTCCTCTGGGAACAGTGTTTCAAATGAAAAATACTAGCCTCCTTCACAAGTAAAAATAAAAGAAAAAGAAGCAAGGAACCCAATCAAAGCAGACTTTAGTAAAGAAGCAAGATCTTCAAATAATGTGAACCAAGGTGCATTCTCTCATGGACAATACATCTGAAGTTTGAACAGAAAAGTAGTACTTTCTTTTATACAAACATTTCTAAATGTTATATTTAGATACCGTCCCTAGATAAGAAATTGATGTCCCAAAGTAAAAGATTTCAGAAACAAGTCCTTTAAACCAAAACAACTAACCTGCTGAACAATTGGATTTGTTGTAGTTGTAAATTCATGGGTCATTCCTTCCCAAACAATCGTTCCCTTGTGTAGAAACAACAATCTGTATTTATGAAGTAACTTACCAAATTAGGGTACACGAATTCTGGGCAAATTAAGAGGCTTAAGGGGACAGGAAACATCCAATCAATATGAAATAAATTATCACCTATCAATGGCTCTTTTAATGGTACTATGTTGGTGAGTAACAACCACATAAGATGCAATATTCCCAGGTTTTCCACGAGCATCTCGTCCTTTTATATGCACTGAGCGAATCAGATCCTCAACAACAGTAGATGCTATAGGATCAAGTCCAGCAGTTGGTTCGTCATATAAAAGCACCTATACAGAAGTGAAGATGTGTATATTTTATAAACAGAAGGGAGAGAAGAAAAGGAGTCCACATGTTGATTGAAAAACAGTAAATGTTACACCATGTTACATCCAAAAATAATCTCCATTGTTGGAAAGTTACGTGACCATACAGATAACTTGAGCCATCAACTATAGTTCTTTTTTCCTATAGTGACTAACACAAAGTGACAGGTTTTCATATGACTATAGTTCTTATGTGATTATACAGATAACTTGAGCCATCAACTATAGTAACTATAGTTCCAACCAATCCCTACCCTCCTTGCTATGTAAGCAAGGTTGTCACAATTCAAATCCCTCTTTAGCTTCATTCATATTTTTAACATGAACTAGCCTAGGAGTGCCTAGAAATATCCACCCCTCCTGTGTAACACTGCTTGAAACTAATGACTCGCTTATGCTTGAAACATAAGGACCCAAGAATAAAAGTTCTAAGGCACTCTTCTCTGGTAGTAAAAATTTCAAACATTAACAGAGGATAGAAATGGGAAGCTAACACACCTCTGGCTCAATTGATTCCTTTGTGGTGTCACAGATAATAGATCGAGCTAAAGCAACTCGCTTTTTCATCCCACCTGATAACTCAGAAGGCAACCGATCTTCAACTCCCTGTAAAAAACGGGTGTAAGAAGTTAATCTTTTGTAAAACATAATGGCTATACAACAAAAATGGAAGAAAGCAGTAGTTAACAGCAATCTAGTAGTATGAGTATGGAGCAACTTTCTCAGTGGCAGAAAGGAAATGTATGCCACTGCTGCTACCCTTTATGCTTCTGCTGGTGTTTATGGTTTTTGTTAAGATATCATTCTTAGCCCATATTTTCTTTATTATAAATGCAGCCCCTATGTGTATTTTCTACACAAGGAAGATTAGTCTCAAACCCTATTTTCTCTATATTCAACAGTTTTGAACCAGATGCATACCTTCAGTCCAACTGCAGCCAAGGTTTCCTTTACAAGCTCTGATATCTGGTCCTCAGACATGCTCGAGTGTTCATACCTGAACAAATAAATAGGTCAGAAACAAAACAATTAAAGTAGTTAAGAAGAATAGAAGATTAAGAAACTATTTAATCAATCAATTTTATCACATTTTAGACGACAATATGAAAAATGAACTGAAGTTTAAAAGGAGAAGTTGTCTTACAAGAGAAAACCAACATTTTCACGAACACTTAAAGAATCAAAGAGTGCGGCACTTTGGAAAACCTGTTTACAAATTAAATGTACAAAATTACAATGGAAGCATAATAGCGCCCAAGAAGTAGCACATTGCATATTACTGTGACACTTACTAATCCAATCCGAAGACCAGATATATCATCATCGCTTACTAAACCAACCCTCTTTTTTCCTCGAATGTAAACTTCCCCCTGTTAATTTGACAGTGAGAGCATTCAAGAAATGAACTCATTTGGATGAAACTAAAATCAAATAACAAAATCCCAAATCAAATACTTACCTTATCCGGAGCAAGAAGTCCTGCTATAATCTTCAAAACTGTAGATTTACCAGTCCCAGAGGGACCAATTATTCCAACAGCTTCACCGTGCTTAATCTATTCATTATATGAAAAAGAAACAAAAAAGAAAAAGAGAAAAAAAATTAGCAAACTTTAAGTCAGGTAGATCTCCCCTACTCCTACCGACAATTAGGCCCGTAAAACAGCATGTGCAAGCAGGCCCTCTTTTATTGAGAGACTCCATATTTTAAAAGCTCACACATTAGCACCACCCTTTTATGTTGTTTTTTTGCATCCCAAATATAGAGGGATCTAATTTTCGTGATTAGAACATAGCCTCCAAAATTTTTAAGACGACCCTATTGACAACTGGTTTTCATTTAACCCACTTCTTTCCCTAAATGAATTAATCAAAAAACAGGTTTCTAATGGAGCTCAACAAAGTTGTTCTGTCCGTGTTACAAACCTAACACAAGGGTCAAGACTTGGTTGTCATTGTTGTAAGCATTCACCACTTCATTATTTCATGCTAGATAACACACTCGACAGAAAACAACGAAAGAAGCAAACCAAACACAAGGATATGGACATGTTGGATAAATTTCTATATAATCATTTACAGGAGAAACCAATGAAAAGATAAAAGGAATTTAGTTTCTCTCATAGTTATAATTAACTTATCTACTTTACCTTTCACGGAAGTTATAATAGAGAGGTTCAATGAAAGTTCAGTGTTTAAATTGATTTGAAGTCAAGGAAAAAACTCCATTCATTTTCCTTTCCTACAAGTGCATAACAAAGTGACATAACCAAAACCATTGTCAAGTACAAAACCCCTCACCTTGAAGCTGACACCATTTAAGATTTTCTTTTCCCCGAAAGATTTGTACACATCTCTACACTCAATAAGAACATCAGAATCATCATCCTGATCCCGCGCCGCGCTCAGCTGTTCTGATTTGTGCGAACCCTGGCAACAACCTTGATGTCAGCCAGATATCCATTGGAAGAAAAACAAAAAAAACAAAACTTTCTGTGTACCCAGAACCCCAGACTCACTTAACACCAACCCCAACAACAAAACATGATTACTGAAGCAAAAAGCGAAATCAAATTATAGACATTTACATTGAAATTAATAGGGGAAGAGTCCTGGCTCTTGAAGTTCTGCGGAGGTGCGATGCAGGCGCACACAACCTTCCTGTGATCCCTATCACGGTGGTTGCTGTAACGGAAGGCGTTGGGAGGAGGGATTCTGGTGGAAGCGTTTTGTGCAGTGAAGGGTAGAAAGGGGGTGGTGGTTGACAGGGAAACCATGGTAATGAGGAATGAAGAAAGAAAAACAGAAGAGAAAAGAGTTAATATAAGTGGGGTTGTTGTGTTATGAGATGGAAAGCATGTGATTCATATGGGGTAGTTTCCTTTCAAAGTGGCAATGATGGTCAAATGGAAATGGCCGGTGGTAGTTGATTTTGCAAAGAAGAGAGAAAGTGTTGTTTGTTGCTTGGGGTTGGGGAAGACCTGATTCTGTTTATTTGTCTTTGTTTCTCTCTAATTGTAGCAAAGTATCGAGAGTTTCGTTTAGTCTAGGCTTACCCTGGATTGGAATTGGAAGGGAAGAAGACAAATCAACACTAAGAATTATGGGCTATGATCTATGCTCGTCCCTCTCACCCTCCCAATTTCACACACGCAACTTTGCATTCTCTTTCACCTCTATAAGATTTTTACAAGTGGATCTTGTTGACACTTTCTTTTCTGTCCCAAAAAATTAGGTTTAAAGTAATTGGGCATGTCATTGAATTCAAATAATTAGTGGAATAGGCTTAAATGCTTTTTGTCCTCATTTTTGTAGTGTTTGTTGGGGATGGTTCTTATTTTGACAGAATGTTTTAAATGGTCCTCATTTTCGCAATTCATGTTTTATTTGGTCCTTTTCTGTAACGCCGTTTAAATCACTAACGAAGCATGGTGGCACGGTTTATATGAGGATGTGTTACGTATACGGTACATATGGCCAATTAACGTTAATTTTTTAATTTAAGGTCAATTTTGCAATTAGGAAATCGCTAATACTTGTCATTTCATCATTGGATTGCAGTTGCACCTAATATTTTGCATGAGGCATCTGTATTTAGAAAAAGATTCTCTTGCCAAAAATTAAAGATACTCATGTGGGAGGTTGATAGGAGCACACACCCAACAGTTTGGGAAAGAGTGATGTTAACAATTAAAGATGAAGAAATTTCTCTAATTGCAAAATTTCTCCTAAATTAAAATATTAACCTTAATTAGCCATATGTGAAGTACACGTAAGACATCCTAATACAAAATGTGCCACCTGTACAATGATTCGTTAATGATTTAAATGGCATTACAGAAAAGGACCAAATAAAACATGAATTGCGAAAATGATGATCATTTTAAACATTCTGTATAAATGAGAACCATTTTAAACATTCTGTCAAGATGACGATCATCCGCAACAAACACTACGAAAATAAGGACCAAAAAGGTATTTAAGTCTAGTGAAATATTTTAATTGGTTAAAATCTTTGATGTTAATTTTTATTTTAATTATTCAATTTAATCCTTTTAATTTTTAATTAAATTTAATTTTTTGTTAAATCGAGGTTAATTTTGTTAAAAAAATTATAAGTTTAATATAAATATTTAAAAAAAAATTAAAAAAATAATTTCAATATTTAGATATATAAATTCTAAAAAAATATTTTAAAATGAATATATAAATTGCAATTAAATGCAATTAGTATTTTGTTTCTATTTTAGAGAGAAAGGACAATATTACTCTATTTTAAATAAATACATTACTAAATTGAGTCAAAATTTTAAATATAGAGATTAAATTCAATACAATATATTGTCATGTGAGCTTAACACTAACACTGATAATGACATGTGTCACTTACACTATCACATAGCACGATTATGACTTGACATACAGTAAAATATTTTAAAAAATAAAAATAAAAATATTACAAGTTCACACATGACATGTACAAAAGCAATATTTTCGCCAATCTAAACAAAATGACCTAATTAAATTGTTTAAAAAAAAAGACTAAGTTGAAAAAAAGAAAACCAAATTGAATAATTGAAATGAAAATTATAACCAAATAAGGTTTTAGTCTTTTGCTTAATATTATTAGATATTTGGCAAAAAAGATGTATATCATGATCAATTTATTGACCATTTTTACACACAAAAAGAAAACTCAAATTTAAAAATAAAAAATGACTTAAAAGATATTTATACATATAAAAAACATTTACTTGACCTTTATCTAAATAAAATATGAGTAATGGTGGGTTAAATTTAGGTGGGGTTAAGTTAGGCTTACATCATGTAAAGCTTATCGTGATTAACCTATATCAAATTGAGACAAATCAGATTTAAAACAGGTTGAATTAGGTATGGTTAAAGTCATGTTGAGTTGGGTTCAACACAAATGAAAATAAGTTATGTCACACTTATTTTGGTTTTACACATGTATGGTCAAGTTGAGACATGTTTGACACATGTTAGGTAAAGTCGATTTGGAATCTTGTCAAATCTTGCTAAATTAAGTTGAGTCTAGCAAAACCCAAGTTTGCCTAAGTCAATGACATTTTAGATGGACCCAAGTTAAGTGCGTCAGGTTTGGTTGGGCTAAGGTTAAGTTAGGCCAAAGTCAAGCCAATGTTGATCGAGATTAAGTCGTGATGACTTGTGTGGGGCCCATGTCACATCAAGTTGAGTTAAATCCACATCAAGTCAAGCCAAGTTTAGTGCACCTCATATCAAGTTAAGTAAGGCCCACATTTGGTAAATTTGAGTGGATCCACATTAGGTTGAATTGGATCAAACTCATATCAAGCAAAATTGAGTTTGATTCACGATAGGTCAAGTAGAGTTGCGCCACCTTAAACTAAGTAAAGTCAAACCCATTTATGATGAAGTCGAATTAGATCCATATAACATTAAATTGTGTCGTGCCAAAAAAAGATTAAGTATAGTTAGACCCATGTTAAGTTGAGCCAAAATCATTAAACTAAGTCAAATTAGATACATATAAAACTAAATTGAATCAAGCCCACATCAAATCATCTTAAGTCTGATACATCAAATCCTATTGCTCTGACAACAAACCAAGTAAAGTTAAATACATGCTAAATTGAATAAAGTTGTATTTATATCTATTTAGACAGATGAGATCCATATTAAAACAAGTAAAACTCGATACAATATTTAACCATGCGGTCTTGCATTATCCTAGATCTCCGATCTTCTTTTTAGTAACCTTTCAACCATATCTTTCTTTCCCCTCACCAACCCATCTATTTTCATTTTCAATGTAACACACCAATACATCAACACTTCTATGCTTGTGAAATGTGAATATAAAACTAATATAAAATAGTTTTACATTCTCACTCAAATAAAAATAATAATTTTATTGATATTCGCAAATCATTGCTATTGCACTTTTTAAAGTAAAGTAGTTATTATATAAGTCAACAAAAACTTATCATTCACAATTGAAAAACGAATTTGTTATTTCTTTTCATTCCATATTTACTAATGTGTAAGGTTAATACATCTAATCGAAGAGCACATGAAATAAAAATTGCTGCTATATTTAGAATAAAATATCTTCATTTCTTTACTCCTAACAAATTACTACCATAATAATAATATTAATAAAATAAGGGTACAACTGAAAAAAAAAGGTATTTGAGAATTGTGAAATATAAAAAGAATAATTTCATTAAATATTATAAATTGCTGTAAATGTAAGAAGGCTTTAGTATTTGATGAATAAAAATCTTGCTTT
>Ga0209589_1002545_pt1 | contig 31646 bp, 33 predicted proteins | sample CowpeawhiteBW_FD_187525 | JGI IMG/M metagenome (GOLD analysis project Ga0209589, IMG submission 187525) | Root nodule microbial communities of legume samples collected from California USA - Cow pea white BW (SPAdes) (version 2) | ecosystem: Host-associated > Plants > Roots > Nodule | place: USA...
GCAAAGGCATAAAGCATAAAGTAAAAGGCATGAAGCAAGTGTACCTATGTACCTTTGGTCTCCTTTGTTTTTAGCACACTTTGGCCACTTTTTGGAGACATGTGAGACACATTCTTTGTCTCCTTTTATGCTAGAACGAAATTAGCCTTTCACACACCATAGTTATATCTTTTGCCTCTCATATTTTGTAACCTTATTTGACCTAGTTTCTAGAAGCTAGGGTTAGGTTTTTGTAGAGACATCCTTAGGTATCTTTTATTTGCTTAGAGGCCCCTAAACTCTTCTATATAAAGGGTGCTCCTAGACATGTAAAAGGGTTGAACATTTTGAAGTAAAAACACTCTTGTGTCTCAACTATTTATGAGAGTTTCCTCCTTAAGGAGTGAATACTTTTAAGCCTTATCTTGCATAGCAAGTGGCGGCACACATCCACTCATCTTCAAGGTTGCCATGGCTTCTAGCCTAGCCTTGTAGTAGCGTGCTTCTCACATTTTTACCATTTCTTTCCTTTCCATTTTATGTTTTCTTCTTGCTTTAATTGTTCTTGGTTTTCTATAGTTTATGTGCTTTCCATTTCCTTTTTGTTTTGAATCAATCCATCATCTTCTTCTCTTGAGCTTTGTGAAAGGAACCTTAACATCTAGATAGCTTGTTATCTTAATGTCCAGTGGGGATTTCACTTAGCTTTCTTAATCAACTCACACCATATTCAATAATCTTAAAAGAGAACAAGATAATCCTTCATCACACCTTTGCCCAAAATAACACACAGTCCTCGCCTAAATGAGGTTTCAACAAAAACATCACAACTGATCCCGATATCTCGCTTAGGCGAGACCTTCTCGCCTGAGCGAGACCCTAGTTCGCTCAAACCTCCAAACTCCCTCGCCTGGGCGGAAAATCGCGCTCAACATACCAAATCTTGTCGTCATCTCGCTTAGGCGAGCCACTCTCGCCTAAGCGAGGGTATCACTCGCTCAACCTCTAAACCAGAAACGTAGCTCTGCAATTCTTGCTTAGGCAAGATGGACTCGCTTGGGCGAGACTTACAGGGTTTTGCCTCTGAACACGCTCTAAATTGACCAAAACCAATACCAAAACACTACCAAAACACGATCGATACAATCAAATGGCACAACAACTCCAGAAGCATGTTTTATACTCATTCAATCCACCCAAAATACAAAACCTAATTATTCGCCTCCATTCATTACCAAAACCCTCATTACCAACAATATCATGCTTTACAAAATTATTGGCACAACATCAATCAATTACGCATCCAATTTCCAACATCATACACGAATTTCATGCCAACCAGTAATAGATTGAACAGCACAGACCCAAAAACCATAACACATGTGAAGCAACTTAATCGCATAAGGACAACTCCCCTAACATGGAATGTGTGATCAAAAATTGTGAAGACAGGACCCCTTGATTCCCGATTTCCGTCTTGCTTCAGCCCTTGCACACCTAACTCAACCTCTCACTCTCCAATTTCGTTCTCCTCTCAAGCTGCCACAGAACAATTGTAGAAACCCTTCTTTTTACCTAAACTTTGCCTTTTATAGGTGTCTTAAAAATGGGTTTTAAAAATAAAACGAAATTGGGCTTTATTATGGTTTTCCCAACCCTCTTGGCGCCCCATTCTGCTAGGTTGTCTCTACCTTTCCACATTCATAAAGCTTACTCTATGCCCATCAAGGTTTGAACCCATGACCTCCCACTCATAAGAACAAAGCATAACCACTATGCCAAACCACATTTGGTGATAACCATTATAATCCTATGATTATACTATCACTCACCATTCACAATTCCATTACCAAAACAAAATAATAAATAAACCATACAACACATAATTGGCATACATAAGACTCGAACTCAAATCCTCTCACACAATCAAAGTACTCTCAACCATATGAGCTAGTACTTTTCCACGTCACACCAACCAACAATTAATGTCATAAAGGCTCTTTTTACTCACATTTACTAATTAATTAATTATTTAATTAATTAATTTCACGGGTCTTACAACAATCGCCTTATGTGAGAAGACAAAGGCACATTCCTCCACACCCTAAAGAAGTTAGGATAAAATTGCCTCACTTTCATGGTAGGGATAATGCAAAGACATATCTTGATTACGTTGCAACAGTTGAACAACTTTTTTAGAGCCATGTTGCAGAGGAAGAAAGGCATGTCTCCTTAGCTACCCTTAGCTTTCAAGGACATGCTTTAAATTGGTATACTTCCTTAGTCCTCCAAAGAAGGAGAAAAAGGCTTCCTGCAATTAACTATTGGTTTGATCTTAAAGAAGCCCTTCATGCCCATCATGGAAAAACTCTAAAGGCTCCAACAAAGGTCTATGGCAATAGAAGAATATAGACAAAAATTGGAGTTATACATTTTGAGAGCTAGGATTGAAGAAAATTGGGATCTTACCATTGCTAGATTCTTGAGTGGTCTCAATTATGTAATATGAGATAAAGTTGAGTTGTTCCCCTACAATAATTTGAATGATCTTATGCAAATGTGCATTAGGGTTGAGCAATAACTTTTAAGAAGACCTTCTTGCAAGGATTCTTCTCCCTCTTATCCCAAAAGTGAGCCACAAAAGGATTTCAAAAAGGATTTTTCAAAAGCAAAGGAGTCTACTCCTAAGAATCCAGCAAAGGTAAGTGACAAAGGTGAAACCTCTAACAAAAGAGGTAGTGAAATTAAGTGCTTTAAGTGCTTAGGCCGAGGTCATGTGACTGCCCAATGCCCTGCAAAAAATCTATTATGTTAAAGGGCAATGACCTCTATAGTAGTCAAGGTGAGTCTTCTTCTTCTAGTGATTTTGAGGGTAGCCATTCATAAGCATCTTCCAAAGAAGATGCTTATCCTAATGAAGGTCGTTTTGTCATGATTATGAGGCTTCTTATTAATCAACCTAGTGCTCCTCTCAATGATCAAAGAGAAAACATTTTCCACACTATATGTGATGTTTGGAAAAACACATGTTCTCTTATCATTGATAGTGGATCGTGTTGCAATTACTGTAGTACAAGGTTGGTTGAGAAGTTGAACTTAGCCTTGATACCTCATCCCAAACCTTATAAACTTTATTGGCTTAATGAAGATGGAGATATTAAAGTTAAGCATCAAGTGGATATTAAGTTTTCCATTGGAAAATACAAAGATAGGGTTTTATGTGATGTTATTCCAATGGAAGCTTGTCATATTCTCTTGGGAAGGTCATGACAATTTGATCGCAAAACCACCCACAATGGCCATACCAGTGAGATCACCCTTCTACATAAGGCTAAAAAGTTTGTTCTTCACCCTCTCACTCCTACTTAAGTTGCTAGTGATCAAGATCAAGCTCAAATGTGAGCTACGAGAGAGGAATAGAGTTCCAAGAAATCTACTTTAAGTCCAAAGAGTGAGGTAGGGGATTCATAAAGTTAAAATCCTAAGGTCATTTCTCATGAAGTACTTTTTACTCAAAAGTCTTTATTCCATGTGCTTCATGAAGAACAACCTTCCTATCTCCTTGTGTCACTCTTCACTCACTTGTATTCCAAGTTCTTCACTTCAAGATCTCCCTCCTTCCATAGTTGTTATTCTTCAGGATCTTGTCATGTTTATTTGATTTTAGGCCTGAAATTATAAATTTGTGATTAAGTCTGAAAAAAGCAAGTTAAAATGACATTTAGAGTTGGATTGTCACTACTTTGGTAGGGGTGTGTGTAACACCCGTAGAATTTAATTAATTAATTAAATAATTAATTAATAAAATGCGGGAGGGGAAATAATTATGACATTAAATTATGGTTGGTATGACGTGGAAAGGTGCTAGCTCATGTGGTTGAGAGCACTTTGATTGTGTGAGAGGACTTTGGTTCGAGTCCTATGTATGCTAACTTTTGTGTTATTATTTTATTATTTAAATCTATGAAAACAAGTTCTGGTATGTTATGATGTCTGAATTATGATTGTTAGCATGAAACATGATTAGTTGAATTGGTTATGCACTTGAATGGTGACTAAGTGGTTATGGGTTCAAACCTTGGTAATTCTAAATGAAACTTATTTTTTTTTATTTTGCTAATGTTAACTTTGGAGGGAATTGGAAAGGTTAACAGAAACCTACTGGAATCAGCACGGCCAAGGGGGGGCTGCAATCATCATTCATGATGAGATATGAATGGCTATTAAGAGTTAATAAGTTGAATTTTCGTTTTTAATTCTTGGGTTAACCTAAAGCACTAGTTTAAAAGGCAAAAGTGAGAGTTTAGGCAAGGTTTTGCAAGGCTGAACTTAGACCTAGAAAACAGAGACAAAAGTGAGTGAGAGGGGTCTGGCGTGAGTGAGTTTGGAGGCGGGGTTGAGGATATTCAAGGGTGGCCATTGGTGATCAAAGGAGAGAGCTTGAGGATTTCAAGTATAGCAAAGGAGATCAGGTTAGGGGAGCTGGACTCTGTAATTTTTTATGCATATGATTAATAATGTGTAACTGTATGGTATATTGGTTGTTTTTGCACTGTTAAATCCTTTATAATTATGCGTTTCTGGAATTTTCCAGAAACCACCTGGCGGGTGATAGAACCACCGCCAGGCAACTCATACAATTGCGTGTGTTCTGGGTTCTTGGAAGAGGAGTTGCCTGGCGGCACACTCCCGGCCACCAGGCAATGCAAAGCGTCTTGGCTATTTTCTAGGTTTGCTGATGAAGCACCTGGCGGGACTGGTTGAGCCGCTAGGCGGCGCGGGGTAATTTGACCTGTTTTTGGGTTCTTGGAGTTCTGGGCTAAATCTAATCGGGGCATAAGTCAGTGGTGAATTGTACAGAGTGATATTGTTAACCAACAGTAGGTATGGTCATCTAATTAATGGCTTAAATGAATGGAACAATGTGTGTAAGCTTAGGGTTGAAGGTGTGGTAACTTTGATTGCTCGTTGAACTGAATTATCGTGAATTGCATATAGAAATAAGGATCAGTGTAATTAAAATATGGAGTCATTGTGATTGTGCTAGAACTGGTAACTTTGATTGCTCGTTGAATTGAATTATCGTGAATTGCATATAGAAATAAGGATCAGTGTAATTAAAATATGGAGTCGTTGTGATTGTGCTAGAACCGGATGGCATTGTAGTGGGAATTCACAAAGATGGAAAAATGGTGGGGTTTTGAGTGCGGGAAAAATCTGGAAAATACCCAGATGGTAAGCACCGCCTGGCGGCACGGGGGCTGGCCGCCAGGCGCCAGCATAGTGACAGAGATGCTGCAAGCTGAAGTGTTGTGCGCTGAGGTTGGGTACTGTTTCCTTTGGGTTAGAATCAACATATGGGAATTGTGATGGTTGGGGTGGTTGACGAGGGAGTTGTGTATGAACCACAAGGGTGAGAAATTCCTTAGGTGGCGGTGATGTCGAATATTGGAGGTCTTTCTATCTTATGGCACAATAGAGATTGTGCATACTAGTTAAGTTGGGTACGAGGGGGTTTAGCAATTGATCAATTATGGTGAATGAGAGTCCAAACAGTGGAAGAGGTTTGATAACAACTTAGTGGTAAAGAATCTAAGAGTACTAATAGGTTAAGAAGGAAGGAGTTTAATATCATTACTGAATGAGTTCTGTTATCAAGCTAGGGAGTGGGGATTTGACCTCACCATTGTTAGTAACCATTTAAGTAATAAATCGGGGATTGATCAAATGGAAATGTGGTAAGAAACTATGTTAAACTTGAACAATAAAACTAGTGTGTGCTGTACTGTCATGGCGCCTGGCGGTGGGATTTGGATCGCCAAGCAGTAGCGGGATCACAGAGGGGTCTCGGGGCTTGGTGCGCCTGGCGGCAGAGGCAGTTCCGCCAGGCGGTCGCTGTTGCGAGAGAAATTTAAAGGCGTTGTGCGCCTGGCGGTACGAGACACCCGTCAGGCGGTCTGGAAGCTGGCAGCGCCTGGCGGCACGTGTCCCCCGCCAAGCAATTTGCACTGCTGCAGCTTTGAAACTTTGATTGTGTATTTGTGATCTACAAGGCGTCTAGTGGTGCTTTAAAGATGGGGTTGCTGGTGTTCCTTGAGTTGTGGCTTAGAGTATCCCTTGAGTTGTGGCTCGGGATAAGGGTTAAGCACATGGTATTCCTTGAGTTGTGGCTCGTAATAGCATTTATTGAGTTATGGCTCGGGATGGTGGATGAGCACGAGGAACCCTTGAGTTGTGGCTCAGGTTGGCGAGTGTTGCCGGTGTGAGTGTGTTGGTTGTGGCCAGTACGAATGGGTCCAGATAGATTGCCCTCCTCAGTTGTTGGCTGACGAGTTTGGTAGTCTTGGGACGATATAGACTATGTTCGTATATGGGAACTCTACTTGGCGTTGCGGTGTATGGTCCGTAACATGTTTTCCCGCACGTGCTCTATCGATTGTGGCCGATGGGTATGGCAGCAAGTCACCTTGAAGTAATCCTTAGACGATGTAGAACACGAATGAGCTGATTGGGGGTCAGATACTAGGAATTAAAGGATAGAATAATGTAGAAAACTTCAAGTTATGTATGGTAATATGTGTGTATGTGAACATGTACATATTTGTAATATATACATGATTTATCTGTTAAGCTCACCCTATCTACGTGTGTTTGGCGATGATCGTGTACGCGGTACACGGGAGCAGATGTTGTTGATGCAGGTGGCTTAGGTGGAGCTTAGTTGCGAAGAGGGGTTCGACTTGGGAAATTTTATGTTTCTTTATTTCTTTTGAAACAGTTGTAAACCCATGATGGGTGATTTTGTAATATTGTTCTTAAATTTTGGAACAGATGGATTATGAACTTTTTATGCTCATTTAGTAAAGTTTAAATTTTCCCGCGTTTTGGGAAAATGAGGTATTATTAAATGCGTTGTTATTTATTTATTTATTTTATTATTTATAAATCTGTAATATCCTGACGGGATGTTACAGTGTGTCAATTTACTCTCCGTTTTCCAAAATGTTTCAATTGCATCCCAACTTTTGTAAAAGTGTCTCAATTAGGCCCCTTTTGAGAAAAAAATTACTAACATCGTGAACTATGTGTCATGTGTCAATATGTGATTTTTTTTTTTTATTTTCTCTTAATTTTTAAATTTTTCTTTTTTTAAAAAAATTTCAGGTCCCTGATGTGACATGTGGTATGATTGTCTTGATTTCAATTTAGTCCTTATTTATGTGCCTTTAATTCAATTTAGTCCCTATTTATGTTTATTTGATTCAATTTTGTCCCAATTTTTTTTAATAATTGAAATATATTTTTTAATCTATGTTTTATTATAAGATTAAAACTAATTTAAGTATAAATATTTTAAAAAAATTAAGTATTGATATTTATATTAAAATTTAGTAATAAAATAAATTATTAACAAAATATAGGTTAATAATATACAACTATGTAATATGTTAAAAAGTCATTTTTAATAAATATTATTAGTATAACATTTATACAAATAATAAATTCGGTCTTAAATTGGAGAGGAACAATATTATTCTATTTTGAAAAAAAAATTTGGATGATTAACGAAACATGAGTTAACAACATATAATGATGTAATATGTTAGAAAGTTGTTTTTAATAAAAAATAATAGTATAACATTTCTACAAATAATAAATTGTCTCAAATTGAAGAAAAATAAAATTGCTCTATTTACAAAAAATAAAATTAGGACCAATTTGAATGAAAAAGACATAAGTATGGACTAGATTGAATCAAATAGACATATATGAAGACTAATTTAAAAACAAGATAATGACATTTGATAGTTATATTGACATGTCATATTATATAGTCACATGAGACTAAGGACCTGACACATTGTAACAAATTTTAAAAAAGTATTACAAAATTAAAAAAAATTAAATTTAAAAAAGAAAATTAAATAAAAAAAATCATATAGTTAACATATGACAGTCGGATAATAAGCTAAAAAAACAATTAATTAAAATACTTTTTTTTCGAAAGACGCAATTAAAACTTATTTTGGAACGGGACCAAATTAAAACCCACCAAAGTCGACAACATCCAAATAATTAACCTAGTCCATAAAAGGCAAATATCTACTGGAAATGAGTGAAAAAATGACGCTGGTAAGGAATATTTGTAGGTTGTAGGTTGAGAATCCTTTGACAAGGAAGGTGAGATCAAAGAATCAACAACGAAGTTTCTGGTTGTCTTGAAGTCATTATATTATCGTAATCATACCAACATTTCTTTCTCTTCTGGAGACTCTTCCTTTCGCATTCGTCTTTCTCACTCAACAAATGAGGTTTTTTCTTTGCTTCTTTTTCTGTTCTCATTTCATTGTTTGACTTACTAGTAATTTTCTAAAGCTTTTTCTGATATCTGCTGCGACACGAAATGAGAAAACTTCATCACTTGTAAGATAACTTAATTTTACCAGTACCCCATTTCTATATTGCCTTTGCCGCTTCTGTTTCACATCTTTTGCGGCAAAAACATTGTAATACAGTTGATCCATTTGGTTGTAACTTGTAACAGGTTAATATTCTGAGCAATTTACCCATTTATTTGTAATGTTGTTGAAAAGTTGTGTCTTTTTTTCTTTTTGTGAGATTAGTCGCCATCCTGAAGTTTTGTGGGCTCAACGTTCTGATAAGATTTACCTTACTGTTGCTCTGCCTGATGCCAAGGATGTTTCTGTGAAGTGTGAGCCTCAGGGTTTGTTTAGTTTCTCTGCTTCGGGCACTCAAGATGAATCCTACAGCTTTAGCTTAGAACTTTATGGATCTATTGAACCTGAGGTGAGGGAGATTATGGTTGTTTTATTAAATTCTTCACATTAGAAAAATGCCACACTGTTATTTGATTCTGTCCATACTTTGTGTGAAGTCGTGTTTTGTGGCTATGTAAGGATAACGGTGATTGTAGTGACGAGTATGATGATTTTTGAAGGATTTGGGATTTGGGGCTGGCTATATGTTTTCTAATTACAATTCTTTTGTACTTTCTTTTGAATTTGATATCTCCTTTTCTTTTTCTCCATCAAATACCGTTCAGCTTTTGATATTAATTTAACCTCTTGGGCCGAAAGTAGTTGTGCCCTTCTTAGCTTTTGGGATTGTTGGACATATTATCGTTTGAAATTGATGCTGTGCTGGAAAAAATATTTGATGAAATGATTCCTTTTAATCATGTTATGTTAAAACTGTTCCAACCTTTGGGTTTGGGGTTTCCCTATTGTCTAATCCCACATTGAGCTGTACAAAATCTCTATGGTAATTTGGTGGACAATGGTCATTTGTGGTTAAGGCATTATGGAAAGCTTGTAAATCCTGAATACTATTCCTTATGTATTTTTGTGTATGTGTGTCTGAAATTTGAATATTTCTGCAGCATTAATGCATGCAGCTCATGTTGTAGTACACTTTTCAGTTAACATAGTTATGTACAGGATCAGAGATGTTAAACTATTGCCGTTTCTCCACCTAATAACTTAAGCATTTAACCTTGATACATAGGAAGAATTATTTGCATCTGAAGTGTGGGCAACTTATTCTTTTGAGAAGTGTCCGTTCTTTGTCATTGATTCACTGTTATGATTTCACTATACTCAAATATCATCCAAAATTTGGTCGATGGTTCCAACTAAAACCAATCATTGCCACCTCGTTCCCAATCATCTCCTACATCACATTGTTGCTATTCTTGTTTCTTTTACCTGCTGTTTCTTAAGAGTTTAGTGCCTGTAGCTCTGATCCCCATTGTCTTTTCTTTTGTTGAGTCTTTATCACTCTCAAGAAAAATTGTTATGATATATGTAACAGCTTGTGGAATTTTTTTTCATATGCATATATGAAGCATGCAATGCTTTTATGTTTACATTAATAGCGTTTTCTTTTAAGATTCTATTGAAGTTGAATGAATATGAAACTACTCAAATATTATGCTAAAAGTTAGAGATCTGGTGGTGAAATAAATTTCTCAAGAGAATCTTACTCAATACTTTTTGTTTTTGCCTCTTATTTTGTTCTTTTCCATGTCAAACATTTTAAAAGAAAAGTTTTGGTGGTCATATACTTAAATTTTTCATTATGGTGTGTAGGGTTGTAAAACTAAATCTAGCTTAAGAAACATACTATGCTCAATTCAGAAAGGAGAAAAAGGTTGGTGGAAGAGGCTATTGAAGTCTGAAGAGAAACCTGCTCCGTACTTGAAGGTTGATTGGAATAGATGGTGTGATGAAGATGAAGAGTCAACTTGTAAGCTTCTATAAATCATAACTATTAAATATAGTGAAACTAGGTTTGAGTTAATCTTCCTTGTGTAGAAAATACACATAGGGGTTGTATTTATAATAAAGAAAATGTGGGCTGAGCTCAAAATATATACTGTTAAGAATAAATAAAATAGGATTTGAGATTAATCTCCCTTATGTATAAACCACACATAGGGTAATCTATATATGATAGAGAGAGAAACAATTAAAAAGAGTAACTAAAAATATATAAAGTAAATAGAAGATATTGTTTGATATTGTGATTAACAATATCTAACAATATCTTAATAATATCATACAATATCTAAATAATATCTAACACTCCCCCTCAAGCTGGAGCATACAAATCGTATGTGCCAAGCCTGTTACAAATATAATCAATTCTAGGTCCCTGTAAAGATTTAGTAAAAATATCTGCTAACTGATGAGTTAACAAACTCAATTTTGATGTCTCCAGACATGATCTTTTCCCAAATGAAATGAATCAATCTCAATGTGTTTGGTCCTATCATGAAAGACATGATTAGAGCTAATATGAAGAGCAGCCTTATTGTCACACACAAGTGTCAGTTAAATAACATCTCCAAATTGTAACTCTCTAAGGAATTGCTTGAGCCAAACAAGTTCACAGGCAGCTGAGGCCATAGTTCTATATTCTACTTCTGCACTGGATCTTGCTACAACACTCTATTTCTTACTTTTCCACGAGATCAAGTTACCACCAATGGAGATACAATACCCAGATGTAGATCTTCTATCAAAAGGAGATTCTGCCCAATCAACATCTGAGTAGCAAACAACTCTTGTACGGTTATTAGAACCATATAACAATCCTTTTCCAGGGGATCTTTTAATATACTTCAAAATACGAATGACTGCATTCCAATGATCTTCACATGGGGAATTAAGAAATTGGCTTACCGCACTGACTGCAAAGGAAATGTCAGGACGAGTAACGGTAAGATAATTCAATTTCCCAACCAATCTTCTATACTATTCAGGATCAGATATAGGCTCCCTCTAATTTGGTAGAAGTTTAGTATTGGGATCCATGGGTATATCAACAAACTTTGAACTCACCAACCCTATTTCCTCTAGAATATCCATGACATACTTTCTCTAAGATATAACAATACCATCATTGGACTGTGCTACCTCAATACTCAAGAAATATCTGAGTTTGCCAAGATCTTTGGTGTGAAAATGGTGATAGAGATGTTTCAACTGAAAGATGCCATGGTTGTTACTCAAAGTAAGAATGATGTCATCAACATATACTATCAAGTAAACACATCCAGCACTCGAGAGTTGATAAAAGACAGAATGATCTGCTTCACATCGAGTCATACCAAATTGCTGAACAACATTGCTAAACTTTCCAAACGAGGCCGTAGGAGATTGTTTTAGGCCTTATAGGGATTTGTGAAGACGACATACCATCCCAGAAAACCCCCCTGAGCAACAAACCCAGGAGGTTGCTCCATATAGATTTCTTCTTGCAAAGCATTTTGAACATCCAGTTGATAAAGAGACCATTGTTGAAGAGCAGTCATGACGATAAATAAACGAACAAAAGCCATCTTTGCCGGGGGAAAATGTATCTCCATAATCCAACCCAAAAATTTAAGTATAACCTTTGGCCAAAAGACGAGCTTTGAGGCGATCAATAGTACCATCAGGTCCAACTTTGATAGCAAACACCCACCGACAACCAACAACAAATTTCCGAGACGGTAACGAGACCAGTTCCCAAGTTCCATTGTTTTGAAGAGCACTTAGTTCATCTGTCATGGCCTGACGCCAACCAGGATGGGCTAAAGCTTCACAGACAGTTTTTGGAATGGTCACAAAAGGAGAGAAAAGACATGTATAAAAAGGTAATGACAATCGATGATAACTCAAAGCAATATAATGGGGAGAGGGATTATGGGTAGAACGCATACCTTTTCGGAGGGCAATGGGAAGGTCAGACTCAGGTGTCAGAGCTGGAGGAGACAAAGTAGTTGGCACTTGAGTGGAGTCACATGGTGGTGGTTGTGATCGATTTCGGCGACTATAAACCTGAATAGGTGGTGGAGGAGAAGCTGACTGTGGAGCAGGAATCGATGGTGAAGAAGACAATAAGGGAGTCACAAACAATAGGAACATTAAAGGTACTGGGAGAGTTGTCAGGATTGGATGGTGTCAGAGGTGAAGTTTGACTCTTAAAATAAAGAGAGAACTCATCAAAGGTGACATCTACAGATACAAAATAATGGTTAAGGAAAGGAAAAAAACATTTGTATCCTTTTTGTGATCTTGTAAACCCTAAGAAAATACACTTATGTGATCTAGAAGAAAACTTGTCAAGACCAGGACTGAAATTATGAACAAAACATGTAGACTCGAAAACTCTTAGAGGCAAGGGATGAAGATGTTCATGAGGGAATAAAATGGAATGAGGTATGTTATTTTTTAAAATCAAAGAAGGCATGCGATTAATGAGATAACAGACAGTAAGATTAACATCACGTCAAAAATGTTCAGGAACCTCTCCACGAATTAAAAGAGTGCGAGTTGTTTCAATAAGATGTCTATTTTTACGTTCAGCTACACCATTTTGTTGAGGGGTATAAGCACAAGAAGTTTGATGCAGAATATCGTGAGAAGTCATAAATTGTTTAAAAGAATGAGAAAGATATTCACGACCATTATCACTGTGCAAAATTCTAATAGAAACAACGAACTGAGTTTTAATTTCATTAAAAAAAGATTGAAAGATATAAAATAATTTTGGACGATGTTTCATTAAAAATAACCAAGTACATATGAAATAATTATCAATGAAAGTAACAAAGTATTGAAAACCTAAAGTAGACTTAATGCGACTAGGACTCCAAATGTCAGAGTGAACCAAGGCAAAAGGGGACGAAGCATCACGTGTGACACTACGAGGAAAGGAAGTACGACAATGCTTGCCTAATTGACACGACTCACACCAAGCGAGATAACTTGGACAAGGCAGACAAGCTGCTATAACTTTGCAAGGCTTGGATGACCTAACTGAGCATGAAGAAGAGAGGGAGACTCCATAACTGCACTAACGTGTGTAGAGGGACGGAGATGAGAAAGACCATGAGACTCACATCTTGTGCCAATCACTTGTTTCGAACTCCGGTCCTGTAAACACACAAAATTGTTGGTAAAAGAAACAATATACTCAAGAGAATGAGTTAGACGACTGATGGACAACATGTTAAAAGGAGACCCAGGGACATAAAGAACATTATCAATGGTTAAAGAAGGGAAAAGTTTAACAGTGCCAACACCATGAGATGAGACTCTTGAACCATCAGCCAATGTAACAGAAGGTAAAGGATTATGAGAGGATAAAGAAGAAAACAAAGATTTGTTACCAGTAATATGATCAATGGCTCTTGAATAAAAAACCCAAGGACCAGGAGAAGAAGATCGAGTCAGACCAACAAAAGATGTACCTGTGTGAGTGACAAATGCAGTGGAACTAGAAGACTGTTGATCCTTATACCATTTGAGAAATTTGTTGAACATAGTAGGTGTATCGGATGAAACAGAAGGAGGATCCCCAATAGACGAAGGTGGGGAAAGGTTGGTCTGAGTAGTTGCAGCAGAGCGAGGAGGACGACCATGCAATGCATAACACCTATCAATCTTGTGACCTGGCTTGCCATAATGTTCACACTTATGTAATGCATAACACTTGTCAATCTTGTGACCGAGCTTGCCACAATGCTCACACTTAGGACGCCCTTTCCCTGTTTGCGAGGGCGAGTGAGATGCCAACGCAGAAGAATCATCAACAAAAGCAGGTGTATCAGTGTTGGGTTGTTTTGGTACATGCAAAAGAGTAGAGCAGGTTGAAGTCAAGGTGGGGACAACTGGGGAACCCAAAATTTGATCACGAATATGTGAATATTTATCAGCAAGCTTGTATAATGCTCCGAGCATTAAAAACTTTTAGCGTTGCTCGATTTCTGTGGCAGGGTCGGGGGAAGGGGGTAATAACTCATTGAACTCATGAAAAAGAGCATGAATTTTGTCCATATAATCAGTCATAGAGTCTTGATGTTTAGAGGAAATAAGATCTGCAAATTTAGAACAAACACCATAGAGACGTTGAGTATCATTGGTGTATAATAACTTGGCATGCTCCCATATTTGAGCACATGTTTCGTAGGAACGAAAAAGTTGCTTTAACAAAGGATCAAGAGTACCCTTGAGATCCACACATAATTGAGCATCAATGGTTTCCCAACGGTCTTCCTAAACAAGAGTGAGAGTAGGTGCTTTCGGAGTAAGATGATCAAGATACTTCTAACTCTGAAGCTATAATCGGACGTCTAATGACCATGTGGCATAATTAGGGCCAATTAACTTGTCAATGAATAAGTGTACATTAACATAGTTAGTGTAGATGGACGGGTCAAACAGACCAGAAGAGATTTTAGAACTGGAAGAGGCAGCGGAAGACGCCATGGAGGAAGGGAAGAGAGAAAAAAACTGTAAAATACCAAAGAGGTCGCTTGGCCAGGGCAATCAGAACCGTGTGGTCGCCGGTTGGAACTAACACTCCGGCGGTGACGGCGACAAACAATGTTTGAGATTAATCTCCCTTGTGTATAAATCACACATAGGGTAATCTATTTATAATAGAGAGAGGTACAATTAAAAAGAGTAACTGAAAATAAATAGAGTAAATAGAAGATATTGTTTGATATTGTGATTAACAATATCTTAATAATATCAAACAATATCTAAACAATATCTATGACATACGGAAAACAATAATAATAGAAGCTAAAAATAAGATAGAGATAAGATATTAATGATATCTTAACACTCCCCCTCAAGCAGGTGCATACAAATCGTATGTATCAAGCTTGTTACAAATATAACAAATTCTTGGTCCCTGTAAAGACTTAGTGAAAACATTTGCTAATTGATAACTTAAGTTAAAAAGCTCAGTCTTGATGTCTCCAGACCAGTGTTATTGAATTTCGGCCATGGCAGCGCCATGGCGGAAACCGGTAGCGGTTTCCCGGCCTGCCGCCACAATAAGGCGGAGGCGAATCGGATTTCCCGTGGCGGTCCATGGCGGCCGCTTTAGACATGGCGGGTGGCGGTGGCGGAACGGTCATGGCGTAAAAATCGGGTTTTTAAAAGGAAAAAGCAAGGAACTTGAACAGAAAGAGAAGAAATGGTAGATGGAAGTGCAGCAGCGGCGGCGCGGGAGAATGTGGAAGAAAGGAGGGCGTGGAAAGTGAGAGAAAGAAGGATACACTGATCCCTAATTGCATTGAGGCTTTAAAAAAATGGGCCAGGCCCATTAAAGCTTTATTTAATTAATCTTACCTACTTTTTCACTCTTCTTTTCTTTTTTATCCTAAATTTTTTACCCTGAGTTACTGCAACAGTAAAATTTTCTTAACTTAAAACACATTCTTTTACCCAAACTTACTACAGAAGTAAATCTTCTTTTAACCTTTTCCTTCTCAACATTACTTTCTAACATCTAAGTATTAACTCTTGTAACTGTCAGCCACCATTGTCAGCCGCTGTTGTCCCCATTGCCGGCCGCTGCCACCACCAAACACCGCCAACAGCTGCTGCCACTGGCCACTGCCAATTCTTTTTCTTTTTTCAATATTTTTTTCTACTTCTCTATTTTCACTATAATTATTTTGCAAAAAAAAAACATACTAATTTTTCAACAAAAATAATTGTCAATGATCATAATACTTCAATATCATTATTTTTGTATTAAAATTATATGTGGGGTATTATATTTTCTTTACCGCATTATTTCCGCCATAACCCGTTATAACGTCCGTTATAACTTTATAAAGGTTTTTGGGATCACCGATATAATCCGTTATCCGATATCAATAACACTGCTCCAGACACAATCTTTTCTTGAATGAAATGACAGTCAATCTCAATGTGTTTAGTCCTCTCATGAAAGACAAGATTAGAACTGATATGAAGGGCAACTTGATTGTCACGTATAAGTGTCATTTAATTAACGTCTCCAAACTATAACCCCTTAAGCAATTGCTTAAGCCAAACAAGCTCACAAGTGGCTAAAGTCTTGACTCCATATTCTATTTCTGCACTAGATCTTGCCACAACACTTTGTTTCTTGCTTTTCCAAGAGATCAAGTTACCTCCAATTGAGACACACTATCCGGATGTAGACCTTCTATCAGTAGGAGATCCTGCCCAATCAACATTTGAATAACAAACAACTTTTGTATGGTTATTAAAAACCATATAACAACTTTTTTCTAGGAGATTCGTTAATGTACTTTAATATACAAATAACTGCATTCCAATGATCTTCACACGGAGAATTAAGAAATTGGCTTACCTCACTGACTGCAAAGGAAATGTCAGGACGAGTAATTGTAAGATAATTCAATATCCCAACTAATCTTCTATACTGTTGGGGATCTGACATAGGCTCCCCCTGATTCGGTAGAAGTTTAATATTGGGATCTATGAGTGTGTCAATAGATTTGGAATTCATCAACCTAGTTTCTTCCAAAATATCCAATGTATACTTCCTTTGAGAAATAACAATATCGTATTTGTTGGACTGTGCCACCTCAATACTCAAGAAATATCTGAGTTTTCCAAGATCTTTGTTCTGAAAATGATCATAAAGATGTCGTTTCATCTGAGAGATGCCATGGTTATCACTGTCGGTAAGAACGATGTGTCATCAACATACACTATCAAGTAGACACATCCAACACCTGAATGACGATAAAAGACTGAATGATCTGCCTCACATCGAGTCATACTAAATTGTTGAACAACATTGCTAAATTTTGCAAACCGGGCCCTTGGCAACTGTTTTAGGACATATAACGATTTGCGAAGACGACATACCAACTTAGAAGACTCCCCCTAAGCAACAAATCCATGAGGTTGCTCCATATAAATCTCTTCTTGCAAATCGCCATTGAGGAATGTGTCTTTAACGTCTAGTTGATAAAGAGGTCATTGTTGAAGAGCCTCCATTGCAATAAATAAACGAACACAAGCCATCTTCGCCACAGGAGAAAAATTATCACCATAGTCCAACTTAAAGATTTGGGTATAACTTTTGGCCACCGGACGTGCTTTGAGACAATCAATAGTACCATTAGGTCCAACTTTAATAGCAAAAATCCACCTGCAACCAACAACAAATTTCTTAGATAGTAATGGGACAAGCTCCCAAGTTTCACTATTATAAAGAACACTCAGTTCATCAAGCATGGCCTCATGCCAACCAGGATGGGTTAAGACACCACGAACAAATTTTGGAATGGTCACAGAAGAAATAGACAAAAGATAAGTATAAAAAGGTGAAGACAATCTATGGTAATTTAAAACAATATAATGAGGAGAGGGATTACATGTAGAACAAATACCTTTTCTGAGGGCAATTGGAAGGTCACTTGGTGGAAGGGGAGACTCAATTGTTGGATCCGGAGGAGACACATTCGTTGGCACTTGAGGTGAGTCACTTGATGGTTGTTGAGGACGATGGCGACGACTATAAACTTGAAGTGATGGTGGAGCAGAAACTAACGGTGTACAAGGCACACCTAGAAGATCACAAATCATAGGAATATTGACTATATTAGATGGAGACTCAGTGGAATGAGAAGAACTTTTAAAGTAAATGGAAGACTTATTGAAGGTGACATTTGTAGAAACAAAATAGCGGTTAAGAGAAGGAGAAAAACACTTATATCCTTTTTGTGATATTATAAACCCTAAAAAGACACATTTGTCTGATCGAGGAGAAAATTTATCTAGACTAGAACTAAAATTGTGCACAAAACATGTAGACCAGAAAACCTTGAAAGGTAAGGGATGAAGAGGTTCATGAGGAAATAAAATGGAATGATGTATTTTATAATTTAAAACCGAAGAATGCATGCGATTAATAAGATAACAATAAGAACAACGTCACCCCAAAAAGATTGAGGAACCTCGCCATGAATTAAAAGTGTGCAAGCGGTGTCAATAAGATGTCTATTTTTGTGTTCAGCCACCCCATTTATTGACGTGTATTTGGACAAGAAGTTTGATGCAGAATGCCACGCGAAGCCATAAATTGTTTAAAAGAATTAGAAAGCTATTTACGACCATCATGACTTTGCATAAATTTTAATAGGAACACCAAATTGAGTTTGAATTTCATTAAAAAAAGATTGGAAGATATGAAATAATTCAGAACGATTATTCATTAAAAATAACCAAGTACACCGTTAATAATTATTAATAAATGTAACAAAGTATTGAAAACCTAGATTAGACCAGTGTTATTGATATCGGATAACGGATTATATCGGTGACCCCAAAAACCTTTATAAAGTTATAACGAAAGTTATAACGGGTTATGGCGGAAATAATACGGTAAAGAAAATATAATACCTCACATATAATTTTAATACAAAAATAATGATATTGAAGTATTATGATCATTGGCAATTATTTTTGTTGAAAAATTGGTATGTTTTTTTTTTGCAAAATAATTATAGTGAAAATAGAGAAGTAGAAAAAAATATTTAGAAAAGAAAAAGAATTGGCGGTGGCCAGTGGCGGCAGCTGTTGGCGGTGTTTGGTGGTGGCAGCGGCGGGCAATGGGGACAGCAGCGGCTGGCAATGGTGGCTGATAGTTACAAGAGTTAATACTTAGATGTTAGAAAGTAATGTTGAGAAGGAAAAGGTTAAAAGAAGATTTACTTCTGTAGTAAGTTTGGGTAAAAGAATGTGTTTTAAGTTAAGAGAATTTTACTGCTGCAGTAACTCAAGGTAAAAAATTTAGGGTAAAAAAAGAAAAGAAGAGTGAAAGAGTAGGTAAGATTAATAAATAAAGTTTTAGTGGGTCTGGCCCATTTTTTTAAAGCCTCAAAACCTCAATGCAATTAGGGTTCAGTATCCTTCTTTCTCTCACTTTCTCCCACGCCCTCCTTTCTTCCACATTCTCCCGCGCCGCCACTGTTGCACTTCCATCTGCCATTTCTTCTCTTTCTGTTCAAGTTCATTGCTTTTTCCTTTTTTCAACCCGATTTTTACGCCATGACCGTTCCGCCACCGCCACCCGCCATGTCTAAAGCGGCCGCCATGGACCGCCACAAGAAATCCGATTCGCCTCCGCCTTATTGTGGCGGCAGGCCGGGAAACCGCTACCGGTTTCCGCCATGGTGCCGCCATGGCCGAAATTCAATAACACTGGATTAGACGTAACACGACTAGGTCCTCAAATGTTAGAGTGAACTAAAGCAAAAAGGGGACGAAGCACCGTGTGCGAAACTACGATTATGCTTGCCTAATTGACACGACTCACACACCAACATGGACAACTTGGATAAGCTAGGAACAAGCTGCTGCAACTTAGTAAGACTAGGATGACCTAACTGAGCATGAAGAAGAAGAGGTGGAGACTCCATAATTATGCCAACATGAGAAGAAGGGCGAAGATTGTAAAAACCATGGGACTCAATCTGGTGTCCATCACCTATTTCGAACTTTGGTCCTATAAACAAACAAAAGTTTGGGTAAAGGAAAGAACTCAATCAAGATAACATCTTAGACGACTTACGGATGATAAGTTAAAAGGAGACCTATGGATCAAAAAGAAAAAAAGATTGACAATCCCAACACCATGAGCTAAAACACGAGATCCATTAGTCATTGTAACAGAGGGTAAATTATCCGGAGAGGACAAAGAGGAAAACAAAGAATTTTTACTAGTAATGTGATAGGTGGCTCCTGAGTCGAACACCCAAGGACCAATAGGTGAAGATTGATTCAAACCAGCAAAAGTTGTACCTGTGTGAGCAACAAAAGTCATGGAACTAGAAAGCTTACGATCCTCACTCCATTTGCGAAATTCATTGATGATAGCAGATTTGTCGGTGGCAGAAACAAATGAAGGAGGATTCGTAGTAGATGGTTGTAACGGAGGATCAGTGTGAGCAACAACATCAGATAGAGGAGGACAACCATGTAAGACATAACAACAATCAATTTTGTGGCCGAACTTGCCATAGTGATTACACTTGTGATGCCCTTTTTCTGGCTTGCGTGAGTGGTGGCAATCATCATGTTGAGACCAAAGCAGAGGAATTATTGGCAGTGACATGTGGATCAGTGGAAGGTTGACAAGGCACACACAAAAGAGTGGAACAAGTAGAGGTAAAATTGGGTATAATAGGAGAATCCAAAATCTGATTACGGACATGAGAATATTTTTCAGCAAGTTCGTGTAAAATCACAACAATGAAGAACCTTGACTGTTGCTCGATTTCTTTAGCAGGATTAAAGGCAGCAGGTAATACTTCATTAAATTCATGGAAAAGAACATTCACCTTACCCAAATAATCTGCCACAGGGTCCTGAGTACGAGGAGCAACAACATTAAGTAGGTTGTGACAAACACCATATAGACATTGAGTGTCATTGGTGTACAATAATTTGACCTGTTCCAAGACTTCGTAAAATGTGTCGTTTGTTGTTACAAAGTTTCGAGGAGAGACTAATTTTAATTTTCACCAAAAGTTAATAGACCAAAAACATTTAACCCAATCTAAATTTAATGGCAGAACAGGTAGAAACTTTCTCTAATCCAGAAAGATATAAAAGACTAGTTGGAACAATTATTTATCTCACTATTACAAGACCCGACTTGTCCTATGTAGTTGGTGGAGTCAATTTATGCAAAAACCATGTATTGATCACTGGAATGCTGTCATTCATATTCTAAGATAAAGGGAATACCCAAATTATTGAATATTGTGATGCTGATTGGGTTGGTTCTACTAAGGGTAGACGCTATACTACAAGATATTGTGTTTTGCCTGGAGGAAATAATTGTCTTTTAGAAAAGTAAGAAGCAAAATGTTGTCGATCGATCATGTGTTGAAGCTGAGTATAGAGCAATGACATCTCTTGCTTGTAGACTTATATGGTGTTAGATTTATCATTAGATATCTTATCTCTATCTTTATCTTCACTTTATATATTATTTTTTACATGTATTTTGGGCTTAGCCCATACTTCTTTTATTATAAATATAGTGCCCTATGTGTATTTTTTACACAAGGGAGATTAATCTCAAACCTATCTTCAGTATATTTAATAAGGTATCTAGAGCCCAGGTTCGTATAGAAAAAAATTTCGTTGCCTCTGTCACTGCTCCACCGCCGCAACTCTCATTGTCGTCACCATTGTTGGAGTTCCAACCATCAACCTCACGGTTTTGATCGTCTTGGCCAGGCGACCATCGTGCTGTCAATGACGTCTTCAATGGAGTTCCCACACGTTCAGGGCTTCTCTCTAGCAGCGATTCCCTTCATTGGACTCACCTCAGTCTTGTCTTTTAGGATTTATGCTTGGTTCCTTCATTGGAGCACTGTGGATTTTTAAGGTTTCCTCTCCCTTCATGGCGTCTTCCACTGCTTCTTCCACTTCTACTGTTTCTTCTACCTTTACCTCCGCTATGTTTGACCCATTGGTCTTTTGTACCCAGGAAAATGTGCACTTGCCCATTGATAAGTTAGGTAGCAAGAATTATGTGACTTGAGCAACAAACTTAAACTTTGGCTTGAGAGTCAGGGGTATGTTGATCATCTTACTCTCAAAGGGACTGATATTGCTTCCGGTGATTTTCCCCATTGGAAGAGGATTGATGCTCACTTATGCATGGTTCTCAAGAATACCATGCAATCTTCTATCAAACAAATGTTGCATGCCTATGATACATGTTATGAAGTTTGGAAACATGCCAAATTATTGTACACCAATGATACTCAACGTCTCTATGGTATTTGTCACGACCTTTTTGACGTTGCTCCTCGTACTCAGGACCCTATGGTTGATTATTTGGGTAAGATGAATGTTCTTTTTCATGAATTTAATGAAGTATTACCTCCTGCCTCTACTCTTGCAGAAGAAATTGAGCAACGATCAAACTTCTTCATGGTTTTGACTTTACATGGACTTGTTGATAAATACTCCCATGTCCGTGATCAGATTTAAGGTTCTCTTGTTATACCCAATTTCATTTCTACTTGTTCCACCCTTTTGTGTGTGCGTGTAAACCTTCCATTGATACACCTATTTTTTCCGATGATTCCTCTGCTTTGGCATCTCATCATGATGATCGTAACTACTCTCGCAAGCCAGAAAAATTGCGTCACAACTGTGACCATTGTGGCATGTTTGGCCACAAAATTGACAAGTGTTATGCATTACTTAGTCGTCCTCCTCGATCTAATGCTATTGCTCAAACTGATATTCTCTCATAGCCATCTACTTTGGATTCTCCTTCATATGCTCCTGTTGACAAATCTGCTATCATCAATGAGTTTCTAAAATGGTGTAAGGATCATAAGCCCTCTAGTTTCAATGCTTCTATTGCATGCCAAGGTACATTTTTTGCTGGTCTACTTAATCTTCATCTATTGGTCCTTGGGTGCTTGACTTAGGAGTCACTGGTCATGTTACCTTCTGTTACAATGGCTAATGGGTCTAGTGTTTTAGCTCTTGGTGTTGGGATTGTTAATCTTTTTCCTTTTTTATCCATTGATAATGTTCTTTATGTCCTTGGCCTCCTTTTAACTTATTATCCATTAGTCGTCTAACCCGTTCTTTTGATTGTGTTATTTCCTTTACCCAAACTTTTGTTTGTTTACAGGACCGTAGTTCGAGATAGATGATTGGAACTGTGAGTTTCATGGTCTTTATCATCTCCGCCCTTCTTCACATGTTGGTACAATTATGGACTCTCCATCTCTTCTTAATGCTCAGTTAAGTCATCATGGTCTTGCCAAATTGTAGTAGCCTGTTCTTGCCATATCCAAGTTGTTAAATTTAGTGTATGATTTGTGTCAATTAGGCAATGCATAATCCTAGTTCCTTTCCTCGTAGTGTCACACACGGTGCTTTGTCTCCTTTTGCCTTAGTTCATGCTGACATTTGAGGACCTAGTCGCGTTACGTCTACTTTAGGTTTTCAATACTTTGTTACTTTTATTGATGATTATTCAAGGTGTACTTAGTTATTTTTAATGAAAAATCATTATGAATAATTTCATATATTCCAATCTTTTTTTCATGAAATTAAAATTTAGTTTGGTGTTTCTATTAGAATTTTGCATAATGATAACGACCGTGAATATTTTTCTCATTCTTTTAAACAATTTATGGTTTCTCATGACATTCTACATCAAACTTCCTGTGCGTATATATCTCAACAAAATGGAGTGGTTGAGCGCAAAATTAGACATCTTATTGAAACAACTCGCACTCTTTTAATCCATGATGAGGTTCCTCAATATTTTGTGGTGATGTAGTTCTTACTGTTTGTTATCTCATTAATCAATTGCCTTCTTCGATTTTATATAATAAAATACCTGATTCCATTTTATTTCCTCATGACCCTCTTCATCCCTTCTAAAAGTTTTTGGTCTACATGGTCTTGATAAGATGTCCCCTCGCTCACACATGTGTTTTTTTAGGGTTTACCATATCACAAAAAGGATACTAGTATTTTTCTCATTCTCTTAACCGCTATTTTGTTTCTGCAGATGTCACCTTCAATGAGTCTTTTTACTTTCGTTTATTTCTTTTGTGACTATTCCAAAGTCTGCTTGTGATGCCTTAGCCCATCTTGGTTGGTGTTTGGCCATGCTAGATGAACTAAGTGCCCTTCATAATAGTGGAACTTGGGGGTTTGTCCCATTACTGTCTGGTAGATCTGTTGTTGGTTGCAGTTGGGTCTTTGCTATTAAAGTTTGTCCTCATGGTACTATTGATTGTCTCAAAGCATGTCTTGTTGCCAAAGGTTATACACAAATATTTGGGTTGAATTATGGTGATACTTTTTCTCATGTGGCAAAGATGAGTTATGTTTGTTTGTTTGTTTATAGCCATGGTTTCTATTCAAAAGTGGCCTCTTTATCAACTGGATGTTAAAAACGTGTTTCTCAATGGAGATTTGCAAGAAGAGATTTATATGGAGCAACCTCCTGAATTTGTTTCTTAGGGGGGAGTCTAGGTTGGTACGTCGTCTTCACAAATCCTTTTATGGCCTAAACTAGTCTTTTAGCGCCTAGTTTGAAAAATTTAGCAATGTTGTTCAACAATTTGATATGACTTGGTGTAAGGCATGTCATTCAGTCTTTTATCATCACTCAAATGTTGGATGTGTCTACTTGATAGTATGTGTTGATGATATTGTTTTGAGTGACAACCATGACATCTCCTAGATTAAATAACATCTTTGTGATCATTTTCAATTCAAAAATCTTGGAAAACTCAGATCTTTCTTGGGTATTCAAGTGGCACAATCCAACAACTATGGTATTGTTATTTCTTAAAGAAAGTATGCATTAGATATTTTTTGAGGAAATTAGGATGAATTCAAAATTTGTTGACACATCCATAGATCCTAATACTAAACTTCTACCAAATCAGGGAGAGCTTATGTCAGATATGTAACAATATAGAATATTAGATGTGAAATTGAATTATCTTATAGTTACTTGTCCTGACATTTCTTTTGTTGTCATCGTGATAAGTCAATTTCTTAATTTCCCATATCAAGGTAATTGGAATGCAGTCATTTGTATACTAAAGTACATTAAAGGATCTCCTGGAAAAGGATTGTTACATGGTTCTAATAACCATACAAGAGTTTTTTGTTATTCAGATGCTGATTGGATAAGGTCTCCTTTTGATAGAAGATCTACATCTGGATATTGTGTCTCTATTGGTGGTAACTTGATCTCTTGGAAAAGCAAGAAACAAAGTTTTGTGGCAAGCTCTAAAGCAGAAGCAGAATATAGAGCTATGACCTAAGCTACTTGTGAGCTTATCTAGCTTAAGCAATTACTTAGAGAGTTACAATTTGGAGATGTTACTCAAATGACACTTATATGTGACAATCAAGTTGCTTTTCATATTAGTTCTAATCTTGTTTTTCATAAGAGGACTAAACACATTGAGATTAACTATCATTTCATTTGAGAAAAGATTGTATATAGAGACATCAAAACTGAGTTCGTTAACTCAAATAATTAGTTAGTCTCATAATTTAGGGTAGAATTGTTCAATGTATTATTATGAGAATACAATTCCTATATATAAGGCTAGAAACCTATTTTAGGAAGTATAATAATAGCACCTAGACAATCAAATCCCTATGATTCAGGGATACCATCATACACTGCAATTATAATCTGCTAAATAAGGAAATAATAAAACACAAATCATGACAGAATTAATACAAATAATAAAACAAATTCTAACAGTTAGCAGATATTTTCACTAAGTCTTGACGGGGATCGAGAATTAATTATATTTGTAACAAGCTTAGTACATACGATTTGTATGTACCAACTTGAGGGGGAGTGTTAAATATATAATTAAATATCTTATCTCTATTTTTATCTTTTAGTTTATTTGTTATTATTCTTTATGTGTATTTTAGGCTTAGCCCATACTTCCTTTACTATAAATACAATGCCCTATGTGTATTTTCTACACAAGGGAGATTAATCCCAAATTGATAGATTCAGTGGTAAGGTGTATACTAGGAAGAATAGACATTAGGAGGTAGTTATAACCTCCGGTGGTTGTAAAGGGTTTTTAGAAGACTATTATATATAGTCAGGGAGGGGTTGTGTTGGGGAAGGTAGGAAGATTGTTAATGGGAAAAAAAGGTGTTTAGGAGAGTGGGTCCTCTCGAAAGACTTGGGCTATTGTAATTGTTGTGGAAGAAGTTCATACCACATTGGTACATATGATTTGTACGTACTAGAAAGATATAGAAGACTAGTTGGAAAACTTATTTATCTCACTATTACTAAACCAGACTTGTGCTATGTAGTTGGTATTGTGAGTCAATTTATGCAAAAACCATGTATTGATCATTGGAATGGAATGTCATCATTCGTATTCTAAGATATCTCAAAATTGCTCTAGGATAAGGTTTACTTTTTGATGATAAAGGAATACTCAAATTATTGGATACTGTGATGTTGATTGGGTTTGTTCTACTATGGATAGATGTTCTATTACATGATATTGTGTTTTTCTTGGAGGAAATATTGTCTCTTGGAAAAGTAAGAAGCAAAGTGTTGTCACTCGATCATGTGTTGAAGCTGAGTATAGAATAATGGCATCTTTTGCTTATGAACTTATATGGGTAAAACAATTCTTACAAGAATTATACTTTTGTAATATTCAGCTGATGAAGATGTATTTTGATAATCAAGCTGCTCTCGACATTGCTTCCAATCCAGTGTTCCATTAGAGAAAAATTGTTGTCCAAAGATATTTGTACAGAGTTTGTTGGATCAAATGATCAACTTGTAGATGTATTAACCAAATCATTGAGAAGTCCCCGGATTGAATTTATTTGCTCCAAGTTTGGTACATATAATTTGTATGCCCTAGCTTGAGTGGGAGTTTTAGAATAAATGACCTTCAATATGGTTTATTATTATGTGTTTTGTACTTTGTTGATCTTAGTTCCTGGAAATGTCTTCTAGAATTTTCTTATGTTCATTGTATTTGATGTATCTGAAGATATTATAAATATGAAAGTCTTGAGAGGGGTTTACACACTCTCTCATATTCACGTCATCTCTCTATTATTATTTCAAGTGCAAGAGAAGTATTATAATTATAGAAATAAGGCTTAGATCCTTTTTAACTAAGAATATCTAAATTATATATGTATTATTACGAATGTTGTTGTTTTTATTCCCGAATCATATCTTTATTATTAGATGTAAAATCTCCTTTATTTATTTTATTGATTTCATTTTCTCAATATAAATGAAGTACTTTTGTGTTTCAGAAATACATGGTTTGAGCTTAATGTCTCTCTCTCTTTTTTTTTTTATATAGTTTAACAGTATTTGTATGTTGTTTTCATGTTATTGCATTATTTGTAACTAGTTGAGAGCTTAATGAAATTCTGCTTGAACAGCAGGGGAGGGTGGTTAGAATATTAGCATTTTATTTTTGTTTCGAATCTAATTATGATAGCACTGTTAGATGAGTTTGTATTAATTCTATTCAACTTGGTATATTGATAGATGTTTGAGTATAAGATCAGTATTATACATCATTCTACTCCCTTGGCCACAAGTATGATGATGACAACTTACCTATACCTCCCTCTTCTGTTTCATCAGTATTTTACATATTATACTTTTCCAGTATCTTCGTCTGGTCTTCCCCTTTCCCCAACCACCATGTTTGGGGGGAACCAGTAAGCTGTTGTGATTGGCACTACTGCTTTCAGGCATCCTGATTAACTGTTGCCTATCTCATTCACTTGTTCTTCTTTGCTGATTTACCTAGTTCTATAAAATCATTTTTTATTCTCAATTCTCAATTCACATTTCTCACCATTGTCATTATTCTTAATTCCATTTGTAGCATCCTGATTTTTTTTAAGTTGCTTGAGGATTATGATAGAATTTATTACTTTTTGTGAGTATTGCTCTAATCTGATTAAAGCTTTTGTTGGGACTTTTGCAGCTGATTTGGTGTCTGATGATGATTCTCGGGTAAAATAGTTCTTTTCACTTGCCACATGGGTTACAAAATTTAGTAACTCAGTACCTAATCTCAATCAATGGCATCTTGTTCTTTTGCAGTTTGTTGGTCAAGATGAGGGAAGCAGTGATGATGATGGAATGTTGTGTGAGTGATCCCGTTGTACCTCTAATTAAATTACAGTGATTCTTTCAATTGCTTAGTGACAATGAGATCCTTTAGATTTTAGAAAAGCTTCTCAATAAACACTTGTAGGAGAGATAAATCAACATGTATACTTCAACTTAAAGGGAAAGTAGATGACAAGATTTCTGCAGAAGTTGAAGTGCATACAACATTTTGTTTTATTAAAATGTTATGCATTATTATGAACTATGACATCTTAATTAGGCTAACCCTCCATAATTCATTTTATCTCATTCTCTTCTCTTGTGGTTACTGTTAGTGTGCCATGCATGGCACGAGCTCTATATCTCTCTATCAGTCCGTAAAATGAATGTCTATATTTCCTCAAAATTGACAATTTATTTATTGAATATTTAATTATTTGTAATTATTTTCCATATTTATTGTGCTCTACCCCTCCTGACATGAATAATTATCATTTGCAGATCTTCCAGACTTGGAAAAGGCTAGGGGATAGTAACTGTTATAGTACTGTGAAAGATATAAGAAGCATGGGAACATGGAATCACGTTGAACTATTTTCATAGGGGCAGAATCAGACTACTTTATGAGATGCACTGTGATATGATTGTGTGGCTGCCTTGTATATAGAATCTAAGTAGTGCTTTGGAACTCGATCTTTTGTTACTACTTTGAACCAATTCTGATGAGGGTTTCTTTGAAGGGAGTTCTGGTTGCATCATATAATCAATCTAACATTGTTCTGAACAACATTGTTTTAAGATTAGACAACCCTAACTTTGATTACGTGTCTTTCAAGCTTGCAACTTTTATCTCAATTAAAGGCCATTCTTCCATACTTTATTTCATTTTTATGGGATTTTATGGGATTTAACGTTTCTGAGAAGTACTAAGATGGAAATGACTCCAATCTGGGATCTTTTGATTTGATGAATTGCATATTTTAACTTCTTGACATAAAATTTTAATGAAGGCATGGGTTATGGTTTTGGTTATCAAGGTGGTAGGGTGTGGACTCATCGATATTTTCGTTTTTGGAATCGAAGTTTATTTTTTTTGGAAATTTCTTTTCACATCCTTTCCTTTCCTTATGCACTCCATAAATCTTGAAATTACTACTTTGTCCTAATAAGAAGGCTTGTGTGATAAAAATCCATCTTCATTTTAAGCTTATATGATGGTAATTAAGCAAGTTCAAGGAAAATTTCCATTAGACATCAAGATAATCAACGTTATCTAGATGTAAAGGTTCATTTCGAATACTATAAAAAAGAAGAGAAGTTTAATTTATGGAAACTAAAAGAAGAAATACAAAATGAAGCACAATAGTCGAATAGAAATGGACAAGTAAATAGTCAAAGAGAAGAAATATAACGAAATGATGGAAGACATGAAAGGGGAAGAGGAAACAAAGGGAAGCACGCCACTTGAGGGGGACTCTAAAGCTCACCAACCTAAGATAATTGGGGATGCCATGCCACATGAGCTCTAGACTCAAGGTAAGACTAGAGAATGCGCACCTTCAAAGAGCATTCTCACAAATGGTCAAGTATATGGTAATTTTACTTAAAATATTCAACCTTCACATCAGTATAGAAGAACTCCTTTTATATTTGATGATGAGGGGTCTCTTAGTAAAAAAAACAAAGCTTAAGGATGTATAAGCAAAATCACAAACTAAGTTTCTAGACGCTTGGTAAAAAAGATGGTGTCTTGAAAATGAGGCAATGCTAGCTTCCAAGCCTTCATATGTGGTGCCTTTGACCTTTTAGAATGAAGATCAACTCCAAGCTTTTCCACTCTCCAAAATGTCTCCAATTTGGCTTTAAGTCCATTTATCTTCTCCATTTCAAGTAGTGTTATTATCCTCCAAGTTGACAATAGCTTGATTTACAAAACAAATAACCAGAGTCAAAGGTCAACAAGTCAACTCAACTTAAGATAATACAGGAAAAGTCAGCATAAAGAAATGAAAAATAAAGACAAAGAAGATGGTTAGAGGCCTCCTATCTAGTAAATGCTTGTTATGATCCTTCTAGGAAGGTCTTCTAAGCTTTCATGATGACTCATGAACTCATAATCTTCCCCTTCCTAGAGAGAATGTGACTCATGATGTTATAGCTAGGGGGAAATCTAACTCATGCATTGTTATTTATTTTCCTCAATACTTGGGCAATCCCCCTAGGGTGGAGCTTGGACTTCCTTTGAGTATGAACCTCTTCTTTCTCAAGTGAAGTCATACCCAATGACCCTCCTTGAAGGTGACTTCTTTCCTTCCTTTATTGGCAAACCTTTGGTATTGTCCAACCCTCCTTTCTATATTATCCTTAACTTAAGCATGCAAGTCTTAGATCACCTTAGCATGTTCCTCTCCATCTTGGCAAGTTCATGCCTCATGAGTAGTTAAGGTTTTGGTCTCACCTAATCCACTCGTCCAGACCCACTAAGTGAAGGTGAAAAACGTGTTTCAATATACAATTAAGCAATGCATACATCCATTCATCTGTGACAGTTAATCCAATTCATTAAGCATGAACGAAATCAATATGAACAGCCAACCCAATCTAAAGGTAAGCATTAGCAGATTAAAAGTAACCATTCACCACAAATTCAAGATGAAGAGAGACAAAACACGAATTCAAAATAGAACCTCAAAGTTCAAATGCATCTCCTTCAAGGAGTCAATACACGAATTTAGCTAGACATGGAAATGGGGCAATTAAACACTTTAAATCTGAATTCAATTAAACAGAACATCATAAACCCTAACTTACGAATTCTTAAACGAAAACTCAAGAACAAAACAGGTTTTGAAAGCTTTAAATGAACCAAAATCGTTGTTATCATATAAAAACCGAAAACCCCATCAATGGGTGTTGTTCCAAGTCAAAAAAATCCACAAAATGAGCTGCCCAATCTACCAAATGCATTGAAAACGTAATTCCTACAATGAATTCTTTTAAATGTGCATAGAAAAGGCAAAAACTAATGCAAAAACATTAAAAACGAGGGGAACACCTCCATGGACACACACCAAAGCTTGGAGAACGAAAATGGAGGTTGGAGAGAATGGAGAAGAAGAAGTGTGCGGCTGGTGGATGGAAAAGAGACCTAATGATGAAGGATTGACCCCAACCAAGGATGGAGGCACATGCTTAAGAAGACTAAGCATGTTTAGAAAGGAAGTTCACTAATCTTTCATCCCTTTCATTTGTGTTTGTTATTTTTGATTCTCTAAGTTGACTTAGTTGAATCAACTTTAGTTGACTTGTTGACCTTTGACTAGGTTTGACTTGTTGACCATAGTTGAGTTGACTTAAGCCAACATGCTAATCTATGTTTATTTGCTTTGTAGGTTAATTAGGAGTAAGAAAGCAATGCTAGGTGGCACATGGTGATTAAGGAGCATAAATGATGTGGAGGAGAGAGTAAAACAAAGACATAAAACATAAAGTAAAAGGCATAAAGCAAGTGTACCTATGTACCTTTGGTCTCCTTTGTTTTTAGCACAATTTGACCTCTTTTGGAGACATATGAGACACCTTCTTGGTCTCCTTTAGTGCTAGAACGAAATTAGCCTTGCACACACCATAGTTAGCTCTTTTGTCTCTCATTTTGTAACCTTATTTGACCTAGTTTCTAGAAG
>Ga0209589_1002547_pt1 | contig 31644 bp, 37 predicted proteins | sample CowpeawhiteBW_FD_187525 | JGI IMG/M metagenome (GOLD analysis project Ga0209589, IMG submission 187525) | Root nodule microbial communities of legume samples collected from California USA - Cow pea white BW (SPAdes) (version 2) | ecosystem: Host-associated > Plants > Roots > Nodule | place: USA...
CAATTTTTTAGCATTAAATATTTTGCACTAAAACTCCAACAAAAAGAGGAGAAGGAAACTAGGTAAGGCTTGGCCAGTGCATTGAAAATTTGTAATATTTTGACTAGAATTTCCAAAACTAGGTGCTGAAATGGAAATGTTGCGTTTAAAGTAAAATCACTTTTCTCTTCATCTCAAGATGATGAAAATTTTTCAATGGGCCAAGCCTTTCGAAAATCAGGAGTAGCGGGCTCGGGTTCAAAAACTCCCAGTTGGATAAAAGAAAAAAAAAAGTCAAAATTGGAATGTAGAAAAGTGAAGATAAAAAACCAAGTTTTCTTCAACACCATAACACCTTAACCTAGACGAACCTATTAAGGAGCAATCAACAAAGTTCTGTGTAGTGTCTATTTAGTGTTAATCTAGCGTAGTATGGACATCAAAACCTTTGCTTTCGCTGCATCTTCTCCGCCGTTACCAGTAATCGCCGCTGCCAGGCTCGCCGGAATATCTCCCTCGATCGATACCTCTCTCTCTCCCGACTCGGCCCCTACATTTCTCTTCTCCGATGGGTACATTTCCGATCTCCGCTCTATTTGTTTTTTTCTGCAAATTCTTCAAGTTTTCGCATCCCCAAAGTTCATTTCTCCGAAGTCTTCAACTTTTCACACCCACTTTGTTTATTTCTCGGAATAACAACTAGCAACACTGCTTAAATGTTTCGATATAAATAATCAGAAACGTTGTATTTTCTATGTGCGTTGAATTTCGTTTTCAATCTTGATGATTGGCAATTTTTTAAAATTGAATTTCGGTGCTCCCACTTTGTGTAGGATCGACAATTTTGGAGCCATGGTAAACATTTAGTACGCTTATGTATTGTGATGTGGGTTTTAAGTCTCATGAATTTCATTTCCGTGTGGTTACCGTTTTAAATGGATAGTGGCAATGTTCAATTTGGTTTCTGTGTCTATTGTACTAATAATATCCCTAAATTGAAGGGAGATAACACAAGGGTTTATGTGGTGGCTAGATATTAACCCGTATTCTTCTACAAGCAGTGCACCCTTGTCTGCTATCTATTATTTGTTGATGAGTGCATTTACTTTGCAGGCTAAAGTTGCGAGGAACTTTTGCTCTTCTACGTTATATTGGGCGGGTTGCTAGTCTTCCCAATTTCTATGGGCAAAATGCTTTGGAATCTAGCCAGGTGATTTTCTTTGTGTAACATAATATCGTAATGCATGAAGTCCTCGAAGATGTTTTAGTGAAAATGGAAAGATGAGTATTTTAAAAGACAAATATATTGTGTTGCATTAGATTAATCTCTTGAATTGTTTTTCAAATAAGTCCTTTTGTGCGAATCCTTTTACTTCTAGTTATAAACTCACTATCATCTTTTTTCTTCATTTCCCTTCTGCCTTTTCAGATTGATGAATGGCTGGAGTATGCTCCTATCCTCTCATCAGGCCCTGCTTTTGAGAATGCATGCAAATATATAGATGAGTACTTGGAGAAGCGTACATTTTTGGTTGGTTATTCATTGTCAATTGCAGACATAGCAATCTGGGCGGGCCTTGCAGGTAAAGATTTTTAATAACGTCTATTTTTTACACAATCTGCCTATGGAAGCGAAAATCATGGTGTTTATGATTGCACTTTGAGGTTATGGCTATGCTGTATCCATGCCAACAAACTAACAGGATCTACTAGGTTTAGTGTGTGGATGTGTCTGTTGAACATAGGAACTATATTGTGGCCAATAATTTTACATAATGCTGTGGCAGTGTATACCCAAAATACATCTCTTCCATTTCTCTATTTTTATCATGTTAGCTTGGCAGCCAATAGGTTATTACCCAGTATTCAGATAGATTCTATTTTTGCTATTGTTTTGCAGGTACTGGAAAGAGATGGGAAAGTCTAAGGAAGTCAACGAAATATACAAATCTTGTACGATGGTTCAACTCAATAGTGACAGAACATGGTACTGCCTTGAATGAAGTCACGTCAGCATATGTTGGCAAAAAAGGATTGGGAGAGCCAACAGCAAACAAGTCAAAAGACCAGTCCGTAATCACTGATAGAGCGAAGAATGTGAATGGGGCTGTATCTGAGATCCAGAAGGGAGTAAGCAAACCTTCAGCAGAAATAGATCTTCCAGATGCTGAAGTTGGAAAAGTCCGCGTGCGATTTGCGCCCGAACCAAGTGGCTATCTTCATATTGGACACTCAAAAGCAGCTCTGTTAAACAAATATTTTGCTGAGAGATACCAGGGCCAGGTTATTGTGCGTTTTGATGATACCAATCCTGCTAAGGAAAGCAATGAATTTGTGGACAACCTGTTGAAAGATATTGATACTTTGGGTATTAAATATGAAGAAATTACGTATACATCAGATTACTTCCCCGAGTTGATGGAAATGGCTGAAAAATTAATTCGCCAGGGTAAAGCATATGTTGATGACACTCCACGTGAACAAATGCAAAAGGAGAGAATGGATGGCATAGAATCCAAATGCAGAAATAACAGTGTAGAAGAGAACTTAAAATTGTGGAAGGAAATGATTGCCGGAACAGAGAGGGGCTTGCAGTGTTGTGTCCGGGGCAAGTTGGATATGCAGGACCCCAACAAATCACTTCGAGATCCTGTTTATTATCGTTGCAATCCAATGCCTCATCATAGAATTGGATCCAAGTATAAAGTGTATCCAACTTATGATTTTGCTTGTCCATATGTTGATGCTAGAGAAGGAATCACACATGCCCTCCGATCAAGTGAATACCATGACCGCAATGCTCAGTATTACCGCATTCAAGAGGACATGGGTCTTAGAAAAGTTCTTATCTATGAATTCAGCCGTTTGAATATGGTCTACACTCTCCTCAGCAAACGAAAGCTTCTATGGTTTGTACAAAATGGGAAAGTTGATGGATGGGATGATGCACGATTTCCTACTGTTCAAGGAATTGTGCGAAGAGGTTTAAAAATTGAAGCGCTGATACAGTTTATTGTTGAGCAAGTAAGTAGAAGTTCTTGCTTTCATTTACTAAATAAAGAAAAAGGATGCATTCTCTTTCAGATTAGAAATGATGAGTAGAATTTGTTTATCAATTGCTGTCCTTTTTTTGTGTGTGCATTCTTGTATTAGTCATATGCTTAAGAATATTGATGATTCTTCTCTGATACTATACAGGGTGCATCAAAAAATCTCAATCTTATGGAATGGGACAAGCTCTGGACCATTAATAAGAAGATTATTGATCCTGTCTGTCCTAGACACACTGCTGTCATTGCAGACAAACGTGTGTTGTTGACTCTCACTGATGGTCCTGAGAAACCATTTGTCCGCATCATACCTCGACACAAGAAATATGAAGCTGCCGGAGATAAAGCTACAACTTATACTAAAAGGATCTGGATTGACCATGTTGATGCAGAGTCTATATCAGCAGGTGAGGAGGTAACGCTGATGGATTGGGGAAATGCCATAGTGAAGGAAATAGAGAAGGACCAAGATGGAAATATCACAGGGTTGAGTGGTGTTTTGCATCTTGAAGGATCTGTGAAGACAACCAAATTGAAACTCACTTGGCTTCCTGAGATAGATGAACTAGTTAGCCTGACATTGGTGGAGTTTGATTACCTAATTACAAAGAAAAAGGTATGTGTTCATCCAGTTGTTTCAGCCCATTGGTTTCTATCGCTAAAAATTTAGGAAAGAGAAATTAAGAAAAAACATAGGTGTTGTTTGGTTTGAAAAAACGATTGTTTTTGGGTAAGAAAATATGAAAAGAATAAAAGTTGTTTCCAATATTTCCTACAGAATATTTCATGTTATTGTTTGACTGCAGCTTGAAGAAGGAGAGGATTTCATTGACGTGCTTAACCCATGTACCAAAAAGGAGACTTTAGCATATGGAGACTCCAACATGCGAAATCTTCAGCGTGGAGATGTATTGCAGCTTGAGAGGAAGGGATATTTCAGGTGTGATGTACCCTTCATTCGCCCCTCACAACCCATTGTGCTATATGGAATCCCTGATGGCAGGCAGCAGACAGGTTCGAAGTGATATTTTTGACCTTAAAACTGTTTGGAACATAATCCACTTTCAGACTCAGCATTGTTGGTAATGAGGATAACAATTTTGTGGAACTATTATGTTTACTAGGGCACTGTAATATGTTTTGTAAGCAAACAATTGTAAGTGGATTTTGACTAGCAATTGGATAAGTCTTTGTTTCTCTTTTGTGACAAATTGCTGTAGCCTTTATGAAAATGCTTCTACTCATTTGCCGAAACAATTGACTTGATAGCTTAGTATGTTATCCTCTCTGTTTTTTCAGAGGAAAGAAAAGAAGATAAGAAAAAAGTAAACAAATCTGAGTGAGGATATTAAATGTGAGAAAAATTCTGAATTTTTATTTTTTGAAGTTAACTTAATTATCTCTCTTAACTAAAAAAATGTATCGTTCTTATTGTTTATTTGTTTTGTTCATCAAAATAGATTACTAAGAAATGTTTGTGAGTAGGGTTTTCTAGACAAAAAGGTTTTTTTTTGGGAGGTTTTGAATTAAGAAAGCTATATAACAATAAAAATATTATGACATAAGTTTGCTGTAGTTTATTATATTATTTATTACAAATAAAAAGTTTGACGCCGTTCCTTTCCAAAATTTTATTTATTACCTTGTGATGATTTACAGAAGGAAATAGTGTTATTTAGCTGTCACTCTTAATTTTTGTTTATTTTAATAAAAAGTGAGAAAGAAAAATAAAATCAAAATAATTTCATTTAGCGTAGCGCATATTATAAACAAACTAGAAATTGAAAGCAGAAATTATTTTAAAATCAATGCTTGAAATACAATAGTAACTTAAGGAATTAGTATAAATGCCGTTAATATTACTCCAACACCACTTTATTGCTATAACGGTAGAGACACAATAATGAAAGATGGTTGTGTTATAATCATGGAGCTTTCAACCAAAATATTTCTAGATAAAGTATTTTTTTTCATTTTTTATAAATTATATAGTTAAATTTATATTTAGGTCTTCTATTTTTTTATTGATTGTTATGATTAAAATCATAGCATGCCTGTTTCCATTATTCTAAGTGGTAATAAGGATTTGTTGAAACAACTAAATTTCCGGCGACTAAAGTAAATCATAAGATACTTTTTGGAGGACTATAATCAAATTAATTAAATATATCACCATAAAATGGTAATGATTTAAACATAAAATTTGGCAATAAAATATATTAACTTAATTAACAGGCTACTTTTGGTTTACCCTAACGGATGCAAAGTCACTCATCAAGATTGTGTAGATTAAAATATTAGATACTTTAATTTTGAAAATTTTGAAAATTCCATCACTCTAACCTTGTCATGTCAGTTTTTTAATTTTTACCATTACTAAGTACTAAAATATATTTGTTTTTACAAATAATAAAAGACTTTTCAAATTCTACATATTAAAATAGTCTATCTGTAACAATTGAAAACCTAATTTAAGATTTGGTTTGTGCAATTGGATAACATAATATCTGTGACTCAGCTAGTTCTTGTGGGATCCATTTACCTATTATATGGTTACGTATTAACTAATGGATAAGTAAAGGTAAAGGTAAAGGAAAAAGAAAAAGAAAAAGAAAAGTTTAAAGCATAAACACGAACAATCTACACGTAAGAAGTCATAAACCTATAAACCTTTATTTTTAGGTTTTAGTTCAAAATACCAATAACCGGAAATGTAATATCTTTCAAATTTAAATTATTAAACAAATTATCTTCACATAGTTTTCAATTTTTCAGAAAGAATGAATAAGGTGTATTTATTGTTTACAAGACGCAAGATAGCTTCAGTTCTTAGGTGCAAGCCTGGTCTTGATTTTCTGAACCTCTTTGGTTCCGACCTGGAAGGTCTTGGTCAAGACATGGTCCGGAAGCGAAGGTGTGGCAGCAAACAAGGTTGTAGCAACGGACTGTGTCCCAGGAAGTTGGCTGTTGAAGGCTGAAATGACAGCAGCAGGGACGTTGGCATTGTTCTGTTGGAAGTGAACCAAGCCTTTGGGAAACACAAAGATGTCACCTTTGTTAATGGTCTTTGATATGAGGACATTGGAAGTGGTTATGAACCCTACATCTAGTTGTCCTTCAAGCACAAACACAACCTCAGTGGCACGAGGGTGAGTGTGAGGAGGGTTGATACCATCTGGGGCATAGTCGATCCTTGACAGAGACACACCAAGTGTGTTCAGTCCTGGCACTTTTTCAACATTGGCTCCAGTTACTTTGGACCCAAAGGTGTTGTTGGTGGATCCTTCTTTGGCTAGAATGCTGGAGAAGAAATCTGCGGCATTTACCTTAGATGCTTCTTTGCACGTGAATCCATTCACTTTCACACCTGTTTTTTTGTCACAGTCACAACCACACTGATTAATTATTACCATTAGAGTTAAGTAGAGTAATGACATTTTTGTTCATACAGTTCAAGTCTTTTTGTGGCTATCCGGAACATGCTAAGGTACATAAACATTAATAATAAGTGTGTGCCTTACACAATTGTGAATAATGTACAGTGTTAAGGTTGTTTTTAGAAGAAATGAAAACAAAGGAAGTATTCACGTGTGATGATGAGTTGATGAATGCAGAAAAGAGACAAATAAAAATTAATCATGTAAGTGGGAATGCTATTATACATTTGAGTTAAAATGATTAAACACTGGAGTCAGGACAAAGCAAAATTAAAGTAGTAGGTAGAAGTGTAATGTCTTGGACAGTGATGTTGAGTTAGGTGTGGTTTGAAGAGAATCAATCGAAGCAAAGAAAAATAATTCAAGAGTGAAGAGAAAAGATCAAATATAATTATTCAAAGAGGAAAAACTAGAAACAGAAAAAGAGAGGAGGAAGAGAGATATTTCATTGCATGTCTTAAAAAAAAAAAACTGGAAATTTATCTGCATACTGAGTTTTGTGTCAGTAACTCTTCATTTTCTTCCATTTCAAACTGAAGTGTTGGGTAAAATTGAGGAAAAAACTAAAATTTTGAGATCCAAAATATAAAAAGTGATTTTAAAGGAGGAGAACCTGAGGAAAGGTCAGCGACACAGAGGTCTTGAAGAAGGTCAGGATCTGATGAGACGGCGGTGGATAAGAGAAGAGGCGATGTGAGGAGAAGAAGGAAGTTGAGGAGCTTCATAGTTGGTAGTTGGAAAGTCTTGGGAAGATCAACACTAATATTTATAGCATCACAGACACAGAAAATAAAAAAAAATGGGGTATTTATTTATTTCTTCATCTTTTGGGAACATCCCTGTTGTTTCTTGAATTTAAAGAAAAGTTACAACAAAATTTGCTTTCCTTTGCTTTACTTCATTAATCAAATTCTAAGTACTTTCAGAATTCATTTTATCAATCAAATGTGTTTCTTTGACACATTAACGGAACATATTTAATCTATAAATGTATTACGAAGTATAAATAGCAAGTTTTTTACATCTCACGCATTTTTATTAATTTACATACAAGATTTAAAAGACACATTCTTTTACTTCACTAAAAGAAGAAACTAATCTACCTACTAATGTTGAGACGTTTACTTTTCCTACATGACATCACAACAATTCCTTGTCACATCACACAAGATATTAATTTATATACTAATAATAATAATAATAATAATTCAAACTAATAATTAATAATTTAAGTAGAAACTTAATGATTACTGATTTTCAATGAATAATATAATAAATTGTAATAATATTTTCAGTTTAATTTTTATAAAAACAAATATGAATTGAGATATAAAGATAATTAATGATAAAATAACTAATTTTAGTAATTAATTTAATATTATATATTTAATATATTTAATCTAAATTACTAATTTTCTGTTATAAATTTAAAATATATGACTTGAGGCCATAAGACTATAATGTAAATAAATATGTTCAACCAAAAAAATTAATTAACTAATATAATAAATTGTAATAATAGTTTTACTTTAATTTTAATAAAAATAAATTTGAATTGAGATAGAAAGATGATTAATGATAAAGTAACTAATTTTAGTAATTGATTTAGTGTTATATGTTTAGTCTAAATTGTTGATTTTCCATTATAGATTTAAATTATTTGACTTGAGACCATGACATTATAATGTAAATGAAAATTTTTAACAAAAGGGAATTAGTTAACTAATATAATTAATTGTAATAATAGTTTTAATGTAATTTTAGTATAAATAAATATGAATTGAGATATAAAGATGATTAATGATAAAGTAACTAGTTTTAATAATTGATTTAATGTTATATGTTTAATCTAAGATTTTCTGTTATGGATTTAATTAGGACCATTAAAACAAAATTCGGATTATCAATACTAAGGTTGTGTTCTTTCGCAGATATACCGTTATAGAATAAGGTATTTGCGATAGATGGTTGGGTGAGATTATCTTTGGTATGGGAGGAATTGCTACAGATGGTGAATATTTTTACTGAATTGCCATAAATTGTTATGTATAATTTCACATGCAGATTTTACTATTTTGTCTGTGATTTTCATGTGATGTGTGTGGTTAATGAATTTGTGTTAGTGAGGTAAGCATGGATTAATAAGGAGAAGGTGATTTGAAGAGTGTTCGTGTCTTCAAAGAAGAAGAACAACATATAATAATAATAATAATAATAATAATAATAATAATAATAATAATAATAATAATAATAATAATAATAATAATAAAATTAAAATACTTTTTTGTCATCTAATTTTTATACAAAATCCAATTATATCCTTACTTTTTATTTGATTCAATTTTGTTATCTAATTTAAAAAATATTCAATTAGGTCGTTTTTGTTAAATTGGTGTTAGATTTTCATTAAATTTAATACAACAAATCACTTCACTTAAAAAGTTTAAATATTCAAATTTATTTTAGTGTGTAAATAGAATGATTTGATGTATTAATTATAAAGAAAGTTTAATGTGAATCTAACCAAACAAACTTAATTAAATATATTTACAAATTAGAGGATTAAATTAAAAAAAATAAAAATTATGGATCTAATTAATTTTTTTTATTAAAATTAGAGAACCAAATTAGTATTTTAACTTAATAAATAAATAATAATAATAATATATTTACTTTTAACTATAAGGTAAAATAATAATCTTACATTTTAATCTATTAAATTTTTTTTATATCTATTATATGAGTCAAATCACTCACAAACTTTATCCTAAAACTCACTCTCTTTCACCTCTAAATCATTCAAAAGAATAACAAAAACTTTAACCTCAAAATTGTAAGCCCCATTTTTTTTCCAGCTCATATGTGTTTAGGTCTGACCTTTTCGTAGGCCTAAGGCCAGCCCATGAAAGGGACTTCCAATACCCTGCCCAGATCTCACACTCTCACTTTTTACTTTTTTCAGAAAAGCAAATTCTCTTCCATCTCCCAGCTGGAACTTGAGAGCTCTGCTAGGGCACAGTGAACTTCCCTCCTTGAGCTAGCTAGGACCATTTTCGTTTCCAAGTAAGTAACCCTTAGGGTTTCCCGGTCTTTCCCCTCTTATTCTTCACTGTTTGGATACATGGGTTGGATTAGAGTTTAACCTTATACCATGTGTTGTCTCGGTTTTCATGTTGTAGCTCACTATTGTAGTTCCTAGAGCTGTGGTCCTCCTTAGTTGTGGGCTTATTGCATTTAGCGTCTAAAAAGGTAAGGGAAGCTAGGGTTTACGTTTTTCTTTGAAGTATTCTGCGTATTTCTGGACTGCTATTGTGTCTTTGGTGCTTGAACCTTGTTGTTGGATGTATGAAAATGGTTGTTGTGTGTGTGTGTGTGCGTGTTTGACTGAATGAGAAGATGCATGTGCTGGCAGGTGAGAAACCTGCTAATCTTGCCCAAGCGAGTAACCCTCGCCTAAGCGAGAGTAGCAGGGACTCACCCCTGGATTTCAGCTCGAGTGGTCGCCTAAGCGACTTACTTTGTTTTTTAGCGAGGCACAGTCTCGCTTAGGCGAGACACTGTCGCCTGAGCGAGAACTTGATGAAATTCTTACAGTGGCCACTGTTGAGCTCTCGCTGAGGCGAGAAGGGGTCGCCTGAGCGAAAGGAACCCTTTCGCCTGGGCGAGGACCTTTAGCTTGGACGAAAAGACCTTGACAGGGGCTATTGTGTTAGCTGATATGGCTCCCTGCTGGTGTTAACTATTTTCATTGCTCATTGTATGTGACTATGCTTGACATGTATGGTTGAATTTTGGACTGGGATGAAAGGGCTGTTATGTATAAACTGTGATAATTAGTGGATGGTATATTGGTGTGCATGTGATAAGTATGAATTGAGAAGCATGATATATTTGGTGATGGAATTGCATGAGAATTGGGTGTTTGATAAGCATGTGAAATGTGTTGGTGAGGGAGTTTCATGGAAAACTCTTGGTGATATATATATATATATATGTGTGTGTGTGTGTGTGTGTGTGTGTGTGTGTGTGCCTAGTGTATATCTTGATATAGGAGATGTATAGATAAATGAGGGTATCTTGAACTCTAATAAGCATTCACGATCACATAGAGCAGAATGACTTATGTGGTGAGAGCGGCAAGAGGTCCTAGTCTTGGGACATTTTGGGTCCAAGACAATAGATGATTAACCCTGTGTGTGGTTGGGTGATAACCCCTTGTGTCTAGACTCTGCAGAGTTTAGAAACCAACACAAGTGCATACTTCCTTTAGAATTCTATATCAAGAGTATGATCCAGATATCGAGTCGTAGTAATTTGCATCTGTTTGCCCTCACATGATTTGAATGTTTACGAGTAAATTGTTAATAACTTGCTTTGCCTTGTACATGCTCTATAATATGTTAAAGATATTTTTCACTAGCTTACCCTTTCATTCTCTGTGTTCTTGTCTTGCTTTCTCTTTTGCGATGATCACCTTATTGGTGGGAGCAGATGGGGCTAATCCTGGTGATAGATCTGATGGGGGCAGCATCGCTGTTTAGCTGGACTTGTTCCTTGTGGCTCTTAGGAGAAATGTCTTGGCCTTAGAGCCTTTCTGAAATTTCTTGCTCTAGAAGCAACCTCTTTTGAAAAACTGTTAAATCTCTTTGGACTTATGTTTGGTTTAAGGCATTGTGGTTTTGCCTAAGTTTCTTTTAAAGCACATTTATGAATGACTGTAACGGTTAATTGTTTAAGTATGTTATTCTTCTGGTTGCTCTTGTTATTACTATGATTATGTGATGTTTTTATTTAGTATAATTAGTCTATTATAAATGGGATGTCACATTTTATGGTATTAGAGCCTTCGTTCCTTAGTCTGTGGGTTATGTGCTTGATTAGCTTTCGTCGTGCCTTCTTTGTCATGTTTTAGCTGAGTTTCTAGTCTAACCGAGTCCTCTAATGGTTCTTTTTGTGTGTACAGTGATATGACACCCCCTCGTATAGCTCCTTCTCTACCCCCTCAAGGCGACGTACAAGATTTGGCTAGGGCGATCGGGGCTATGGCTGCAGCCCTGACGCAACAAAGCAACGCCATGTTGCAACAGCATGAGGCGGCCATGCAACGTCAGGAGGCCTCTCTGGATCAACAACACCTAGTGATGCAGCAGATGGAGGCTGCGAGACTAGCTTCTGAGGCTGCCTAGAGGCAGCATATGGATGATCTCCGCCAGTTAGGGGAGAATGTGATTGGTGCTCCCGTGTATGGTCCTTATCCCCAACCTCCACCCCCTGAATGGAGTTTGGAAGATTTCTTGAAGCACCAACCTGCCAAGTTTGATGGCAAAGTCAGTCCCGATCATGTGGACCAGTGGATGAAAGATATGGAGCGCATCTTTGATGCCAAGAGGTGCCCAGATGAGAGTAGACTCGCCTTCACGGTTTACATGCTCACATGGGAGGCTGAGCACTGGTGGGCCAGCATGAGGCTGGTCAAGGAGGAGAAAAATGAGCAGATCACCTGGGAGGCCTTCAAGAGGAGGCTTTTGTCTGAATACTTCCTTGACAACGTGAGATACGCTAAAGAGGTAGAATTCCTTCAGCTTACACAAGGAGACAACTCGGTGGCTGAATACGCCGAAAGGTTCAAGCATCTGGGACGCTTCTACACCATGCCACTGGATGAGGAGTGGCGATGCAGAAAGTTTGAAAATGGACTACGGGGAGATATCAGGCTAATGGTGGCAGCACTCTCCATCAAGGATTTTGCAGCTTTGGTGGAGAGAGCTCGTGTTATGGAGCGGATGAAGGCTGAGATAGAAGCTTAGCAAGTTCAGTAGAAGGCCAATGGATCATCTGGGTCTCGACCTAGAGTGGAAGAGAGGAAGAAACCCTATTCTACGCCGCAACCTCAGGTGGCTAGGGGTTTCGCATCCCAGCAGTCGTCAGTGCCTAGATGTTAGCAGTGTAATGGGCCACATTTGAGGAGTGCATGCTTGCAGTTGGCTAGCACACGGAGATGTTATGGCTGTGGGAAGACGAGACATTTGATTAAGGATTGCCCCTCCTCTAGAGGAACTACGATGAGGTCCCTGGCTCAGACTCCAGCTCAGACTCGTTAGGGGAGAGGGGGCAACAAGCCCCAAGCGGCAGGCAAAGTGTATGCTATGACCGGGGCGGAGGCGACAGACTCAGGTAATCTTGTTGTTGAATGTTGTTTGATTATGGGAAAACCCCGATGTGTGCTGTATGATTCTGGAGTGACACATTCTTTTGTGTCAGAGTCTTGTGTTCATGAGTTGGGTCTGCCGGTTAGTGAGCTACAATTAGATCTTGTGGTGTCTACGTCGGCATCTGGGTTAGTCAAGACGTCTTCTGTGTGTGCTAGATGTCCAGTGGAAGTAGAAGGGCGCATGTTCAAGGTAAATCTGATATGCCTACCCCTACAAGGCTTAGACGTAATCTTGGGAATGGATTGGCTCTCTGCCAATCGCATTCTCATTGATTGTCGAGAGAAGAAGTTGTTGTTCTCCGACATATAGGAGCCTGAGTTGTTGTCCTCTCAGGGTGTTTTAAAGGAGATCAAGGATGGTACCCAATGTTACATGATCTATGCTCAGTTGGAGGTGGAGAAAGAGGAGAGAATAACAGTGATCCCCGTGGTGCGGGAGTTTGAGGATGTGTTCCCTGAAGAACAAGTACCCCTTGCCGAGAATCGATGATCTGATGGATCAGCTGCATGGGGCGTCAGTGTTCTCTAAGATCGATCTGCGGTCGGGTTATCACCAGATCTTGGTGAAGGCAGAGGATGTCCAAAAGACAGCCTTTAGATCCAGATACGAGCATTATGAGTATGTGGTTATGCCTTTCAGTGTGACCAATGCTCCCACCTTGTTCATGGACTACATGAACATGATCTTTAGATCGTTTTTAGATAAGTTTGTCGTGGTCTTCATAGACGACATACTCATATACTCCAGGACTCACGAGGAGCATGCCGAGCATCTAAGGATAGTGCTGGGAATCTTGAGGGAGAAGCTATTGTTCACCAAGTTATCAAAGTGTGATTTCTGGATGAAGGAAGTACAATTTCTGGGGCATGTGATATCGGCTCACGGTATAGCTATAGATCCAGCTAAGGTGGAGGTTGTGATATAGTGGGAAAGTCCCAAGTTCGTGACGGAGATTCGAAGCTTTGTGGGTCTAACAGGCTACTACAGGAGGTTTATTAAGGGGTTCTCCAAGATAGTAGCACCCCTGACATAGCTAACCAGGAAGGACCAACCTTTTGCATGGACCGATAGGTGTGAAGAGAGCTTCAGGGAGCTTAAGCAGAGGTTGACGAGTACTCTAGTTTTGATCATTCCGGACGTGAATAAACCCTTTGAGGTTTACTGTGATGCCTCTCATCAGGGTCTTGGTTGCGTCTTGATGCAAGAAAGGAAGGTGGTGGCCTATGCTTCAAGGCAGCTGAAGGTTCATGAGAAGAATTACCCCACTCATGATCTAGAGCTACTGGCGATGGTCTTTACTTTGAAGATTTGGAGGCACTACCTGTATGGTGCGCAGTTTCAAGTGTTTAGTGACCACAAGAGCCTGAAGTATCTCTTTGATCAGAGGGAGTTGAATATGAGGCAAAAACGATGGATAGAGTTCCTAAATGACTATGACTTTGAGCTCCTATATCTCCCGGGGAAGGCGAATGTGGTGGTCAACGCACTGAGTAGGAAGACAGTGCATGTGGCACACTTGATGATGAAAGAGTTAGAGTTACTTGAGAGTTTCAGAGATATGAAGATACAAGTTGAGTTGGAACCATAATCCATTAGGTGTAGCACCTTAGCTATATCTAGTGATTTCTTGAGCTTGATTAAAGATAAGCAAGCAGAGGATGTTAGTTTGCAGAGGGTAAGAGAGCTGTTTGGATCTGATCAGGCAAAGGAGTTTGCTTGGGTGGTGATGGCGTGCTGAGGTTCAAAGGCAGAGTTTGCGTGTCTAGTGATGCAGAGGTGAAAAGGTTAATTCTTGAGGAAGGGCACAAAAGTCGTCTTAGTCTGCATCTTGGTATGACTAAGATGTACCAAGACCTCAAGGAAAACTTTTGGTGGCAAGGAATGAAGAATGAGGTTGCACAGTTTGTATCTACCTGTTTGACTTGTCAAAAGGTAAAGGTGGAGCATCAAAAACCCGGTGGAACGCTCCAGCCCTTGAATATTCCGGTGTGGAAGTGGGATAACATAGCTATGGATTTTGTTACCCACTTGCCTCGTACCGTGAGAGGACATGATGCTAATGGGTGGTGTTGGATCGGTTGACCAAGAGTTCTCACTTCTTAGCGGTGAATCTCAGAATGTCTATGGCCAAGTTGGCCCAGCTCTACATCCGGGAGATAGTGAGACTTCATGGGGTGCCCGGTAGCATAGTGTCTGATAGAGACCCCCGGTTCACTTCGAGGTTCTGGCAGACACTGTAGGATGCCTTGGGTAGTAGTTTGAGGATGAGTTCTGCCTATCATCCTCAAGCGGATGGGCAATCAGAGAGGGTGATTCAGTCCTTGGAGGACTTGTTGAGGACGTGTATCATGGACCACCTTGGCAGTTGGGATGACATGTTACTGCTGGTGGAGTTCACCTATAACAACAGTTACCAGGCGAGTATAGGAATGGCGCCTTATGAGGCTTTGTATGGGAGGAGGTGTAGAACTCCCTTATGTTGGTACCAGGATGGGGAATCCGTTTTGGTAGGGCCAGAGTTGTTGTAGCAAACCACAGAGAAGGTGCAATTGGTGAGAGATAGACTGCAGGCATCACAGAGTCGATAGAAAGCTTATGCAGATCGGAGGAGAAGACTCCTGGAGTTTGAGGTTGGGGAACATGTGTTCTTGAGGGTGACCCGAACCACCAGCGTGGGAAGGGTTATCCGCTCCAGGAAGCTGTCTCCTAAGTTTTTGGGTCCATATAAGACCTTGAGGAGGATAGGACCTGTAGCTTATGAGAATGCTTTGCCACCCCAGTTGGCTAACCTCCACCCAATGTTCCATGTCTCCCAACTACGAAAGTATGTTTTTGACCCATCACATGTGTTGGAGGCAGAAGATGTGCAAGTCAGGGAGAATCTCAGTTTAGAGGTACAACCAGTGGAAATAGAGGATCGCCAAGTCAAGGAACGAAAGGGAAGAGCCACCAGTCTTGTTAAGGTCATTTGGGACCGGAGGACAGGTGACTCTACCTGGGAGCTAGAGGAGGACATGAGGAGTTCATATCCACATCTTTTCTGGTAAGTTGTATTTTTCGAGGACGAAAAATTTTTGTTGTTGGGGAGATTGTAAGCCCCATTTTTTTCCAGCTCATATGTGTTTGGGCCTGGCCTTTTCGTAGGCCCAAGGCCAACCCATGAAAGGGACCCCCAATACCTTGCCCAGCTCTCACACTCTCACTTTTCACTATATATGAAAAATTTTTGTTGTTGGGGAGATTGTAACCCAAAACCGGACACTCGTAACCCGAAACCCGAAACCCGAAACCCGAAGCACAAATCCCGGAACCCGAAACCAGAAACATTTAACCCCAAACCCTAAATTGGAAAGCCGTAATCCGAAACCCGAAACCCCAAACATCAAACCCGAAATCCGAAACCCAAAACCCCAAATTCGAAATCCCAAACCCAAACCCCAAACCTGATACCTGAAATTCCAAACCCTAACCCCGAAACCAAAACCTTTAACCTGAAACCGGAAACCGGAAACTCGAAACCTGAAACTTGAAAACCGTAACCCGAAACCCGTAACCTGAAGCCCCAAACCCGAAACCCAAAACCTCAAACCTGAAACCTGAAACCCAAAATCCAAAACCCAAAACCCGAAACTCGAAACCCTAAACTGGAAAACCGTAAGCCGAAACCTGAAACCCGTAACCCGAGTTTAGGGTTTTGGGTTTTGAGTTTGGGGTTTCGAGTTTTGAGTTTCGAGTTTTGGGTTTGGGGTTTTGGGTTTAGGGTTTGGGGATTCGAGTTTGGGACTTCGGGTTTAGGGTTTGGGCTTTTGGTTTTTAGGTTATGGGTTTCGGGTTACGGGTTTCGAGTTTGTGGTTGGGGTTTTTTGTTTCGGGTTTTGGGTTTCGGATTTGGGGTTTGAGGTTTGAGGTTTCAGGTTTTGGGTTTGGGGCTTCAGGTTACGGGTTTTGGGTTATGGTTTTCCAATTTCGGGTTTCGAGTTTCGGGTTTGGGGTTTTGGGTTTGGGGTTTCGGGTTTAAGGTTACGGGTTTTGGGTTTTGGGTATAGGGTTTGGAATTTCGGGTATTGAGTTTGGGGTTTGGGGTTTCAAATTTGGGGTTTCGGGTTTCGAGTTTTGAGTTTGATGTTTAGGGTTTCAGGTTACAGGTTTTCGGTTTAGGGTTTCGGGTTAAATGTTTCCGGTTTTGGTTTTCGGGATTTGTGTTTCGGTTTCGGGTTTCGGGTTTCGAGTTTCCGGTTTCCGGTTTCGGGTTACGGGTTTTGGGTTTAGGGTTTGAGGATTCGAGTTTGGGGTTTCAGGTTTAGGGTTTGGGGTTTCAGATTTCGGGTCTCGGGTTTTGAGTTTCGAGTTTCGTGTTTCGTGTTTCGGGTTTCGGTTTACGGGTTTCGGGTTATAGGTTTCCAGTTTAGGGTCTCGAGTTACAAGTTTCCGTTTTGGGATTCATGTTTCGGTTTCGGGTTTGGAGTTTCGGGTTTCGGGTTTCGGGTTTAGGGTTTCGGGTTTGGGGTGTCGAGTTTGGGATTACAGGTTTAGGATTTAGGGTTTGGGGTTTGGGGTTTCAGGTTATGGGTTTCGGGATACGGGTTTCGAGATTGTGGTTTGGTGATTCGTGTTTCGGGTTTTGGTTTTCGGATTTTGGGTTTCAGGTTTAAGGTTTCGGGTTTCGGGTTTGGGGCTACACGTTACGAGTTTAGGGTTTCGGGTAACAGTTTTCAGTTTCGGGTTTTGAGTTTCGGGTTTATGGTTTCGGGTTTCAGGTTTCGGATTTGGGGTTTGGAATTTCGGGTATCGAATTTCGGGTATCTGGTTTGGGGTTTGGGGATTTGAATTTGGGGTTTCGAGTTTCGGGTTTGATGTTTGGCGTTTCGGGTTTCAGGTTACGATTTTCCAGTTTAGGGTTTCGGGTTAAATGTTTCCGAGTTTGGGTTTCAGGATTTGTGTTTCGGGTTTCGAGTTTTAGGTTACGAGTGTCTAGTTTCGAGTTTCGGGTTTCAGGTTTTGGGTTACGAATTTTGGGTTTAGGGTTTGGGGTTTTGAATTTGGGTTTTCGGGTTTAGGGTTTCAGATTTCGGATTACGGGTTTCAGGTTACGAGTTACGGTTTAGGATTTCAGGTTACGAGTTTCGGGTTTAGGGTTACGGGTTACAGGTTTTCGGCTTATGGTTTCGAGTTACAAGTATCCTTTTCGGGATTCGTGTTTTGGGTTTGGGGTTTCGGGTTTCAGGTTACGGGTTTCGGGTTTGGGGTTTCGAGTTTGGGGTTTCGGGTTTCGAGTTTTGGGTTTCGGGTTTTGAGGTTATGGGTTTCGGATTAGGGGTTACGGGTTACGGGGTTTCGAGTTTGGGGTTTGGAGTTTCGTGTTTCAGGTTTCGGGTTTCGAGTTTGTGGTTGCGGTTTCGTGTTTCGGGTTTCAGATTTTTGGTTTCAGGTTTATGGTTTGAGGTTTGGGGTTTGGGGTTTGGGGTTTGGGGCTTCAGGTTACGGGTGTTGGGTCACGGTTTTCCAGTTTCGGGTTTCAAGATTTGTCTTTCGGGTTTCAAGTTTCAGGTTTCGGGTTACGAGTGTCCGGTTTCGGGTTTGGGGTTTCAGTTTTTGGTTTGGGGTTTGGGGTTACGGATTTTGGGTTTCAGGTTTCAGGTTTCGGGTTTCGGGTTTGGGGCTTCAAGTTATGGGTTTCGGGTTCCTGTTTTCCAGTTTCGGGTTTCGAGTTTCAAGTTTGGGGTTTGGGGTTCCAGGTTACGGGTTTGGGTTTTGGGTATCGGGTTTGGGGTTTCGAATTTGGGGTTTCAGGTTTCAGGTTTCGGGTTTTGGGTTTGATGTTTGGGGTTTCGGGTTAAATGTTTCCGAGTTTGGATTTCGGGATTTGTGTTTCAGGTTACGAGTGTTCGGTTTCGGGTTTCGGGTTTTGTGTTTCGGGTTTCGGGTTTCGAGTTTCGGGTTTCGGGTTACTGGTTTGAGGTTTCCGGTTTCCAGTTTGGTTTTTTGGGTTTAGGGTTTGGGGTTTCGGAATTTGGGTTATGGGTTTCAGGTTACGGGTTTCGGGTTACGTGATTTGGATTTAGGGTTTCGGGTTACGGGTTTTGGGTTAGAGGTTTCCGGCTTGGGGTTTCGAGTTACAAGTTTCGGGTTTCAGGTTTCGTGTTTCGGGTTTCGGGTTTCAAATTTAGAGTTTGGGGTTTCGAGTTTGGGGTTTCGAGTTTAGGATTTAGGGTTTAGGGTTTCAGGTTTTAGGTGTTAGGTTATGGGTTATGGGTTACGGGTTTCGAGTTTGGGGTTTGGGGTTTCGTGTTTGGGGTTTCGGGTTTCGGATTTTGAGTTTGTGGTTTGGGGTTTCGTGTTTCGGGTTTCGGGTGTCAGGTTACAGATTTTTGGTTTTAGGTTCCAGGTGTGAGGTTTCGGGTTTCAGGTTTGGGGCTTCAGGTTATGGGTTTCAGGTTACGATTTTCGAGTTTCGGGTGTCGAGTTTCGGGTTTTGGGTTTCGTGTTTCGGGTTTCAGGTTACAGGTTTTGGGTTTAGGGTTTGGAATTTCGGGTATCGGGTTTGGGGTTTCGAATTTGGGGTTTCAAGTTTCAGGTTTCGGGTTTCGGGTTTCGGGTTACGACTTTCCGATTTAGGGTTTCTGATTAAATGTTTCCGGTTTCGGATTTCAGGATTTATGTTTCGGGTTTCGGGTATCGGGTTACGAGTGTCCGGCTTCGGGTTTCGGGTTTTGGGTTTCGTGTTTCGGATTTCGGGTTTTGGGTTTGGGGTTTGGGGATTCGAGTTTGGGGTTTCGAGTTTAGGGTTTGGGCTTTCGGATTTTGGGTTACCGGTTTCGGGTTACGGGTTTCGAGTGTCGTGTTTCGGGTTTTGGGGTACGGGTTAAGAGTTTTGGGTTATAGGTTTCCGGTTTAGGGTTTCGAGTTACAAGTTTGGGGTTTTGGGTTTGGGGTTTCAGGTTACGGGTTTTGGGTTTCGGGTTTACGGTTTGGAATTTCGGGTATCAGATTTGGGGTTTGAGGTTTCGAATTTGGGGTTTCAGGTGTTTCGGTTTTGATGTCTGGGGTTTCGGGTTTCGGGTCACGGCTTTCCAGTTTAGGGTTTCGGGTGAAATGTTTCCGTTCTTGGACTTCAGGATTTGTGTTTCGGGTTTCGGTTTTCGGGTTTTGTGTTTGGGGTTTCGAGTTTCGGGTTACTGGTTTGGGGTATACGGTTTCGAGTTTGGTGTTTCGGGTTTAGGGTTTGGGGTTTCAGATTTTGGGTTATGGGTTTCGGGTTACGGGTTTCGGGTTTTGGGTTACGGGTTTAAGGTTTCGGGTTTCGAGTTTAGGGTTTAGGGTATTGGGTTTCGGGTTTCAGATTATGGGTTTTGGGTTTCGGGTTTCAGATTATGGGTTTCAGGTTACGGGTTTCGGGTTACGAGTTTCGGGTTACGGGTTTCGAGTTTGGGGTTTCGTGTTTCGGGTTTCGGGTTACAAGTGTCGAGTTTGTGCTTTGGGGTTTCGTGTTTCGGGTTTCGGGTTTCAGGTTTGAGGTTTCGGGTTTCGGGTTTGGGGCTTTTGGTTACTGGTTTCGGGTTACGGTTTTCGAGTTTCGGGTTTCGAGTTTTGGGTTTCGGGTTTCAGGTTACGGGTTTTGGGTTTCGGGTTTAGGGTTTGGAATTTTGGGTATCGGGTTTGGGGTTTGGGGTTTCGAATTTGGGGTTTCGAATTTCAGGCTTCGGGTTTCGGGTTACGGGTTTCGGGTTAAATGTTTCCAGTTTAGGTTTTATGGATTTGTGTTTCGGGTTACGAGTGTCCGGCTTCGGGTTTCGGGTTTCGGGTTTCGGGTTTGTGGTTTCGTGTATCGGGTTTCGGGTTACGGGTTTGGGGTTTCGAGTTTAGGGTTTGGGGTTCCGAATTTCGGGTTACTGGTTTCGGGTTACCGGTTTGGAGTCTCGTGTTTCGGGTTTCGGGTTACGGGTTACGAGTTTCGGGTTTAGGTTTCCGTTTAGGGGTTTCGGGGTTCGGGTTTAGGGTTTCAGTTTACGGGTTTGGGATTTCAGGTTTACGGTTTGGAATTTCGGGTATCGGATTTGGGGTTTGGGGTTTCGGGTTTCGAATTTGGGGTTTCAGGTTTCGGGTTTCGGGTTTGATGTTTGGGGTTTGGGGTTTCGAGTTAAGAGTTTCCGGTTTAGGGTTTCGGGTACTCTCCATCAAGGATTTTGCAGCTTTGGTGGAGAGAGCTCGTGTTATGGAGCGGATGAAGGCTGAGATAGAAGCTTAGCAAGTTCAGTAGAAGGCCAATGGATCATCTGGGTCTCGACCTAGAGTGGAAGAGAGGAAGAAACCCTATTCTACGCCGCAACCTCAGGTGGCTAGGGGTTTCGCATCCCAGCAGTCGTCAGTGCCTAGATGTTAGCAGTGTAATGGGCCACATTTGAGGAGTGCATGCTTGCAGTTGGCTAGCACACGGAGATGTTATGGCTGTGGGAAGACGAGACATTTGATTAAGGATTGCCCCTCCTCTAGAGGAACTACGATGAGGTCCCTGGCTCAGACTCCAGCTCAGACTCGTTAGGGGAGAGGGGGCAACAAGCCCCAAGCGGCAGGCAAAGTGTATGCTATGACCGGGGCGGAGGCGACAGACTCAGGTAATCTTGTTGTTGAATGTTGTTTGATTATGGGAAAACCCCGATGTGTGCTGTATGATTCTGGAGTGACACATTCTTTTGTGTCAGAGTCTTGTGTTCATGAGTTGGGTCTGCCGGTTAGTGAGCTACAATTAGATCTTGTGGTGTCTACGTCGGCATCTGGGTTAGTCAAGACGTCTTCTGTGTGTGCTAGATGTCCAGTGGAAGTAGAAGGGCGCATGTTCAAGGTAAATCTGATATGCCTACCCCTACAAGGCTTAGACGTAATCTTGGGAATGGATTGGCTCTCTGCCAATCGCATTCTCATTGATTGTCGAGAGAAGAAGTTGTTGTTCTCCGACATATAGGAGCCTGAGTTGTTGTCCTCTCAGGGTGTTTTAAAGGAGATCAAGGATGGTACCCAATGTTACATGATCTATGCTCAGTTGGAGGTGGAGAAAGAGGAGAGAATAACAGTGATCCCCGTGGTGCGGGAGTTTGAGGATGTGTTCCCTGAAGAACAAGTACCCCTTGCCGAGAATCGATGATCTGATGGATCAGCTGCATGGGGCGTCAGTGTTCTCTAAGATCGATCTGCGGTCGGGTTATCACCAGATCTTGGTGAAGGCAGAGGATGTCCAAAAGACAGCCTTTAGATCCAGATACGAGCATTATGAGTATGTGGTTATGCCTTTCAGTGTGACCAATGCTCCCACCTTGTTCATGGACTACATGAACATGATCTTTAGATCGTTTTTAGATAAGTTTGTCGTGGTCTTCATAGACGACATACTCATATACTCCAGGACTCACGAGGAGCATGCCGAGCATCTAAGGATAGTGCTGGGAATCTTGAGGGAGAAGCTATTGTTCACCAAGTTATCAAAGTGTGATTTCTGGATGAAGGAAGTACAATTTCTGGGGCATGTGATATCGGCTCACGGTATAGCTATAGATCCAGCTAAGGTGGAGGTTGTGATATAGTGGGAAAGTCCCAAGTTCGTGACGGAGATTCGAAGCTTTGTGGGTCTAACAGGCTACTACAGGAGGTTTATTAAGGGGTTCTCCAAGATAGTAGCACCCCTGACATAGCTAACCAGGAAGGACCAACCTTTTGCATGGACCGATAGGTGTGAAGAGAGCTTCAGGGAGCTTAAGCAGAGGTTGACGAGTACTCTAGTTTTGATCATTCCGGACGTGAATAAACCCTTTGAGGTTTACTGTGATGCCTCTCATCAGGGTCTTGGTTGCGTCTTGATGCAAGAAAGGAAGGTGGTGGCCTATGCTTCAAGGCAGCTGAAGGTTCATGAGAAGAATTACCCCACTCATGATCTAGAGCTACTGGCGATGGTCTTTACTTTGAAGATTTGGAGGCACTACCTGTATGGTGCGCAGTTTCAAGTGTTTAGTGACCACAAGAGCCTGAAGTATCTCTTTGATCAGAGGGAGTTGAATATGAGGCAAAAACGATGGATAGAGTTCCTAAATGACTATGACTTTGAGCTCCTATATCTCCCGGGGAAGGCGAATGTGGTGGTCAACGCACTGAGTAGGAAGACAGTGCATGTGGCACACTTGATGATGAAAGAGTTAGAGTTACTTGAGAGTTTCAGAGATATGAAGATACAAGTTGAGTTGGAACCATAATCCATTAGGTGTAGCACCTTAGCTATATCTAGTGATTTCTTGAGCTTGATTAAAGATAAGCAAGCAGAGGATGTTAGTTTGCAGAGGGTAAGAGAGCTGTTTGGATCTGATCAGGCAAAGGAGTTTGCTTGGGTGGTGATGGCGTGCTGAGGTTCAAAGGCAGAGTTTGCGTGTCTAGTGATGCAGAGGTGAAAAGGTTAATTCTTGAGGAAGGGCACAAAAGTCGTCTTAGTCTGCATCTTGGTATGACTAAGATGTACCAAGACCTCAAGGAAAACTTTTGGTGGCAAGGAATGAAGAATGAGGTTGCACAGTTTGTATCTACCTGTTTGACTTGTCAAAAGGTAAAGGTGGAGCATCAAAAACCCGGTGGAACGCTCCAGCCCTTGAATATTCCGGTGTGGAAGTGGGATAACATAGCTATGGATTTTGTTACCCACTTGCCTCGTACCGTGAGAGGACATGATGCTAATGGGTGGTGTTGGATCGGTTGACCAAGAGTTCTCACTTCTTAGCGGTGAATCTCAGAATGTCTATGGCCAAGTTGGCCCAGCTCTACATCCGGGAGATAGTGAGACTTCATGGGGTGCCCGGTAGCATAGTGTCTGATAGAGACCCCCGGTTCACTTCGAGGTTCTGGCAGACACTGTAGGATGCCTTGGGTAGTAGTTTGAGGATGAGTTCTGCCTATCATCCTCAAGCGGATGGGCAATCAGAGAGGGTGATTCAGTCCTTGGAGGACTTGTTGAGGACGTGTATCATGGACCACCTTGGCAGTTGGGATGACATGTTACTGCTGGTGGAGTTCACCTATAACAACAGTTACCAGGCGAGTATAGGAATGGCGCCTTATGAGGCTTTGTATGGGAGGAGGTGTAGAACTCCCTTATGTTGGTACCAGGATGGGGAATCCGTTTTGGTAGGGCCAGAGTTGTTGTAGCAAACCACAGAGAAGGTGCAATTGGTGAGAGATAGACTGCAGGCATCACAGAGTCGATAGAAAGCTTATGCAGATCGGAGGAGAAGACTCCTGGAGTTTGAGGTTGGGGAACATGTGTTCTTGAGGGTGACCCGAACCACCAGCGTGGGAAGGGTTATCCGCTCCAGGAAGCTGTCTCCTAAGTTTTTGGGTCCATATAAGACCTTGAGGAGGATAGGACCTGTAGCTTATGAGAATGCTTTGCCACCCCAGTTGGCTAACCTCCACCCAATGTTCCATGTCTCCCAACTACGAAAGTATGTTTTTGACCCATCACATGTGTTGGAGGCAGAAGATGTGCAAGTCAGGGAGAATCTCAGTTTAGAGGTACAACCAGTGGAAATAGAGGATCGCCAAGTCAAGGAACGAAAGGGAAGAGCCACCAGTCTTGTTAAGGTCATTTGGGACCGGAGGACAGGTGACTCTACCTGGGAGCTAGAGGAGGACATGAGGAGTTCATATCCACATCTTTTCTGGTAAGTTGTATTTTTCGAGGACGAAAAATTTTTGTTGTTGGGGAGATTGTAAGCCCCATTTTTTTCCAGCTCATATGTGTTTGGGCCTGGCCTTTTCGTAGGCCCAAGGCCAACCCATGAAAGGGACCCCCAATACCTTGCCCAGCTCTCACACTCTCACTTTTCACTATATATGAAAAATTTTTGTTGTTGGGGAGATTGTAACCCAAAACCGGACACTCGTAACCCGAAACCCGAAACCCGAAACCCGAAGCACAAATCCCGGAACCCGAAACCAGAAACATTTAACCCCAAACCCTAAATTGGAAAGCCGTAATCCGAAACCCGAAACCCCAAACATCAAACCCGAAATCCGAAACCCAAAACCCCAAATTCGAAATCCCAAACCCAAACCCCAAACCTGATACCTGAAATTCCAAACCCTAACCCCGAAACCAAAACCTTTAACCTGAAACCGGAAACCGGAAACTCGAAACCTGAAACTTGAAAACCGTAACCCGAAACCCGTAACCTGAAGCCCCAAACCCGAAACCCAAAACCTCAAACCTGAAACCTGAAACCCAAAATCCAAAACCCAAAACCCGAAACTCGAAACCCTAAACTGGAAAACCGTAAGCCGAAACCTGAAACCCGTAACCCGAGTTTAGGGTTTTGGGTTTTGAGTTTGGGGTTTCGAGTTTTGAGTTTCGAGTTTTGGGTTTGGGGTTTTGGGTTTAGGGTTTGGGGATTCGAGTTTGGGACTTCGGGTTTAGGGTTTGGGCTTTTGGTTTTTAGGTTATGGGTTTCGGGTTACGGGTTTCGAGTTTGTGGTTGGGGTTTTTTGTTTCGGGTTTTGGGTTTCGGATTTGGGGTTTGAGGTTTGAGGTTTCAGGTTTTGGGTTTGGGGCTTCAGGTTACGGGTTTTGGGTTATGGTTTTCCAATTTCGGGTTTCGAGTTTCGGGTTTGGGGTTTTGGGTTTGGGGTTTCGGGTTTAAGGTTACGGGTTTTGGGTTTTGGGTATAGGGTTTGGAATTTCGGGTATTGAGTTTGGGGTTTGGGGTTTCAAATTTGGGGTTTCGGGTTTCGAGTTTTGAGTTTGATGTTTAGGGTTTCAGGTTACAGGTTTTCGGTTTAGGGTTTCGGGTTAAATGTTTCCGGTTTTGGTTTTCGGGATTTGTGTTTCGGTTTCGGGTTTCGGGTTTCGAGTTTCCGGTTTCCGGTTTCGGGTTACGGGTTTTGGGTTTAGGGTTTGAGGATTCGAGTTTGGGGTTTCAGGTTTAGGGTTTGGGGTTTCAGATTTCGGGTCTCGGGTTTTGAGTTTCGAGTTTCGTGTTTCGTGTTTCGGGTTTCGGTTTACGGGTTTCGGGTTATAGGTTTCCAGTTTAGGGTCTCGAGTTACAAGTTTCCGTTTTGGGATTCATGTTTCGGTTTCGGGTTTGGAGTTTCGGGTTTCGGGTTTCGGGTTTAGGGTTTCGGGTTTGGGGTGTCGAGTTTGGGATTACAGGTTTAGGATTTAGGGTTTGGGGTTTGGGGTTTCAGGTTATGGGTTTCGGGATACGGGTTTCGAGATTGTGGTTTGGTGATTCGTGTTTCGGGTTTTGGTTTTCGGATTTTGGGTTTCAGGTTTAAGGTTTCGGGTTTCGGGTTTGGGGCTACACGTTACGAGTTTAGGGTTTCGGGTAACAGTTTTCAGTTTCGGGTTTTGAGTTTCGGGTTTATGGTTTCGGGTTTCAGGTTTCGGATTTGGGGTTTGGAATTTCGGGTATCGAATTTCGGGTATCTGGTTTGGGGTTTGGGGATTTGAATTTGGGGTTTCGAGTTTCGGGTTTGATGTTTGGCGTTTCGGGTTTCAGGTTACGATTTTCCAGTTTAGGGTTTCGGGTTAAATGTTTCCGAGTTTGGGTTTCAGGATTTGTGTTTCGGGTTTCGAGTTTTAGGTTACGAGTGTCTAGTTTCGAGTTTCGGGTTTCAGGTTTTGGGTTACGAATTTTGGGTTTAGGGTTTGGGGTTTTGAATTTGGGTTTTCGGGTTTAGGGTTTCAGATTTCGGATTACGGGTTTCAGGTTACGAGTTACGGTTTAGGATTTCAGGTTACGAGTTTCGGGTTTAGGGTTACGGGTTACAGGTTTTCGGCTTATGGTTTCGAGTTACAAGTATCCTTTTCGGGATTCGTGTTTTGGGTTTGGGGTTTCGGGTTTCAGGTTACGGGTTTCGGGTTTGGGGTTTCGAGTTTGGGGTTTCGGGTTTCGAGTTTTGGGTTTCGGGTTTTGAGGTTATGGGTTTCGGATTAGGGGTTACGGGTTACGGGGTTTCGAGTTTGGGGTTTGGAGTTTCGTGTTTCAGGTTTCGGGTTTCGAGTTTGTGGTTGCGGTTTCGTGTTTCGGGTTTCAGATTTTTGGTTTCAGGTTTATGGTTTGAGGTTTGGGGTTTGGGGTTTGGGGTTTGGGGCTTCAGGTTACGGGTGTTGGGTCACGGTTTTCCAGTTTCGGGTTTCAAGATTTGTCTTTCGGGTTTCAAGTTTCAGGTTTCGGGTTACGAGTGTCCGGTTTCGGGTTTGGGGTTTCAGTTTTTGGTTTGGGGTTTGGGGTTACGGATTTTGGGTTTCAGGTTTCAGGTTTCGGGTTTCGGGTTTGGGGCTTCAAGTTATGGGTTTCGGGTTCCTGTTTTCCAGTTTCGGGTTTCGAGTTTCAAGTTTGGGGTTTGGGGTTCCAGGTTACGGGTTTGGGTTTTGGGTATCGGGTTTGGGGTTTCGAATTTGGGGTTTCAGGTTTCAGGTTTCGGGTTTTGGGTTTGATGTTTGGGGTTTCGGGTTAAATGTTTCCGAGTTTGGATTTCGGGATTTGTGTTTCAGGTTACGAGTGTTCGGTTTCGGGTTTCGGGTTTTGTGTTTCGGGTTTCGGGTTTCGAGTTTCGGGTTTCGGGTTACTGGTTTGAGGTTTCCGGTTTCCAGTTTGGTTTTTTGGGTTTAGGGTTTGGGGTTTCGGAATTTGGGTTATGGGTTTCAGGTTACGGGTTTCGGGTTACGTGATTTGGATTTAGGGTTTCGGGTTACGGGTTTTGGGTTAGAGGTTTCCGGCTTGGGGTTTCGAGTTACAAGTTTCGGGTTTCAGGTTTCGTGTTTCGGGTTTCGGGTTTCAAATTTAGAGTTTGGGGTTTCGAGTTTGGGGTTTCGAGTTTAGGATTTAGGGTTTAGGGTTTCAGGTTTTAGGTGTTAGGTTATGGGTTATGGGTTACGGGTTTCGAGTTTGGGGTTTGGGGTTTCGTGTTTGGGGTTTCGGGTTTCGGATTTTGAGTTTGTGGTTTGGGGTTTCGTGTTTCGGGTTTCGGGTGTCAGGTTACAGATTTTTGGTTTTAGGTTCCAGGTGTGAGGTTTCGGGTTTCAGGTTTGGGGCTTCAGGTTATGGGTTTCAGGTTACGATTTTCGAGTTTCGGGTGTCGAGTTTCGGGTTTTGGGTTTCGTGTTTCGGGTTTCAGGTTACAGGTTTTGGGTTTAGGGTTTGGAATTTCGGGTATCGGGTTTGGGGTTTCGAATTTGGGGTTTCAAGTTTCAGGTTTCGGGTTTCGGGTTTCGGGTTACGACTTTCCGATTTAGGGTTTCTGATTAAATGTTTCCGGTTTCGGATTTCAGGATTTATGTTTCGGGTTTCGGGTATCGGGTTACGAGTGTCCGGCTTCGGGTTTCGGGTTTTGGGTTTCGTGTTTCGGATTTCGGGTTTTGGGTTTGGGGTTTGGGGATTCGAGTTTGGGGTTTCGAGTTTAGGGTTTGGGCTTTCGGATTTTGGGTTACCGGTTTCGGGTTACGGGTTTCGAGTGTCGTGTTTCGGGTTTTGGGGTACGGGTTAAGAGTTTTGGGTTATAGGTTTCCGGTTTAGGGTTTCGAGTTACAAGTTTGGGGTTTTGGGTTTGGGGTTTCAGGTTACGGGTTTTGGGTTTCGGGTTTACGGTTTGGAATTTCGGGTATCAGATTTGGGGTTTGAGGTTTCGAATTTGGGGTTTCAGGTGTTTCGGTTTTGATGTCTGGGGTTTCGGGTTTCGGGTCACGGCTTTCCAGTTTAGGGTTTCGGGTGAAATGTTTCCGTTCTTGGACTTCAGGATTTGTGTTTCGGGTTTCGGTTTTCGGGTTTTGTGTTTGGGGTTTCGAGTTTCGGGTTACTGGTTTGGGGTATACGGTTTCGAGTTTGGTGTTTCGGGTTTAGGGTTTGGGGTTTCAGATTTTGGGTTATGGGTTTCGGGTTACGGGTTTCGGGTTTTGGGTTACGGGTTTAAGGTTTCGGGTTTCGAGTTTAGGGTTTAGGGTATTGGGTTTCGGGTTTCAGATTATGGGTTTTGGGTTTCGGGTTTCAGATTATGGGTTTCAGGTTACGGGTTTCGGGTTACGAGTTTCGGGTTACGGGTTTCGAGTTTGGGGTTTCGTGTTTCGGGTTTCGGGTTACAAGTGTCGAGTTTGTGCTTTGGGGTTTCGTGTTTCGGGTTTCGGGTTTCAGGTTTGAGGTTTCGGGTTTCGGGTTTGGGGCTTTTGGTTACTGGTTTCGGGTTACGGTTTTCGAGTTTCGGGTTTCGAGTTTTGGGTTTCGGGTTTCAGGTTACGGGTTTTGGGTTTCGGGTTTAGGGTTTGGAATTTTGGGTATCGGGTTTGGGGTTTGGGGTTTCGAATTTGGGGTTTCGAATTTCAGGCTTCGGGTTTCGGGTTACGGGTTTCGGGTTAAATGTTTCCAGTTTAGGTTTTATGGATTTGTGTTTCGGGTTACGAGTGTCCGGCTTCGGGTTTCGGGTTTCGGGTTTCGGGTTTGTGGTTTCGTGTATCGGGTTTCGGGTTACGGGTTTGGGGTTTCGAGTTTAGGGTTTGGGGTTCCGAATTTCGGGTTACTGGTTTCGGGTTACCGGTTTGGAGTCTCGTGTTTCGGGTTTCGGGTTACGGGTTACGAGTTTCGGGTTTAGGTTTCCGTTTAGGGGTTTCGGGGTTCGGGTTTAGGGTTTCAGTTTACGGGTTTGGGATTTCAGGTTTACGGTTTGGAATTTCGGGTATCGGATTTGGGGTTTGGGGTTTCGGGTTTCGAATTTGGGGTTTCAGGTTTCGGGTTTCGGGTTTGATGTTTGGGGTTTGGGGTTTCGAGTTAAGAGTTTCCGGTTTAGGGTTTCGGGTTAAATGTTTCCGAGTTTGGATTTCGGGATTTGTATTTCGGGTTTCAGGTTACGGGTTTGAGGTTTGCGGTTTCGAGTTTGGTGTTTCGGGTTTGGTGTTTCGGGTTTAGGGTTTAGGGTTTTGGATTTCGGGTTATGGGTTTCGGGTTACGGGTTTCGGGTTACAGGTTTCGGGTTATGGGTTATGGGTTCGGGTTACGGGTTTCGGGTTAGAGGTTTCCGGCTTAGTGTTTTGAGTTACAAGTTTTCGTTTCGGGATTCGTGTTTCGGGTTTCGGGTTTGGATTTTCGGTTTTCGGGTTTGGAGGTTCGAGTTTGGGGTTTAGGGTTTCGGGTTTCAGGTTATGGGTTTCGTGGTACGGGTTTCGGGTTACGGGTCACGGGTTTCGAGTTTGTGGTTTGGGGTTTTGTGTTTTGGGTTTTGGGTTTCAAGTTTATGGTTTAGGGTTTCGGGTTTCAGATTTTTGGTTTCAGGTTTCAGGTTTGACGTTTCGGGTTTCGAGTTTGGGGCTTCAGGTTACGGGTTTCGGGTTAAGGTTTTCGAGTTTCGGGTTTCGAGTTTCGGGTTTCAGGTTACGTGTTTTGGGTTTCGGTTTAGGGTTTGGAATTTCGGGTATCGGGTTTTGGGGTTTGGGTTGTCGAATTTGGGGTTTCGAGTTTCAGGTTTTAGGTTTTGGGTTAGGGGTTTTCGGCTTAGGGTTTCGAGTTTCAGTTTTTGGGTTTTGGGTTAAGGGTTTTGGGTTACAGTTTTCCGATTTAGGATTTCGGGTTAAATGTTTTCAGTTTCGGTTTTCGAGATTTGTATTTCGGGTTTCAGGTATCGGTTATCGGGTTACTTGTGTCAGGCTTCGGGTTTCGGTATTCGGGTTTGGGGTTTCGAGTTTCGGGTTTCGGGTTACGGGTTACGGGTTTTGGGTTTGGGGTTTAGGGATTCGAGTTTGGGGTTTCGAGTTTAGGGTTTGGGGTTTCGGATTTCGGGTGACTGGTTTCGGGGTACGGGTTTCGAGTCTCGTGTTTCATGTTACGGGTTACGAGTTTCGGGTTATAAGATTCCGGTTTAGGGTTTCGAGTTACAAGTTTGGGTTTTCGGGTTTCAGGTTACGGGTTTTGGGTTTTGGGTTTACGGTTTGGAATTTCGGGTATCGGATATGGGGTTTGGGGTTTCGGGTTTCGGGTTTGAGGTTTGATGTTTGGTGTTTCGGGTTTCAGGTTACGACTTTCCGGTTTAAGGTTTTGGGGTAAATGTTTCTGAGTTTGGATTTCGGGATTTGTGTTTCGGGTTTCGGGTTTCGGCTTACGAGTGTCCGATTTCGGGTTTTGGGTTTCGTGTTTCGATTTTCGAGTTTCGGGTTACGGGTTTGCAGTTTGCGATTTCGATTATAGTGTTTCGGTTTTATGGTTTGGGGTTTCAGATTTCGGGTTAAGGGTTTCGTGTTACGGGTTTTGGATTTAGGGTTTCGAGTTACGGGTTACGGGTTTCGGGTTAGAGGTTTTCGGCTTAGGGTTTCGAGTTACAAGTTTCCGTTTCGGGATTCTTGTTTCGGGTTTCAGGTTTGGAGTTTCGATTTTCGGGTTTGGTGTTTCGGGTTTTGAGTTACGGTTTATGGGTTTCGGGTTTCGTGTTTGGGGTTTCGGGTTTCGGGTTTAGGGTTTCAGGTTTCAGGTTATGGGTTTCGGGTTACAACTTTCGGGTTCCGGGTTACGGGTTTCGAATTTGGGGTTTGGGGTTTCATGTTTCGGGTTTCGGGTTTCAGATTTTTGGTTTGAGGTTTCAGGTTTCGGTTTTGGGGCTTCATCTTACGGGATTCAGGTTCCGATTTTTGAGTTTCGGGTTTCGAGTTTCGGGTTTCGGATTTTAGATTTCGGGTTTCAGGTTACGGGTTTTGGGCTTCGGGTTTAGGGTTTGGAATTTCGGGTATTGTGTTTGGGGTTTGGGGTTTCGAGTTTGAGTTTTCGGGTTTCGGGTTTCGGGTTACGTGTTTCGGTTTACGGTTTTCCAGTTTAGGGTTTCGGGTTAAATATTTTTGGTTTCGGTATCGGGTTACAAGTGTCCGGCTTCGGGTTTGGAGTTTCGGGTTTGGGGTTTCGAGTTTCATGTTTCGGGTTACAGGTTTTGGTTTTGGGGATTCGAGTTTGGGGTTTCGAGTTTAGG
>Ga0209589_1002548_pt1 | contig 31643 bp, 21 predicted proteins | sample CowpeawhiteBW_FD_187525 | JGI IMG/M metagenome (GOLD analysis project Ga0209589, IMG submission 187525) | Root nodule microbial communities of legume samples collected from California USA - Cow pea white BW (SPAdes) (version 2) | ecosystem: Host-associated > Plants > Roots > Nodule | place: USA...
AAAAAAAAATATAGAGAAATAAAATATATATATATATATATATATATATATATATATATTTTTTAGATATAAAAAAGTTTGAAAAGTAAGAGACAGAAGGTACTGTGTAGTACCAATGTTGCAGGTCCGTTACTCATCCTCTGCAGAGTCACCCATTTCACACACACACATATACTCTCACACGCTTCTTCTCCTCTTCACGCGCTCTCTGCTTCGTTTGAACCCCACTCGCGAGAACCTGGATCTTCTCTTCATTGCTTCGCGCCATAGATCGCCACAAACGCTTAGCTTCTTGGCTTTTCTGCACGTGCCCTTTTCTCTCTTCTTCGTGTTCCAGCGTTTGAATCGATGCTGCAACTCCAAAGATACGAACTTTGCTCCATTTTAGGAGATGGGTCTTGAGCAACCGCGTTCACCTCATCCCAGTTTTGGATTCTCGTGTAACTGAGCCTTTTCTGCTTCAGGAGCTTCTTCGTTCTTTGCGACCAAAATGATTAACAAAACGCTTTTCTTCACTTATTTCTACTTGTTTGTCTACATTTTGCTTTCTTCTGGAGTCATTTTGTACAACAAGGTATATTAATACGAATGTATATATGCATAGCAACCTTAAACTAGTTTTTACTTTTAGTTGAAGCATCTCCAATGTAGTATCATGTTTTTTCTTTCTAATAATTTTTGCAGTGGGTTCTGTCTCCAAAGTACTTTAACTTTCCGCTTCCTATAACACTCACCATGATTCACATGGGCTTTTCTGGGGCAGTGGCATTTTTTCTTGTCCGGGTCTTTAAGGTATGTTATGGCGCTTCTGTTTTGGTGTTGTGTTGTTCTTTGAGAATGCGCTCCTTTTGCTGGTTTATTGTCAATTTTGTTTGCCTTTAGTATTCAGCGTTGGCTTTGTTTTGACCAAAAAGTGGAATTGTGTGCTAAGTTTGTACGGTGGATGTTACTGTGTTCTTTATTCGAGTGTATAGGCTTTGATCTTTATCGCATCTAGGGGCACCGCTGTCATGTTCTGTTAACTATAGTTTTCTTTTTTGGGTGAATCTCAACTCAATGATGTGATTTCTAAAAACCTTTTTATATGCATACGTGTTTGTAAGTGTTGATGTTAGTGTTTCATTTTCATTAAGATGTCCTACTTTGTGCCCTTTGCACAACTCTTCCTCTTACCTGAACTTTTTAGTGCCTTCTTTTCATTACCCTTGTTTGGATCACTTTCTTTGCCTGGTTATTTGATTATTTTAAGTTATTTTCCTTTTCTGTGATTGCAGGTTGTATCTCCTGTGAAAATGACATTTGAAATGTAAGTGTGTCTTTGATTTGAAGGCTTTTTGAACTTCTTTTCCTTTGTCAACTTCTTTCTTAAGCACTTTCTTTATTGCATCGCAGATATGCAACTTGCGTGATACCGATAAGTGCCTTCTTTGCTTCAAGTCTTTGGTAAGCAGTTCAACACGGGCAAACTGAAGTTGCTCTGAGTTGGGATCAAACTTACCCTCAGATTTGATAATGGGAGTATCCTTCACATCTGTGAAAAATCTTGTTTACTTGCTAATTAGCTTTGACTGATTTTGGCCTACTTTTTACCCTTCTTTTCTGCACCACTCTTCTGAATTATCTAGACCTGGGACTTAACCAGTTTCTCAGCAGGATCTTGTTTTCAAAACTTTTTTCTAATGTAAACAAACCCGTTTAAGGATATTCGGACATTAGCCTGCAGTAGAATGGAGATGGCGAATCGACTAAAACTATTAAGATGGTACTATAGGCATGAAGTTATATGTTCTCTATTGAAAGCCCTTTTTGAAAGAATCTGGTGGCATAATAAAGAGAAAAGTGTATCATTCAGTGTTTGGAATGACCATGATTCTCTATTCAATGATAGGTCATTGTGGAATAGGTTGTGTGGCCTTAAGTCATTGTATTATACTTGCCTCAAACTTGTATTTTACTTTTTGTGTCACCACGGTGCTAGTATATCTAATAGTTCCACATTGTTTAGAAGTTAAAACAAGGTTAATTTTGGGATCAGAACACTCACACATTTGTAATTTGTTAATTTTCTATCATTTTAATTAATCCGTTCAAGCTATGATGTTTGTAAGAAAATTATGATAGCTCACTTGTACTACTTTGGTGGATGTTTTGTGTTTCTCTAATCGCATGCTCACACCTTGTGCAATATCAGTACTTGTGAAAAAACAGTCATGTTTTTATGAAGAATTTATTATGTCTTTACAGGTTTGGTAACACAGCTTATTTGCATATTTCTGTGGCATTCATCCAGATGCTGAAGGCTCTAAGTACGTTTTTAACAGACATCACATGCTTTGCTTACCCCTCTGAATGATTATTTTGTTGATTCTAAAACATGATTTTTCAGTGCCCGTGGCAACATTCCTGGTGGCTGTTATTTGTGGCACTGACAAAGCAAGATGCGATGTGTTCTTCAACATGTTGCTGGTCAGTGTTGGAGTTGTCATTTCCTCCTACGGAGAAATTCATTTTAATGTAGTTGGTACAGTTTACCAGGTCACGGGCATTTTTGCTGAAGCTTTAAGACTCGTCTTAACACAAGTCCTTTTACAGAAAAAGGGCTTGAGTTTAAATCCTATTACAAGCTTATATTACATAGCTCCATGCAGGTATATTTGTGGTTTTCTCTATATATAAATAAGTTAATTGAGTCTATGCAGAGGTCATATTAACCCACCTGTACAAATTTCTCTGTTCCTACTAGCCATACAAAGCATGTTCCCATCAGTTATGGTCTATGTAGGTACTGACACGGACACTTAACATGACACAGGCACAAACACTTTGACACGTGTAACTCCCAAAATGCAGGACACCAGAACATAGATCTATATATTAAATCATTATGAATTATTTAAATTGACAATCAAGATTTATATATTCAAAATCATCTATAAATATTGTTAGCCAAATATAATAGTTGAATCATATTGTCACCTACACAAAAATTGATTTAATCCATTTATCTAACATTCAAAGTGTGAACAGAGGATATAATTCATTAAAGACATTGCATCTCCTTCTTGATCATTATAATTGAAAAAGACACTTTAGTCGAGATTCATATAAAGAGAACATATTAAAAAATTTCACATTTTATGAAGATATGATAGGAGGTTAAATATAAAATTCTCAATACTACATATATAGTTCATGTATTTGTGATCATATAAGATTTGTTTCTTATTTCTGTAATTATAATAGAAACTTATACAATAAATTTGAGTTTTTAGAAAATCATTGTATTTATTTTTATTAAAATTGTGTTAGAGTTGTGTTAAAATTATGTCAAAACAATAGAAATTTTTTAGATTGAACACTTCACCAATACGTGACATAAGCGTGTCGGTGTTAGGTACATGTCACACATAGGAACATGTTATTTAAGAGGCATGTCCAAGCTTCAAAGATGATATACTACCCTCAATGGATTTGATTTGGCAGATAATTATGTGCTAATACGTGATTAAATGTATGATGCACAGTATCAAATAGGGGGAGACTCTTATTTTAAAAATAACTTGTACATGATATATTCATATTATAAAAAACCTTAAAATATAATAAATATATAACTGCAACTCTGCATGTGCAAATTAAAATCGTCTTTCTTACTTAAATATTGATAAAATAAAAAATTATAAATTATTATCATCCTACATCCATACATAGATGATTATCGATCAAATATCAAATACAGATATGTAGAAAGTATCCTTGAAACAATGTATGCAGAAGTCATTCTTGTACTTTTAGTTTCTTATAAGTATATGATTTTTGTCATATCAATTTTATTGCTTCTGTTATTAGGTAGTTTATACGCTGTTATCGGTAGCATCAATGCTTGCATTTGTTCAAAACCAGCTTACCATATGTTATCTGCTCATTGATTTGTACTTTGTTGAATGCAGTTTTGTGTTTCTCTTTGTGCCTTGGTACCTGCTGGAAAAGCCCGTGATGGAAGTTTCGCAGATTCAGTTCAACTTTTGGATATTCTTTTCCAATGCTCTGTGTGCTTTAGCCTTGAATTTTTCCATTTTCTTAGTAATCGGTAGAACTGGTGCCGTAACCATACGGGTTGCTGGAGTGCTTAAAGACTGGATATTGATAGCCCTTTCTACCGTTATATTTCCAGAGTCAGCAATAACATGGCTGAACATAATTGGCTATGCTATTGGTAAGTTTTGGTTGAAAAGATCAATTCTTTTTAATCTCCCTCCCTCCTCATCCTTTCATATTTTACCTGCAGCACTATGTGGAGTTGTGATGTACAATTACATCAAGGTTAGGGATGTCAGAGCCTCTCAATCACCTGCTGAAATTATTCCAGATCGAATGACAAAGGTATCTTCTTGGCATAACTTCAGAATTTGTGTTTGAGTCTATGTAAACTTGTTATGCATGTTAATATGAGTTAAGAATGAAGTAACTGACAAAGATCAGGAAATTTTTATCGCATATTTTAGCATGGTCATTTTAATTTCTAGTTTATTCATCTTGCCTGATCAAATTCCATCGACATACAGGACTGGAAATTCGAGAAGAGGTCATCTGATTTATATGTGGCAGATAATGTTGGTAACAATGGAGGAAATGGTTCTCTTTCTGATATGAACTTTGATGAAGAAGCACCGCTAATTTCGTCATCAAGGGTGTCTCATATTGGACGCATGCAGCTAGCCAACCATGCCACAGGAAAATGAAAACCCCATTACAATATTCATCATATATTTTTCCCCTTTTGGAGAAAGAACAAGTGGAAGTTGGTAAAAAATACCACTCTTTATTCTTTCTCAAATAGTATGCTTTATAATGGAATCGTTCTCGCTTGTTCTTTGTCATGTGTTGATCTGGGGTATAAGACCAGAGTGGGGGACCCAGTCTCCTCTTAATTCCTATATCAGTCTAAATTTATTACCACCATTTGGGGCACAAAATTTTGAATAAAGGTTGGTTTTCCTTGAAAAGGTCTCTCTAAGTATCTATTTGTATAATAATCATTGTGTTGCAAAAGTGTGTGTGTGTGTGTGTATATATTCTTAAAAGTGAATCACCAATTGATTTTAGGGATAGAGATCATCAGAATAAGATATACTGGTCTTTTACTTGAAACTTACATATCAGGGCAGACTTGCTTCTTCGTGTATCTCCATTATTTATTCCACCTCATTGCAGTGTAACAAACAAAATAACTTTCTAAATTTCTAGACAAGGCGATGCAAGCTAGTGTTGGAGAAAAATTAGTTGTAAGTCAGAAATCTGTTAATACATTCTGATTTGGGTTGCGTCTTCTACAGTTAAGGATGAGTCCTAACATAAAAACTAACGGATGAACACTCAGAACATTATTGGAATTTAGAGAACAGAGCACGTTCTTTCTCATTCAAAAAGGCAGGTTAAGTAACTGTTAATATAGAAGAAAACTAAAAGATCTTTTATAAGACTTTCGATAAACTGACAAGTAACTATTTTTTTCAAAAATAAGTTAAATTAAACAAATATTAAGGCTTGAAGGCCAAAGAAACTTTATATGAACAACTGCAAGCTCAACCCTGAACGTAATTTACAAAAGCAATCCATCTGAGTTCGGAAAGTGTGTGTACATTAAAGAGAAATAGGAGAGGGGGCGGGGACAAATCTCACTTTGAATTAGACATATACAGAACGAATTTAACAGCATTACTTTCTCTGGTCCTACACTTTTGGAATGTTACAATAACGAAACATGGCACTCGAAAGAAAAGCAGAAGGCTCTCGTGTGATTTACATAAAATCACAAACAAGGGTATGCAAGTGTACAATATTTAATTAATTGAAGAGACCAAAATAATGCCTCCAGACAACAATCCTCTAACTTCCGCCGCAGCAATGAGAACAAGAATCAAGTTGGTAGGAGTAGGACGCAGTTCACTCTTGTTCAAATATAAGAATTAATCGAAATGATCTGTTGTCCTTGCATACAAAAGCCTCCTTGTGGGAACTGGAGGTGCCAATCCCGGGATATCCCTAATATCTTTGTTGTGGGGATTCACAATCTACACAAGATAACAGTTAAAACAGAAAGATAGAGTAGGTATTGCATAAATATGAAACATTTATTAGTGCACAGCGGAAAAATCTGTAGATGACACATTGACCATAAGCATTTCTTTGGCAATCAGTAGTGCGGATCATCATTAGTTCTTTAAAAACTGTAGCATAATTCGAGAGGAAAAAAATATCCAGTAGAAATTCATTAAAGTAATGGATGACATGAAAATGATACCTTCACGACAATAATGGCAATAACACCACAGACGATGAGAAACAGAAAAAGCATGATGCACTTGTCTGTAGCTACCTGAAATAGGGAAACACAACTTAGTTCAATGGACACAGTCTTGAAGAAAGGTAAATAAATAGTGCATGGAAGCAATCAATTGATACCAACCTGTCTACCAATCTCCTTAACAAGTTGGGAGGCCTTCTTAATTGAGAACTGAATTGAATCAAGTTCATTAACAATACGGCCCATTTGTTCAGTCTGCAAAAATTAATAAACAGAAATAAAGGTCAAATTGTTATCTCTCACTTTTTCCTTCATATTAGGATACTCAATGCAAATCAGACTTACTTGGCCTTTCAAGGTAGCAGCAGTTTGGGTGCCAACTTCAATTGTTTGATGTACAACCTACATTTTGAAATAAGTAAGAAAAAGGTCCAGCAGCAGCAATGGAGGTGTAACTATGAAGTGACTCACCTGCTTAGATCTCTCAATAGCCTGGTCAGTTTCATCCATTGTCTTTGTCCCAGCATTGATTAGCTCTTGATTTGACATTTCTATGATAGAAGCAAAAAGGCATTATTGCTAAAGATAATTAGGACATTTACCAGTTACTTTAATATTTGCTACACAAAAATATAATAAGCATGCAATGGGTGTGTTTGGAAGGCTTGTGGACAAGTTGTCTTATGACATAAGTGAATGTGTAGGCGTTGAGACTTAAGAGAACACACAGAACAGCTGACAGTGTTAATGAAAAAAGGCAGTCATGCTATGGAAAATTGATCGACAGAACATGGAAGAGACAATCGGAGTTTGCATGGCAGCACTATGTCATATTGGGTGTCACAGAATGGTGGATCGGAATAGCCATGGCAGAAATTGCAATCCCAAACTGCACACATCTTCACAAAGAAGCCTAAGGTCAGCACAACCCGACCGAACCTGAGGCATGCAATCCCTAGTTCTTTTTTCTCTTCTGGTTTCTATTCTCAGTTTTAATTATATTTCTATTTTTTTTTTAAAAAAGGGTTGGGTCATACAACCCGATCCAAACAAAACATTAGAAACTTAACCTACCCATACACCCTAAGCCACAACCTCCTTTTTGGTTCATGTACCCCCACAAGGCTGCTGCTCTCACCACCTGTGAATTGTGTCACAGCCCGCAGCTATTTAACAAGCTCTCCAAAATAGCTTATGAAAACAGCTTACAGCTAATTGCTCTTCAATTGTAGAAACAACTCAAACAAAAGTACATTAATCTTAGGTACTTATTCAAAAAACTCTTAATTGGTCATTTTACTACATGATAAGCTGTTTACCCAAATGCACACCCAACCCCAAGAAGGACACACCAACAAAGATAAAAGCCTGAAGTATGCCTTTGCAAAAATTAGTAATCACACAATGCACAAATTCTATATGGAAACTTATTACAATAGAAGCACAAATATACTCTGAAATCAATTTCATTAATATGGTAAAGTTCTGACAACACCTCATTGAACCAGTTACTAATTCCATCAAACATCTTACCTGATGCCAGTCGAACGTTTTCATCAGCTGTAGGTTCACTTGCTCCAGCTCCATTGTCAAAAAGTTCAAGTTTTTTATTTCCAATGGTGTTCATGTACCTGTTTATGAAGTGATAGCGTAAATCCTCCTTTCAAAGCTCCAAAACCTTATTTAGCAGTAGAGTCAACAAAAAGGGAAACTGAATTTTGCTTTATTGGTTCTGCTAATCTTTGCAGCAACATTTATCATGAATTCGTGATTCAGAATATTGAATACGCCCATCAAGAAAACTGGTCTTCACAACTTGATTTGCTCCATAACTTTGAAGAAAATCAATTTGATATGTTAAAGAAAGAAATGGAAGAATAAAGACAAACTTACGTTTTTCGCAATGCCACATATGAGTTTAGCTCTTTGATCTGCAAGAAGAATGTACATTAGCAAACACAAAGACTTGGCTGTTTGTTTAAATGCACAGGGAATGTGAAACAACTGTGCACAATCCTCAGACACAAGCTATTTTCTGATCGTCTGGGAATCACTTTAAGTGTCTTGACAATACTCAAAGTAATTGCCATTACTTGAAAAATACTAATAAAGTTGTTACACGTCAAAAACAGAATAAGCCGGAAGATCAATTCAAACTTTGAAGAATTAGATACAGTATTTTCAACATGAGCAAAGGAAAAATTGAAAATAAGTGTTCTGGGTACTGACCATTGATTGCTTTTCATCATTCAGTTGCTTATTCACTTCTGGGGGATTTCTCCCCTCTTCATCTTTAATTTTACGATCAAACTCCTTTATCAACCTGAAACCATTAATCACAGGGAATTTCACTTCTTTCAGAAATGGGACATTGAAAAAGGGCAACTTTAGTCTACCTAACAAATAAGAAGTCTGGAAAGCACATCGACAGCCTGATAAACAACAAAATTACTACCCATTTCTTTTCCCTAAAATATTCGATATAGAATAGGTTTGTTTTCCATGTTAGCATCACCCAATCCTGGGAAATTGGTATAAGGTGTAAATTCCATTACAGAGCTTTTGCTATTACATTTAACAATAACAAGCAAATTTTCCACCATGCTAACCTGTGGAGAGAAGAAAAGGAGATATTTTGGACAGAGTGCATTTGCCTCCCATTCAAAGTTTTATTATCTTATTTAGAGAGATACACTTTACAGTGAGTGATGACAGGATTAAAAATATAAAATACATAACTACTAACCTTTTGGAGTCCCTCATCTTGTCCGTGAGTTCTTCAAGCTGATTAGTTTGTCTATTGGCATCTTTAATCTTATCCAACTTCTGGAAGCCATTTCTGGATGTAAAAGGTGAAGCATGTCAACAAATAAATAAACTAAGCAAGAAATTACAGATCATCCACATTATAGCACATCCCCAACCCAACTGCTTAAACAATGGGACCTATTCACAAAAGTCATTAATCCCTGGTTCTTTCGTTAAAAACAACTATGATCGTAACACCAACTAAGGATACATTATCTCGAGACTAAAGCAAAAGAAAAGTACAACCAAGCCACAAATCACTTGTATAAAGAGAAACATAGGAACGATAACGTCACTACCAACAACTGGTTCAACCCACCATTTGAATGGGAGAGGGAAATCTAAGTCATCCAAGACAGTAATATTAAGAGGTTCAAGAGATGAAAAATAAATCAGTGACCGAAGACGAAAACATGTGTAGTGGTAAACAAAAACAAGCAACTCCACCCTAGAGTCTCACTACCCGTTAAAGTCCAGATGAAAACTCTTCTCGTCTGCATAAATAATACAAACGAATCACCTGAACAGAAAAGCTACAACACTACCCAACCCAGAGGCCAAATAACCCCAAGTCTGAAATCACAGAAAATCACATTTCAGAGGGTAATCAACCAATCCCCCAATGTCAACAATCATAAAATCGCAAATCACAACATCTACCACTACCACCAAGATTATCATCAATGAAATTAATTTCTTAATCTGAAGGAGTAGTAGAGTGATACACATAATGATAAGAAGAGAGAATTAAGAGAGGGCATACGCGAGGGCACGAAAGTTGTCGCGAATTTCACCGTGGATCTGCTCGACCTCAGGACTCATCTGCAAATTGGAGGCCATAGCTGCCGGAGATTAAGTCTGCCCCCAGAATCCCGGCAAGAAAACGAAAAACCTAACGTGGAAGACAAACCCTAGTCGGTTGGTGAGAGAAGACGATTAGGACGGCGATGCATAATAATTGTCAAGAAAGGAAGGAAGAATGCAGAAGAAGAATGTGGAAGGTTTGGATTGGGTGAAACTGAAAACTGAAGGAACAGAGAGTGGGAGAGAAAGCGAAAGAGAGAGCAGAGGCAGAACAACACACGAAACAGAACACACCACAACACAACGAGGAACTTCGACCTGTGTGTGCTGTACAATGAGATGGAACAAACGATGGAATTAGGAAAGGAACCGTTGTCAGAAAATATTTTATTCTTTTATATCATTTTTATTTTTATTTTTTAATTTATTAATTAGTTATTCAAGGTTATATTAATCCACTCTGTTTTTCATCGAATTCTTTTTTCTTTAGCGATGAAAATAAAGAAATTATAAACTATAAAACTAAAAATAGAATGGATGACAGCTTGGCACAACGAGGGAGAGTTTTGTCGTCATTTGTTTATTTTCTTTTTTTCTTTTAAATAAAATTAAGTCTTATACCAAAAACAGCGTCTTAGTCAAAATGAGATAATTTTAATAAGATGACAAAATAATTTGTCATTTATGACGCATCTCTTACTTTATCTTATTTAGATGAATCTATTTATGATTAATGTGTTTAAATGAAATTTTTAGGATAATCAATTTTTAATAATAAGTTTAATCAATTTCATTAAAAATAATTGTGCATAGTGTAAGGTAGGGATAGTGGTTGTTTTGTTATGAAGTGTGATGTGCTGTTTGTGGGTCTCCTCTCACATATTTGTCTTCTCCTCTCACATATTCCCATCAACCACTTTGCCTCACCTTTCACTTCACTTTTAACTCTAATTTCAAACATTATCATCATCATTCATCTATCTACTCTCTCTATCTATTTTTTCAAACAACTACTACTATATATGTATACTTTTGGATTTCAGCTTATTGTATTTTATAAACAAAAAATTTACATTTTTTTCGTCTCCCTTTTAGGAGTAGTGTAGTTTTTTATTTTTATTTAATTGTATGACTTGAGATTTAATTACTATATAAATTATTTGAGTATTTTTTAAATTGAATTTTTATTAGAAAATTATTCTATTCTTTTATTAATTTTTTTGTTTTTAAATTAAAAAAATTAAAATAAGAATCACACCATGAAAAAATAATTATAGAATTAAATTTATGAAATATTTAGGACTAACTAATGAAATTGTGAATGAAATTGATTCTGTTATTTATTATGTTACCTTTCAACGTGCAACTTTGTGAATGAGTTGAATCTAAATTCAAACGGGCCGCAAACAATTTCATAAATTATTACTAAACTCATCATCTTTAAATACGACAACAATCTTTAGTGTCATTATTAACTAATCTTAATTTCTGTCATATCAGTTTTTATAAAGTATATAGTGTCGTGTTAAAAAGTCCATTATGGATGTATACACGTATGTCAAAAATTACCCTTTGAGGATAGTAACTTTTTAGTATAAAAATAAATCTATATTCAAATGATATATATTTAATACTAAGCATTTTAAAGATTAGAAAATTTGAATTTAAGTTTCACATGAAATACTACTAAAATTAAGGAAGTAAGATGTTAACAATAAAACTTGCAGATTTGGAATAGTCTTTTCTTAATCAGCGAATATATTTTATATATATATATATATATATATAATATCAAAATGATTGATTTATCAAGACATATCAGCAAAATTAAATCTTGTTATAATATGACCAATGTAATGTATCATGTTTTACATAAACTTATACATAATGTAATAGACTATATTAACAATAATGAACATAAGTCTAATCTATACATAAAGATTGATATTACTCTCAACTCGAAACCTTAAGATAATGAATTTACCTTGATCCTTATATGATGTTTAACTTTTTCATTTTTACTCAATATGGGAGTTAAAGTTACATTTGAATTCTCAACAAAAATGAATTAAATGGTGTTTGGAATTAATTTTAATCACTAGAAAACTATTTATTAGTGTGAAACAAAAGTCAACACAAGTTTATAAAATTTTAAATGTTAGTTATATAATTTTGAGGTCAACCATGGACATACATTTGTTAAGTTTGAATGTAGTTAAAATTTTAAATGTTAGTTAAGTTCATTTTAATAAAAATACATTTGTTTTCTTAAAAAAAAAATGAAACATCCTATTGATACTAATGTTAAGACCCACTTTGAATTTTAGAAGCTAATTATCATATTTTTATAGACTTAGTTTATTTTCTTATTTATACACAAAAATTGAACAATGTTTTGTCATGTTCTTTCCCATGTGCTTTGGTAAATGAATATTCAAAAAAAAGTGAAAGATGGAATAGCTCCATGATAGAGGCAAAAGTCATTAGGTAATATTCAGTTTTTTAATTTCATATTTAGATGCTACTAAGACTGCAACGAAAAACAAAGGTTATTATGGTACATTCTTTTGATTAATGTAAAAGGCACACTTTATTATTATTATTATTGTTGTTTACACTAATATATTTTATATATAATACTTATCTTCTTCTAAATTCTCTGAGACATAACATGCCATGTATTAGCGGAAAATAAATTCAAGTTACAAGAAGGTTGCAGAGAACCGGAGTAGTGAAATTTACTTTGAGAAATAACGAGACATTAGATGAAGAAACATAATAATGTTAGATTATATAATAATTTGTTGTATGTAATTGTGGTTAAGTGAACAAGAGACAAACATGTGTGAGGGAGAGAGAGAGAGCCACGTGCCAACAGCAGAGCCTCTGAATATTCTGTAATCTACAAAGGAGAGAAAACTGCGGCAAAACGCCACACAAAAACTGAAACCTTTGACATCAATGGATCATTCACCCCTTGTTTTTTTCAGACACCTTTTGTCCTTTCACTTTTCAACTTCTCTCTCCACTCTCGTTTCTGTTATTGGTTTCATCTATGTCAGTTCCTAGCTCTCGGTTTCGTTTGGTACATGTTGTCGTCGGGTCCAGGAACAAGACATGTCGGTTAAGGCTAAGCAAACGTTGCCATGGTGCAAAAGTTTGATGAAGGAGGTGAAGAAATTGGGTGCTTTGAAGCAGACAGGGGTGAGTCTGAGGTACATGATGGAGTTTGGTTCCAACCCCACCCCAAAGAGTTTGCTCATCTCTGCTCAGTTCCTTCACAAAGAGCTTCCCATTAGGATTGCATGGAGAGTCATCGAGCTTCACGATCTCCCTCATGGCTTGTCTCAGACAGTTCCTGTTTTGAAGGTTCTACCTTTTACCTCCCTTTTCTTGAATCCGATAAAACCAATTTACATTTAATCATGTGAAGGTTGAAGATGTTTTGAAGCCTTTATGGGTTTCCATTTTGCACTTTCTGGCAAGTTTATGGTTTTTCTAGAAGTAATTTCTGGTTCTGCAGATGGATTATTGAATATTGAACTTTGTGCTGCTACTGGTTCATGTTTTTAGGTTAGAGATTGGTACTTGGATTCTTTCCGAGACCTTAGATCTTTCCCTGAGATCAAGGATATGGATGATGAGAAAGAATTCACTGAAATGATTAAGGCTGTGAAGGTGAGACACAACAATGTGGTTCCTACAATGGCCTTAGGTGTTCAGCAATTGAAGACTGTTTATGAGGATCCTAATGAGATTGATGAGTTTCTTGATCGCTTCTACATGTCAAGAATAGGAATCAGAATGCTCATCGGTTAGTTCCAACAACACACTTTCTAATGAGACTAATCAATGTATCTGCTACACAATTTGTGTACTTAAATCTTCATAGCTGGTTTTCAAATTCTGAGATATTACACATATTTTTCATTTGATGGATTCAGGGCAGCATGTTGAGTTGCACAACCCCAACCCTCCTCAAAATTGTGTTGGTTACATACACACAAAACTGTGTCCTATGGTTGTGGCTAGGAATGCAAGTGAAGATGCTCGTTCCATGTGTTATCGCGAATATGGCAGTGCCCCAGATGTTAACATTTATGGGGATCCTGAATTTACTTTTCCGTTAGTATCAGTCCTTTTTTTTTTTCTGTGAATTCATCATTTGCCTTCTATTCATTCTTCATCAAACCCTCTTATATGCATAGTGCTTGGAATGGTCTGTTATGTTCTTTTTTTTTTTTATCTAGAATTCTGTGTTTTTGCTATAGGTATGTTTCAGCTCACTTGCACCTTATGGTATTTGAGTTGGTTAAGAACTCACTGCGTGCTGTGCAAGAGCGTTTTATGGATTCTGACAAAGTTGCTCCTCCAATTAGAATAATAATAGCTGATGGAATAGAGGATGTTACCATAAAGGTAGGTTTAGGTTTCCATCATGAACATGCTTTTATTTATTGTATTGGGGGCTTTTTACCTGCTATAATCAAGCTCTTTTTGTGTTTAACAAATGACATGTTAGGTCTCTGATGAGGGAGGTGGAATTGCAAGAAGTGGTCTTTCAAAGATTTTTTCGTATCACTACAGTACAGCCAGAAATTCATCGAATGAACCTGATCCTTCTGATCTTGGAATAGCTGGTAATGTAACAATGGCGGGAAATGGTTATGGACTTCCCATTTGTCGTTTGTATGCTAGGTATTTTGGTGGTGATCTTCAAGTAATATCTATGGAAGGATATGGTAAGTGAACTATTACTCATTAGGTTTTTCATTCTGACTTTTTTCTACTTTCCAACATTCTACTTTGCTAAAGCATCATCACTTTATGTTTCTTCTTTCCTTGGCATATGAACGGTTACAGCTACCACTTAGGTTATATCTCCTGTGACATGTACCAAATACTCCATGAAAATTATTCATAAGAGGACGTGTTCAATATCTTCAAAATATAGAATGTGGACAATACTTCAATTTAGTGATGGACATAATTATATTAAAGAAAATATTACAAGAAATCTAGAATTCCTTTTGAAATGTTATACTTACACCTGCACTTAGCTGATATCTTTATATTGATTAATGATTTTTATATTCAAAGAATTCTGAAGATTTGATCCATTCATAGATTTGTTCTTCTTTGCAGGAACAGACGCATATCTCCATTTGTGTCGTTTGGGAGACTCTCAAGAACCTTTGCCCTGAAATTAAAAAGTGAATACTTAGCATGAAATAAATACCAAAGCTATGTAACACTGACAATGAGAACCACTTTTAACATTGATTTAGTTCTAACAATTTGGAAGTCTTATAAATATCATCAATACTCTGTAGCTTGTAGAAAATATTTATCAATAATTATAATGATTCTCTTATTAAGTCTTTACAAAACTCCTTTCCACAGATTAGTTACATCATACTAATAACAGAGTTAGAAAAGTTAATTCCTAAATTATACAAATACTTAAATATAGTTTTTGGAGTGTCAGGACTATGCAATAGTGTACAAGATAGCAACACTAATAAGGAATAAAAATAAACTTTAATATTATATTGTAGGGTGTGCAAGGCTCAAGCTATAGTGCAAGACTTGAGCGACACTCGAGATCCCCAGTAGCAAGCCACTGTAGTGAGATCTCCCCTTCAAAAAATTAATTTAATATCGTGTGGACCATTGGCCCACATATCAGATATTAAACTGATAAGAACAGATACTACACTTGATCTTAGCCAAAAGGCCGAGAAAGGTATGAGTATTCAAGAGAAGAAAAGTTCTTTTTATAATTACCTTCAGAGGGACTCTTGTCTCATCTGACCAATGTGGGACTTATTACTGCAGTTCAACAGTTCAATACTATGCACCAGCTACCTTTGTTCCTTGTATGTATTCTCCTCTTCAACCTTCCAAAGTATCTACTGGCTGATGATGATAAGTTAAAATTTAAATAGCGTTAATTTTTAATGGTGAGATTACTCCCTGGGAGCACTCTTTATCCACATTTAGGCCTCAATATAGTTAAAATTTGAGGATACAAGCACCAACCAAGGTAACTTTTTGCTACTGATATGATTAGATGCAGAGATACACGTTAAACGTACTGCTTGCTTTCGGATTCAAATGAAATGTGCAGGATTTATATATCCATTTTAAGAAAAAAAGAACAAAATTTGGTAACTGATCATAGTTGTAGTTACCAATAGTCTTTACATGAACACTCTCCATTACTAAAATGGTGGAAACGATTTCTATCCCTTATTATTATATCACAATCATAAACCTTCGAGATCAGTTTACTTGCTTGATGACAATCTTTACAAACCCTCAGATTCTTGGTGACACGTAGGGTCTCCCCTCGTTTACTCTTCAACAAACCATAAGCAATTGCAAGTTTTTCACTGTGGTACAACAGAGGATTCTCCCTTTCCTCCTCAACAAGATCATGCAACACACCATCTGTGTCAGGAACATAACCAAACACCCTGATTGCTTCCAACATCTCATAAACCTTAGCATATAAAACCTGAGCCAGAGGATGATCTCTTCCCCCTGCAACAAATTCATTCACCACTCCCTCCATTTCTATCATGGAAAATCCCGGTTCCTTCTTCACTCCCCTCTCATTCATCAATTTCCTCACACCAGCAACTTCTTCCCATTTTCCACAACTAGCATAGATATTACCTAGTATCACATATCGCCCACTATTTCCAGGATCTAGTTCAATCAGTTTTTTTCCTACCTCCTCCCCCAACTCCAAATTCCCATGAATTCTGCATGCTCCAAGAAGTGCACCCAACACAGCAGCATCAGGACTCATAGGCATATCGTCTATCACCTTTTTTGCTTCCTCTAACCTTCCAGCTCTAGCAAGCAAATCAACCATGCAACCGTAATGCTCCTTGGTGGGTTCAATGCCATGAACATCAACCATGTAACGAAAGTAATAAAACCCTTCCTCAACCAAACCCGAATGAGCACAAGCAGTAAGAACATTCACAAAAGTGATGTCATCAGGCACAACCATTCCTTCTTCCTCCATCTCCCTGAAAAGCCTAATTGCATCCTCTCCTCTGCCATGCATTGCAAACCCCCCAATCATGCAATTCCACGAAGAAACTCCTTTCACTTCCAACCCACAAAACACCCGAAACGCCGTGTCCAAACAACCACACTTGCAATACATGTCAACAATGGTTGTGCCAAGCTTTGAATCCAACACAATCCCATTCCTCTCAACACATCCGTGTATCCATTTCCCTTGCTCTAATGCCCCCACCCCCGTGCACGCAGAGAGCATAGTAGCAGCCACAAACCTATCCACCTCCACCTCCTCCACCCTCATCCTCCGAAACAAATCAAACGCCTCACGAAACCGGTTGCTCTTGACAAAACACGCAATCATGGCGTTCCAAGAAACCCCATTCTTGGAAGGCATGAGTTCAAAAACACGAAAAGCCTCGTCCACGAGTCCCCACTGAGAGTACCCAGAAACAAGGCTCGTCCAAGACACGACATTTGGATGAGGCATGGTGTAAAACACCCTCCTGGCATCATCCAAGGACCCGAAAGCGAAATACACGTGGATCAAGTTGTTAAGAGCGAAGGTATCTGCTCCAAACCCGAATTTAAGAACGTGTGCATGGAGCTGCTTAACTTCTTGTTGGAGTTTGCAGGTCCTTATGAGAGAGGGGAAGGTGAAAGAGTTGGGTGCGATGGAACGTTGCAGCATGTGGGAGTAGAAGAGGAGGGAGAGGGAAGGGGTGTGGGAAATGGAGAAGGCTTTGAAGAGAGTGTTGTAGAGGAAGGTGTCGGGGTTGGGAAGAGTGGTGAAGAGTTTGAGGGCGTAGTTGAGGTTGCCGTGCTTGGAGAGGGAGCAGAAGGTGAAGATGCCAGACACCGCGTGGTTGTCGGCAGAGAGTCCCAGACGGAGGAGGAGAGAATGGTGCTGCTTCGCTTCCGCCATGCTTGAACATGGCCATGGCGGAGCAACCAAACAACTACTCATTTCAGCTCACAACACTGCACACACCTTATCTCTTCTTTTTCATTTTTTTTATATAAAAATATAAATAGAAAAATTGCACGTCCTCTTTTGTTGTGTTAAATGATACTCCTTGTTTTATTTAAAAAGTTTTATATTCATTAAATTTTAATAATATGTTCATAGATAAAATAAGAAAGTGAGTGTGGTTTAATTAAAAATATAAGAAATGTAAGTTTTATTTATAAAAGAAGAGACTGATCATATGTGAAAATTTTAAATTGCTTAGCCCCAAAAGTTACTATTTCCCCCGCAAACTTATGTTATCCATTTCAGTGAAGCCACTTCACTTATGACTAAAATAAAACTAAAAGTTAATTTTTCAAGTGCCATCTCATGCACACATTTTTTGTTTTTCATATTGTTGTTTTGTTTAACTAAATGTTTACTTTTAATAGTATACAAGAAAATATTCATGATGATATTAAAATTGTTTTATTATAATATTCGTAAGGTAAAGATGATTCATTTAACGTGATAAAATTGTAGTTTAAAAAGGTATATTTCTCAATTATTATTTTAAAAAAAATATTAATTTGAATGAAGGGTAACGATCCAACCACAAATATTGTTGTTGTCGTGGTCATCGTGGGGGAGAAGAGAGAGAAAGGTGAATTGAATGGAGTCGTTACAGTGGGTGGCTCTCCATTACCCCATTCGCCACGCCCTTTCCAAACGCACCGTTTCCCTTCCACCCGCTCACTTACTCTCCGAGGTGCTCCGGCGCCGGACAGTGAGCGGCGGCGGGGGGCGGTGGTGTGGTCCGACGGCGTGCGCGGTGGAGGTTTCGGAGGGAGGGAAGATGGTGATGGAGTTGGTGGGAGTGTTCAACGAGTTGACAGAAAGAATGAACGTGTTGTCGACGAGCTCATCTCGTCTTCTGTTCAAGTGCCTCAAACTCTCCATCCCAATCCTCCAAGCTTCTCCTCTCTCTCCCGACGGTCGCTCCCCTCTCTCCAAGGCCCTGTCAGTCGCCATGCTCCTCGCCGATCTCCAAGTTAGTTAACACTCCTACTTACTCACCACTTCTTTTGTATTTTTTCTACTTTCGTTCTTAATAGTACTATCTATGGTATTTTAGCTTACACAGTAGATGCTTGTTTTTTATATGATTAAGATCTTAATAAGTAAATGTTTTGACATGTTATATATATATTTAATATATGGCTGTTGACATTTTCTTCTAAAATAGAATACTGAAATTCAGCTTAGATGAAAAGAGGGTACCTTAATTAATGGATCACGTGTGCATATGAAGATAAATGAAAATAGTTTGAAATTTTTTTGCTAGTTATAGGATAGTGCGTGAAATATATTTCTAAATAAAAGAAAAAAAAGGATATTAAGAATGTTTGAGTGGGAGTAAGAATGGAAATGCATTTCAAGTTCTGCATTCTGATTTATAACACAGGGTTGATTTAATTTAATAGATTTTAAATCATATTAGTATTTCTCTAATTCAGAGCATCTCTGATCAAGAACTTTATCTGTGGACTTGTAATTCTCTTTTAGTATGCCCCTTCTTTTTATATGAAGTTTAAGAATATTCACTAACTTTTACAGAGTTCAACTTGAGTGTTTATTTTTTTAATGCTTAAGCGACCTTGTTTGTAATTGTTTATATAAACAAGTTTTTTATGAACTGTATAGGAATTCATCGGTTTAAATGGTATTCTCCAGTTGCTTAATTTTAAGAACCAACGTAAGCAATTACAATCGAGTTGTTCTTATAATGTCGTCCTTCCTTTGTTTATTGTCTTGTATGGGACATATTATTATTCTTACTATTATTATTTTCGTTACTGTTTATCGTTTGTTTATAGTGAATGTGAATGCAGATGGATGCTGAAGTTATCTCAGCCGGGATATTGAGAGAGGTGTTGGAAGCAGGCCACTTGAGCTTACACGAAATCCGGAATCAGATTGGTTTGGCCACTGCTCATTTGCTTCACGAGAGTTTGCGTGTGAACAATATTCCATCCAGAATAGATGTTGTGGATGATGACAATGCTGCTGCATTGAGAAAGTTCTGCCTCACTTACTATGACATCAGGGCTTTGATCCTGGACCTGGCTTTGAAGCTTGACACGATGAGACACCTTGATTATCTGCCCAGATATCAGCAGCAGATAATTTCTTTGCAGGTTATGAAGTTACATGCCCCTCTTGCTCATGCAGTGGGAACTACCTACTTGTCACTGGAATTGGAAGATCTCTCGTTTCAGTACTTGTTTCCTTATTCATATCTTTATTTGGATGCGTGGTTGCGAAGTCATGAGACTGGGGGTGTATCTCTTATTGACATCTACAAGGAGGAACTTCTCCAGACTCTGAAGGCTGATCCCTTACTCTCAGAACTTGTGGATGGTATATCGGTAAAAGGTCGATATAAGAGTCGTTACAGCACCATGAAGAAGCTGTTGAAGGATGGTAGGAAGCCAGAAGATGTGAATGATGTGCTTGGGATGCGAGTGATATTGAATCCTAAGGGTGGAGAGAATGCGTCAGAAGCTGGAGAGAGAGCATGCTATAGGTCTCACCAGATAATCCAATCTATGTGGAAGGAAATTCCTTATCGGACAAAGGACTATATTGCCAGGCCAAAAGCAAATGGTTACAAAAGTTTGCATATGGCAGTTGATGTGAGTGAAAATGGTAAGATCAGACCGTTGATGGAAATACAGATAAGAACAACTGAAATGGACAGGTTAGCAGTTGGTGGAACAGCAGCCCATTCGTTATATAAGGCTGGCCTTACCGATCCTGAGGAGGTTAGTGTCTTCTTTCACAGAAATGAAAAATATCTAAAAACAGAAGCAATGAATTCTATACATATCTAAAAAACATACACATAGAGACATTGAACTTTTTTTTATTCTTTTATCTTCTTGGGAGATCGCATGAAAGAAATCGGCATTTATGTTTTAGTTGTTGATGCTCAGGCGAAGCGTCTGAAGACCATCATGCTGGCTGCGGCTGAATTGGCTGCTCTGCGCCTTAAAGATTTTCCAGGTACAAATCATAAAGGGACTGAGACTGATCAGAGGGATAGAGTTTTTCGCCTTCTTGACAAGAATGGAGATGGTAAAATTAGCATTGAGGAGCTCACAGAAGTGATGGAAGAGCTTGGGGCTCCAGGAGAAGATGCCCGAGAAATGATGCAGCTCCTTGACTCAAACAGTGATGGCTCCCTCAGCTGTGACGAATTCCATATGTTCCAAGAACAGGTGATTTGATATCCTGTAACAAACAATAAAATTTGATTTGTTCTTTGCTAAGTGTGTGTTCGTGGCTTTCAGAATTCTTCTTTCACTACATCTTCATGGTTAAGTCAGAAAAATTGGATAAGTCCAAACTAACTGTGATTTGGACTAAATTATCGATTGGTGTCATTTTTATGATATGAGGCTGGTTAATCTGTTCTGATCTGTGGTAAATCTGTTGTAGGTTGAGTTGGTGCGTAATCTAGAAGCCCGAGATGATCAATACAAGAAAATATTGGATGAGAAGCTTCGTGTGTCAGATGAGAGTGGTTTAATTCAGGTTTATAATAAAGAGTTTGGCAACAGGCTTGCGAGCTAGTGCTGCTGCTGCATCATCTATCTGGAACGAATGACCCAACAAAAACACAATTTGCTCCACTTGTGATATGATCATTAACCATCAGCCTCTGTAAGTAATGTACTTTTCATGTAAACTAATTACAATTAGTGGCATAGTGAAATTCCAGTGATTAAATTTCTCTATGAGAATATAGGAGAATCTAAAATCCAACTTAATATCAAACAGATAACAACTATATGACCCTATAATGAGGATTGATGAACTGTTGGGTAACTATTCAAATGGTTCTAAACATGTTTTACTGTTCTTGATATTTTGACGAGGTAAGTTCGTCAACATGTATTGTGGGGATATCATTCCTTATAGTTAAGGCTCCATTTCATATTATTCTGAGAAGTGAAGAAATGTCCGAAAACGCACAAGACTAAGCAGATAAGAAAGGAAAAGGAGAAGGGAAAAAAAGACAGCAAAGTTACTTAGTCCTTTGTGTTTATAGGATAATCAATAACGTCAAAATATTAATAATTTTAAAGTTATAAACTATTTATTTATTTTATCTATAATTATGTATAATGAGGTTCTCTCACATGATATGTATCATTTTCTTATTTGATTCTTAGTAATAATTTAATAATGGAATAAAAAAAGAAACTAAAACGTAGTGAATACAACACAAAAAAACGCAAAAAAAAATGTAAAACATGGGACGGTGGGAAGTGTTTAGTATGTCTAATATTTTTCATGTAATAAACAAGATGTGAAGAGAAAATAAAGGGGATGGAAATTGATTTTGGAATTAAGAAATATGAGAAAGTGAGTAATTAATTACAGATTAGAACCAAATTTGGATCTTATACATTTGGCTCTTTTTTTTTCATTATACAAAACATTTATATTAAGCTTATAGGTCAACAATATGAAATGCTCATTAAGACTCCTTTTAGAAATAAATCCTTACTAACATTTATTTTTAATTATAATTTACTTCTCACTACTTATTAGAATTTTAAGAAGTTTAAGAAAACCAAAAGACGAGTCCATATTCTAGGAACAGTACATAAAAATTCAGCAACCCAAATTCCCAAAAGACGTGCATATATCATCTTAAAAGGCATATGAAATATTTGAATAAAAATAACGTAGAAATTTGGATTAATTAATTGTTTAGCCCATCTACTTCAAACTTTTCATCAATAGTTTTTCGGGCTTTTACCTTTTGCACTCCTATCATTTTGTTGTCAACCCATTAAATTCTTAATTCTTGAAATGACTATTTTATTTTTTGTGAAAATGACTTTCGGATTATATATTTTTTAATTTTTCAGAATTTTTAAAACAAGATTTTCGGAACAGGAATTTTTAAATAATTTTTTTGAAACAGAATTTTCAAAATGTCTAAAATAGATTTTCGAATAATTTTTTCAAGATGAGATTTCTAGAATAAACTTTCTTGTATGCGTATGATGTCTTCTAAAATAAGTTTTTCCAAATATCCCTTTATGAAATGTTTTTTGAAAAGAGACTTTTGGGATATATATATAAAATACAACAGGTTGTGGGGTGAATGTTTTCCTGTTATTTCGGGGGTGCAGAAAGCAACATCTCAGTTCTTTTAAGTCATGTGAAATTAGACTTGTCGAATGCTATTTTCAAATTTGGTCAAGTCTTTGTCAAGGAGTTAAAAACAATATTATATTATAAAAATATATATATTGACCTCTCTAGCTTATATTAAAATTATAAAAAATAAATATTAGTAATAAATACATACTTTTACTTAAGAAATATATAATTAAAATTAATACAAATATTATATTTTAACTTGTTAAAAAAAAGATAGAGTGATGAAAAATGTGGATGCGTTTCCACTAAGTTAAAACTATCAGAATTTTGATGTACCGTTATGAAAGAAATTGGTAAACGTTGTTTTCTTAATAGTATTTTTCTTTTTTTTACTTTACTTTAAGAAAATTAATTATGTTGATTTTTTAATATATTTGATTCTAAGAAAACAGTTAATTGTACTATAGGTTTTATTATGTTATATTTTTAAGAAATTATTTTTTTTTCTACTCATTAACATTCAATTTTTTATTTCTAATATCTAATTTTTATATTGACTGTTTTCATTATTTTTGTTATTATAAGTTATTATTATTATTATTATTATTATTATTATTATTATTATTATTATGATTATAATGAAATTAAATTATTGTTACCGTAAATTATTGTTGCAATACATGTTTATTTAGGGTTTTCTGAAATTAAATTTTTTTATTTATTAATTATACTGAAATTTTTAGTTAAAAGTTTTAAAAGTATATATATATTTTGTTTGTTTGTTTAATATATACTTTATTGATATTAGTTGTATTCAATGTTGTTTCGATATAATTTAAATTATATTGTTTAATAATAATAATAATAATAATAATAATGTTATATATGAAATTATGGGAGAAAAAAGTGAAATGAAGTTAACATAAAACTATTTTGTTTTGAACTTAAATATTTCGAAAAAGGTGAAAATTCTATGATTTGAAGATGTTTATTAGTTCTTTCTAAAACAATTATAATATAGAGTTCTATTTTAAAAAAAGTTTAATTAGTTAGATGGTATTTATTTTCATTTAAAAATATCAGTTTGATATTTATTTTTAAAAATGTGTCAATTGAGTCCTAAATTTTGACAAGATGTCTCAATTAAGTCATTTTCAGAATAAAATTATTAACGGCATATCTAAACGAAAGGGAATTTCATCCAACTAATTAAACTTTTAAAAAATATCACGATAGAGATCTCTCGAGGTCTTAAGCACAAGACAAGCAAATAGAAAAAATTTTGAAGTAAAATTTTATCTAACATAATAACTTTCCAAAAAAAAAAATATTAGTTAATCTTTTCAATAATTATACAAATCAGAAATATTTTTTAGTTTAGATATATTTAATTCTATTGTGTTTAATTTGAACTTATTTTTATTTTCATTATTGATAATAACTTTAAAAATTATTAAAATAAACTATATGAAGAACAAATCAACATTGTAAAAGAGAATAATCAAGTTTGCAGATCTTTCCCACTTCATCTGTTTGATGAATTGCTCAACTCAAAAGTGCAGCCATCCCTATCTAACATTTCTGCATTTTTCTTGCTCTTAATAATTACAATAATGCATTATCCGTGGCATCTACATGGCTGCTGAGTTCACAAGCGCTCGCTTGGGGGAACACTCAAATCATTCAATAATTTACTGCATAACTGTGACACATGAAGAAGAAATATATACATCAGCCTCTGATTTCAGCAGATGAACAGAGAAAAAGAGTATGAACAAAATACCTGTTTATATACAGAAGCATCACCACAAGATTTTCTTAATTCTACCACGTTCAGTGATGAGCTTACTTCAAAAACCTGTTACATTTGAAATCAAGTTACTTTTTTCTTAGCATTAACAAACTATATGTAAAGATTATCTCATTCTAGACATGAATTACCTCTACTGCCACTGAAAGGCACCCACTAGTTCTGTGCACCTTGTTCTCCCAAATCACTTTCAACTGAAACATTAAATTGTTGTCAATGTTTCTTTTAGGCAAACAAACATTCAGTTTATATGCAAGTATGTCAGAAATAAAAACAGCCTTAAAAAACATACTTTGCCATTTTTCCTCTGGACTATAAATTCCATATCTGTCACAGTGTCCTCAATCCTCTCAATCAGATCTTTAACCGAAAGATTTGATGTAAACCTTATCTTTCTCTCAGAAACATCCTGTTACTCAAACCACATTGTGCACAAAATTTGTATAAGTAGAAATTGAAATGCACTGATAAGGGTTGGTTGGTGATCCTGAATTTCATGCTCACCTCTTTCTCAAAGAAGCCAGAGAGGTCTAGGCATGAAGACATCCCTATCAACTGAAATGCATTGATAAGGTTTGGTGATGATCCTGAATTCTTCTGTTCTGCTTCATGCATGGAAAATGCTTCATTGTCAACATATACATCCTCATCTTCAGCATTTGCCGGAACATAACCCTTCTTAAACCAGGGATCTTCTTTGATCCCAGCCATTGTTATCCGTTTTTCAGGGTTGGGATCAAGGATCTTCTTTATCAAGTCTTGTGCACCTGGTGATAGCCCTTTTGGTATCCGAAAATCTCCTTTGAAAATCTATTACCCCTCACAGAAAAAAGAGAAAATGTGAATTCATGATATACTAATCATGTGAAAGAACATGGTAACAACATATGAATATACCTTCTGATATAGAACTACCATATTTCTGTCATCAAAAGGTAAACACCCGGTTAGGATTACATATAATAGAACACCACATGACCATGTATCCGATGTTGCACCATCATAGCCCTTATTAGCAAGAACCTCAGGAGCAACATAATTAGGACTTCCACAAGTTGTATGCAGCAATCCATCTCCCTGAAAATTTTCACATGGTTAAGCCAATAACACAAAACTGTATGCTTTACCCAAAATGGTTGAAATTGAAAGCATAATAAAATCTTACCCTAAGATGCTGGGGTAAAGCACTGAGACCAAAATCAGTTATTTTCAAGTTTCCTTTGTTATCCACCAGTACATTCTCAAGCTGCAAGGACATAACAGAACTTGTGTGAAAAATACAAGACCAAAGATAATTATGTAGTGCAATTTGTTCTTGCAAAGGGAGAAAAAGAACCTTGAGATCCCTGTGGAAGACACCTCTAGTGTGACAGTAGCTCACTCCATCAATCAACTGTTGGAACAGCTTTCTACATTCACTTTCTGAACGTTTACCTTTGGATGCCTGTGAATACAGAATTCATCAAATGCCATTGGTCACAGATCAGATATGGTGAAGCATTTTCACACCAGTATAAAATTTTAACTGTGACTAACAAAATCAATGAAAAGTGACTTGGTCTTACAATTATGCCAAATAACTCTCCTCCATTCACATACTCAAGTACCATATAAATTTTTGTTTTGCTAGCCAAGACCTGCGTGATTATAATAATTATAATTATTACCAATCATAATTAGAAGCATCAATGACAGAAATGCATGTTACAATTTGTAAGTTGCAGAGTGAAGATTACTCTACCGAATACATAAACAATAGATTACTTTAATGTGCCAAGGGTCCAACCCTTGACATTTTTTATTAACATAGAGAACAAAATCTTGGTCAACTGAGTGCCATGCCAATAGTGTTCGTACATTACAATTTATACACATATGGAGGGACCATCGGATTTGAATAAAATGTGGTCGTGATGTTTTTTAATCATGTTCTCATGCCACTTTTTTCTTAATTGTGGACATTTTCACAATTGGGATGCAATGGACTTTGGAGTGGAATCCAAATAAGTATCTGTGCCACATGTTAATCATTCGTCACCACCTTCATTGAATACTGTGCTTAGGAAGTCCAATCCACTCAAAAATACACATAAAATAATAAATTTTAAATAAATTAATAATATTTGATTATTTATTATATCAATATTAATCACATCAATAGTATCATACATAATCTAATAATTTTCTCTGTCAAATGTGGCGTGAACGATTACGATAAAATGAACTAAAAGTATTTGTCACCGCCGTCCATGCCCTTCAACTAATGTATGTGATATCAGAATATACACATTAAATATATATACATACACAGTATGATACTAGAGTAAAAAACTATTGTAAAAAACTTACTCTAAGAAGTTTATTTAATTATAACATTTTTTAGTTTTTTTAAATTAATTTTTTTAAAATTTAAGAGAAACCACGATCATGATTGATTCTTCATCCAAACAAAAGCATGTGCTGTTGTTATAATAGTTTTTGTTTTTTCGTCGAAAAGTATTATACTGAGATGTCACATCAATAGACCTAATTCACAAGCTAGAATTCTACGTTTTCTACATTTATAATCTAATAACACTGTTATGCAGTTGTAATTCTAGATTAATGTAGCTTTTATATAGGTATTGAAAGGTTACCGTGAAAGAACAAAATTCTGCTTAAGTTCAAATGTTCATTGTTCATCCTGCGAAAACACACTAAATATATTGTTAAGTTTTCGTTGGAATTTATGTCAGATCCAAAGCCACTGATATTTGACATGTTCGGCGTAACGAACATGCCAGACTTAGGTTACCTGTCAGATCCGGATTTCGATGTGCATGTGAGATCAACAGTAATGACCGACTAAACGAAATTAACATCTTATCCTTTTTTCTCTATATTCGTCTTCGTTAATTCTCTTAAATTATTTTTAAAAACTACAACAATTTTATAAAGGGATTTATATAATACATAATTTATTCCTCAGAAGATTCAGTCCATAAAAAATTCAGCTAATTCAACACTAATAGTTTAGTTTATTCTTGTGCATTCAGGTGCGAATTGGAATTTGCATAAGATTAGTGAATGCAAGAAATTGGGATTCGGAATTCAAAAATATATATAATTCATGGAAGTACCTCGTATAATCTAACAACGTTGGGATGTCTGAGGAGCTTTAAGGCGGCTATTTCCCTCTTTATCTGCAATTTGAACCAGAGAGAGACTCATTCTTCTATGATCATAAAGAGTGCATTTGAATGAAGTTGGGAGAAGAAGAAAGAAGAAAGAAAGTTTTATCCTTTTTCATGGAAGAGAAGTAAAGAAACCTGATTGGTTATGTTTAGGTCGATGATGTTGTTCTTCTCGATGATCTTAACAGCAAAAGGTTGACCAGAATCAGTGTTCTTAGCAAACTTGACTTTGCCAAAATTGCCTTCACCCAGGGTCCTACCCAACTCGTATTTCCCGAGTCGCATTCTTTTCTCCTTCTTCTTCGCTTCTTCTTGCTTTTGCCTAATGTCTAAACTCCTTTTTTCACAAACTGCTCTAAATTCTCTTTCTTCGCATCAAAAACAGTCCAAAACAAAGAAATTGGATCGAAGCAACCAATCTTTTTGCTTTCTGGAGAGGCAAGTGCCGATTTTGTCGCCTTCTTTAGTTTCGTGAGTAACTAATGAAGAAGTGGACGAAACAATTAAGGATGATTTTATGCGATTTCCGGAACAGGGAAAGACCGCAGAGAAGATTTCAAATGCGATAATTAATAGCCAAACAAGTTGTCAAAAAATTGATTATGCTTTAGCATCACACTCACGTTTCACTCTCCTACGCATTGCTTATTAAGACAGAGTTGCCTTGCCACTAATTTATATATATTTTGAAGACTAATTTAATATTCAATAATTTATAATATTTCATCTTCAACCTACATCAGTTTTTTTATTTTTTTCCAAAAAAGATGGACTACGTTATTGGTCAGAAATAGACTAAAATATATATTTGTGCAAATTTTTACTATCAATGATTTTTTTTCTAACTTTTATATATTTTTCCATAATTACTGATGGAAACGTTTTTCTTATGGTAATTCAAGAGGATGTTAATTATTTGTCTTTTTTAACTTTTGAAGTCCTTTGAATGTTGGTTTCGTTATAGTTAGTAAAAAAAACAAAGAAAAAGCAAGTGATGCCCTACACGTAAAATATGCAGAACTGGTAATTGTATGGTTTTGTAACTTTTTGGTCTGTCCCAAGTTTCTTGCAATTGTGATCCTCCACGCATTCTTTTAATGAACAAAAATTTGGTTAGGTTTGGTTTGATGTAAATTTACTATGTTGTTAGGTTGTCTAGTCACTCTCAAATCATTGTGAATGAATGTGTTAGCTTTAACAGCCAATACTTCTGTTTAAGTCTATAATTTTAAATTTCAACATAATTCTCATACGAAATTTTTAATTTTCCATTCTGGCTCTTTCTTCTTGTCCTTTCTTATTCTAGGTCGGTGTAAATTAATTTTCAGATAGAAAAAAATCATCAATTGGATCATAATCAAAAAATATTTTGTGTTCATTCGGATAAATATAAATATATATTCTACTTAGTAAATATATAAATGTGGAGACTTATATAATATGATTTTTTAATTATTATCTTAATTTAATTGTTTCCCTGGAAATTTTATCTTGTAGTACAATTCTTTTATTTGTTTTATTATTTTTGTTGATTTTATTAGTTATTGTCTTAATATAATTGTTTTCTAAACGAAAGTACTTGAATTATGATATTATGATCGGTTTAGATTTATTGTATAATTACATACCTTTTAATATTGCTTTATTATAAGAGATATCATAAAAAAAAATAATCATACATTACTATCTCTTAAAATATTTTTATATTTTTTGTAATGACCGTAACAAAGGGAAGATAAAGGTATTAAAATAAAAACCTATGATTACGATATTTATACTAAACTAGTTACAGTTTATCTGGTGGACATAGAACCAAATTGCACCGTACTAAAACAATGTTTCAAATAAAAGTAATAACACTTTCAATATTCAAAAATATTTATTTATTTACTTGAAAATTGAAAGAGATTTGTTCGATAAAATATTAAAAAGAGTTTATATAAAAAAATTTAATATTAACCTTTAGAGTCATGAATTATTATCATTATATTCTGTTTATATGAATTTATAAATTACAATTATAGAAAAAAAAAACATATAGATAGGTTATATGAATTTTTGTCCAATAATCAAAGTTTTATTTGAGAGTAAATTATGTACAAGTTTAATGCAACTGAGATATCAAAAGAACTAAGAACTAAGTCCCTCATCAGATAAACTATTAGTATTCTATCGGATTAGACTTATTAAATATTTATATTGATAACACATGTATATATAAAAAATAAAAGAAAAACAAAGTGAGATTTTTCTTAATATCTCGATAATCAATCCTAATTATATCAAACTTCATCTAATTAATATACAATTTTAATTCTCAAATTTATTAAAACAAAGACATATATGTAGCTTGGTTTTTAAATTTCTAACATTTACATATATTTCACCAAATTCTAAGTTAGAGCATTTTAACATCAAATGAAAGTCCGAATGATCTCTAACTATATCTAACGCCAACTCAAACTATTTTTACAAAATTAAACTAGAGTTTAATCCACTAATTCTGATTATTTAAATCAATCAAACTCAATAACTTGAGTTTTAGTTTACTTACTAAATAAAACAATACTCTTCAAGAAAATTTATTTTTGAATAAATGATAATAATTACAAGAGACTCTTTAAGTTATTATAAAAAGTCAATCCAAAAAACCTACTCTTTAAGTTATTATCAAAAAGTCAATCCAAAAAAAATCTAATGCTTACGAATTTATATTAAAAGTGATTATTTTTCATCATCTAATCATGCATGTGCGCGATAACATACAATGGCATGCAGACAAAAAAACAAAGCTTAAAAATTAAAATGACAATAAAAATTATTTTGACCAAAATTAATTTTACTAAAAACTAGACCTTTCTGTGTTGTTGACTTCAAATTTTTTTTATATACTCAATAAAATATAGAGTAAAAATATAAATTTATTACCTTATAAAATTGAAAATAATTATCGCTTTTTTTTTTCTTCTCAACTTTGAAATATATATTCTACATCAAGAATTTTTTTTTTTTCATTGTACCATTATGATTACTTATGATAACGGAGTTAACCTTGAAAAACAGTATATTATTGTGACCAGATAATTAATGTAAAATTTATTTATAAAAGTGCTATCTGGTGGTTAACATTTTTCATGCGATTTATTTCTTTATTATTGAAAAAAAAAAGTACATCCTTTAACATTATGTTTATTAATTATTATATATTATAGTTTTGTGGCCAACCAATTCGGATAAGCATTTATGCACGTGTTTATATTGCAGGAACCTAAATGGGTCATATATGTCTTTACAAGATGTACTAGGTTTTACTTTGTTGAGGAGTGGGATCCACCTATTCAAAACATACCAATCATATTTTAAATGTACCCTTCAATTGTTTGTTGAATTATTATTTTATTTTCTTATATAAAAATATCATTTAATGATTGTAACTGTTAATGAGGAGATTAAGAGACTAAGAATAACTTATATATTAAAGTAAAAGGAAGATATAAGATTTGTTTGATTGTAAAAACGATCACTTATATATATATATATATATATATATATATATATAAAATATTTATATAA
>Ga0209589_1002550_pt1 | contig 31634 bp, 8 predicted proteins | sample CowpeawhiteBW_FD_187525 | JGI IMG/M metagenome (GOLD analysis project Ga0209589, IMG submission 187525) | Root nodule microbial communities of legume samples collected from California USA - Cow pea white BW (SPAdes) (version 2) | ecosystem: Host-associated > Plants > Roots > Nodule | place: USA...
ACCCGTTGGGTTTGGGTATGGGGATGGAGATGAATTTTTTATGCGGGGATGGGTATGGGATAGCGAAACCCGTCCCCGCCCCGCCCCGTTGCCATCCCTGAATATATTTTAAAATATTAGTAGTGTATTTATAATAATCAGATGACAGTTAAAAAGAAAAAACTCAATAGATAATCTGACCTTTGAACTGAATTTTAATGAATTCCTAGAAAATGGAAAAGAGTTAAAACACATGGAGATAAATAATAAATGAATTTTAATGTAAAACGAATTATATGAAGAGCGTCATTTTTTATTGTTTAAAAGAAAATGGACTTAATTTCATAGAGGAAAGTAAAAGAAAACAGTGTTATTTTGATAATATAAGATCAGCTTCAAGAAGAAAAATAAATAATGTAAAAAGCTGAAAGTAATAAAAAATTAGTCTTTAAAGGTATACACATGTCAAATAATTGTTTAAAAGAAATAGTACAAAATATCATAATACTTTCTAAAATTGATGTTTCTGTTTCATTATATGAAATATTAACGATGCACTCTTTACCACACTATTATTAATTAAAATGTATAAATTTCTGTAAGCCTTCTTATCTAGTAAGTCTCCTTCAATCACATTTTGAATTATAAATTGAAAATATAAGTCACATGATTAGAAACTTTTTCCAAAGTTCAATAAATACTCAAATATGACAAAGTAAGGATTAATTATAATGGATTTACTTCTTTACATTGTCAATATAAATATAAATATTTTGTACTATATTGCCAATTGATTAAAAAACACTTTAAATATAATTTTTAGCATAGTTATAAAAATTTACAACTTTACTATTGATGTCAAACTAGTATTAGAAGATGCTGCAATTTTCATCACCAATATTGTCCAACTATATTTTTTTACTGATGTGTATAACTATATTTTTTTTTTACTAATCTAACAACATTATTGTCAATTCAAAAATCAATAACAATTCTAATTTATTTCAACAGAACTTTATAAGACCCAATTAGTTAGGGTATAATTGTTTTAGCTTAAATAATTGGCTATAATTGGCTTAAATTTATATTGTCTTACATAGTCTATAAAATATAACTTAGGAAAAGAAAATGACACTCATAAACTAAAGTCTTAACTAGATTCTTCAACAAGATGATTTACTTCGGCATGTAAATAATGTAATTTTAGAAAATAATTTGTGTATAATAAACATCTATTCTATTTGATAGTTTAAATTATATATATATATATATATATATATATATATATATATATATATATATATATAAACATAAATTTACAGTTCATTATTTTAGGATGATTGATCAGTGAAATGAAAAAAATGAAGTATATTGAAATAAGATGAAAGAGAAATGGAATGAAAAATTTGATCTTATTGTATGCTACAATTTTAGCGGTGTCACGTTTCTGAAACACCAATCATTGTCATACCTTCATTCTTAATTTTCAGACGTAAAATTAACAGCTGCAATGCAACAACACACTCAACTGACACCATTGCATGTTACAACCATATATTCATTCTGCTTCAGTACGATCTGAATTTTCAAACAGTGAACCTGAAAGCGAACACCACACACTAAACTAATCGAAAGAATAACTTGGTTGTAAAAAAGACAACCACTTCTGAGAGAAATTAATAATTTTATTTCAACACACTATTTTCACCCAAAAATATCAACTACTTAGACATTATTTGAAACAAATATAAGATTTTGACAATTTTCTCTTATAATTCGAAAAGATATTCTTTAAATGATTTGAGATTATAAAAGAAAAATCACTTAAGAACATGATCTCAAGTTATAATAAAGAGAAAATTGTCGTAATTCAATCGTTAAAATATCATATTTTTTTACATAACTTTATGCAAGTAACAACTATACAATTTAGGAAAATTATCTTTGTGACTATTAAATTTTGACAATTTTCTCTTACAATTTTAAGTGTTATCTTTTAATTGGTTTTTCTTTTTTATTTTTCTCATTTTCAATCTTTTAAAACCACTATACATCGTGTTGTACTAAAAGTTAACAGTTTTTAATCTTATATTAAGCGATGATAAGTCACATGCAGTTATGTTCATTAGCCATTTGTGCACCAGACAGCAGAAGCTGGCTTGGAACAAAAACTCAAGAGGGAGTGAAGTGAGACAGATATCGAAGATAATATATTTATCTAACTTTTTTTCTTCTGTTTTGGGGCCTCATTTGTTTGTTTGTGGAAATTGTTAATTGCATTGTTAAACATGTTATGATGTGATAATCACTGAATGTTAAACATGGTTAACAGTATTAAAGTGAATGTACCAAAGAATTCACTGTTTTGTGTAAGAAAAGTGGAGAGAAAGAAGAGAGAGAAAAGAGAACCTTGTCTGTAGGTCCATTTTAGCTTTCATACTTGCGTGCCATTTTGGGAGCTGTTTCAGCACAGTAACTTTTGTCCTCCTTTTACTTTTTTTTTTCTTTCTGTAGGGTAGTTTAATACCCTTTTTCATCTTTTATTGCTTCAGATTACTCTAATTTTTTCAGATAAAACTTTTGGTAAGATTAGTATCAGATACTCATAAACAGAAAACTTTAAGAACTTTAGGTAAATCAATATTTTGTCTTTGTAAATGAGTTTGTTTCTTACCAACTACTCTCAGCATGTTTTAACATGCAAATATTTTTTCCTTTTCAAAGATGGTTTTCATTGTAGAAAACTATGATGTTTCTTTTCAAGAGATCAATATATATGTTCGTTTTTAACTAAGCTTTGATGAAGGCCAATTCTGAACACCTGTTATCGTTCTCTAGATTTCATAAAATAAAGAGTTTACATAAAGTTCTTAAACCTGATACTGAAAATGCTCAGTTTTTTTCATTTTTTCCACTGCCATTTAAAACTCAGATAGACGAAAGAAATTAAAACTCATAATAATGTGTTGTGATATCAAATAGCAGTAACATATTTGTAGCAGTTCTAAAGAGCAAACATAAAATCTAACTACAGAAATTAAAAATCCTAATTACTCAGCAGCAACACAGCCAAGCAGCATGAAGTATTATTATGTTACTAAAAACCCTATTTGGATACAAAGCTGGTGGAGGATTTTTAGAACTTCTTTAGTGGAGTAGTATAATTTTGACACCCAGCAAAATTTTACACACTCAAAAGTTAACATTTTCAATGGCCAAAATACCCTAAAAGTGGTGTATCTAGTGTTAAAAAAAAAAAAATATTTTCCTTAATGAAAATAGCAGCCAGGAACACCTACATAATTGCATAACTGTGAAAACACATACAGCATGTTTAATGAGTAGCTGCATGGCCAGATTTCCAGATCCAGAAAGCTGGTTGTGTTCTTTCCAACATATTGGTTTTGTCGAAGAATGAAGTAATTAAAGTGTTATGATATTTACCATGATCGATTTCATCCACCATCTTGTCTCTCCATATATAGCTCTTGACAGTGATATACACAGATTACTAGTTTTAAGCACTTATTACACCCTTATTCATTACACTCCATGCTAATTTTCTATAAACATGCATCTGCAGAGGTGGATTAAAAGTCACAGTACGGCATGGGAATTGGCCCAAAAGTTAAGAAATTCCAAATATTTTGCTACAGTCAAGTTCATTTCATTTTCTTTTCTTTTTCTCAAATATATATCCCCCACTCATTATAGTTCAGCAATATCCTTGGAGGTCCCATAATTCTTAGCATGAGAAACTGAATCTCACAAGTGTTCAGTTCTTCAGTTTCCTCACAGTGAAAGCACAGACAATGTGTTTAATGTGTTGAGAATTTAAATGTAAATCTAAGTTGTACATTGAGTATAAATGAAAAAGTAGAATACTATATAAGGATGAAGACCGATAAATCCATTGTCTTAAGGTTTTGGACTGAGAGTGATGTAAATTCCTTATGTTGTTGAGTTCAGGTCTCATTGGTCGTATCTCTCGTGTGAACCTTATCCTCTAAGACCTAACATAACGTTTCTTTCATCTTAATTGTAAACCAATGCTTTTTTGTAGGCTCTAACAACAAGGTGGATTATTCCATATTGGAATACTCCCACACACATTGATTCGCTAGGAATTTTTTCATCTTCTGCACATTTAGCTGAACTTTTAATCTTACCAGATTTACTTTGATCTGAATAATTTCACAATCCTCTTGTCCACCGTGTGTTTGAGTGAGAGACTATTTTTTATACTGATTTGAGTGAGAGTTTGTGATAGATGTACAGATGTTGCATTCTAAAAGCAAGTTAACTGTATAAAATTCCATGCCCAATGTAAAACTTGTTTCAACTCAACTTAATTTTTCAACATCAAACCAAACTTGAGTATTTACAATGTGATCTTTCATTATTCAAAGTGAATCCAAACAAACATTTTGTATCCATATCCAACAATCAATAATTTTGCAAGGTATTTTACATAGAGATAATTCAGAAAGACTCTAGCATTCCTTCAAAATGCAATCATTTTTTATTTCTTTTTCCTATCAGAAGCACACACATGATGTATATCCAATACTACTAACATATACTACTTATGATTGATTCAAATTTATTGCAAATCAGAAACTTTAGTTAATCAAAACTTTCTATTCAGTTAGTCTCTCTCTCTAGATTTTACAAACTTTATTAAGCATAATATATAAAATGTGTCGCTATCAATTCTCTATCCTAGTTTACTAAACTATTTCAGTAGAATGTTCCCATATTGGTGATGGAGGCATTGTTGAAATTTATTGTTACCTTCTTGCAGTAATTTTGTGTGCTGCAGTTATTTATTTGATTGGGGGGCTTCAATTAACAGTGCTTGGACTGTAGATTCTGTTTCACCATTCTTCAAAAGCTGTGAAGTTAATATCAATCTCCTCCAACTTCTTCACCAGAATAAGGAAACAAAAAGGAAGTGACTTTCACAAAAACATGCCCTTCCTCAATCTATCTTCACAGACACCAAAAGAACACCCTGAGAGAAAGAAAATCTCAAATAAATATCCAAAACCAGGTTGAAGTGAAAAAATAAGAACAAAGTTCAACACAATCACTTGACCTGACACCTTCTTTACTCATTTTAGGAGTGAAAATCAGAAAATCAGTGAATCACAGTGTGTTACTCACTCCTTTCCCCGTCAAAAATAAAATAAAATCCCTTCCAGAAAGTGCTGAGCTTGAACTGTAAAATCAAATTTTTATCACCAAGTGCATACTCCATCAAAATATTAAATTATATTTCATTTTTCTGTAACAGCAGAATGATCCCTTGATTATGAATTGAAGACAGCAGGTAGAGGAAGAATTAATATATATTATCATATCAATAATCTTTATAAGGTTAAGAAATAGAAAAAAACATAAAATAGAAAGTATAAGACCTTAACCTAGAAATTTAAATATTACTATTATATGCACATACCTAAATATAGAGAGCGTTGAGGAGAGGATTGAGAGTGAAGAGAGACAGAAACAGAGAGGTAAGATAAGAGCTGAAAATTGGAATTGGATTTAGAATGATGCAAAGCAAATGAAACCAAAGTGTGAGATTAGATTAGAAAATACTAGAAAGAGAGAAAGAGAGTGAGAGAATAATGTGTGCACTAAACGACAAGAATAGCAGTATGATTAGTGGGTGGGTCCTACATTGTTGTCGTTTTGTTTGACCGCATGCATCTATGTTATTTTCAGTCACTTCCTCCATCATTGTGCCACATCCCCAACCCATTTTCTCCACAGTAATTATATTCTAATTTTCATTTATAATCTACTACATATACATATCATATAGTATTATATAGTACAGATTATATTATATAAAATCTAATAAACGTATCTTAGATGTATTATAAAAGTGTGATTTTTCTATTGTTAATACATGATAGTTTATATACAGAAATTACATCTACTCAATCAATAGAAAAAGATTGTCCTAATGTAACCATGATTTCTATTATTACTAACTTTTTTATTACAATAATTAACAATAAAATTAAAGAAAAATATTTCTTTGAAATTTTTTAAAGTTTTTTTGGTATACGTTATTATTACATAAGATAAAAGAGTATTCATACTAATAATTCAATATATATATATATATATTAAATGATGTAACAGTACCGTATAGAATAATAGTAGTAATACTAGACTGTCTGTGCTAATAATGCATGTTCATAATAGAAATAAAATTCTGACACAAGAGGATTGTTTTTTTTTTTTTATGATTGAATATGTCTAAATTAGTTATTAGTATGTATGGTTTCACGTTTTGAATATGATATTTTAAGAATTCAGTAATCAGGAAATTGTAAATACATTTTTTAAGGTCAAAAAGTAAATTTTTTCCTTATAAAATTAAATGTTATTTTTTACACTTTTTGCATGGTAATATCATAAGATATAATATAACTTTTAAATAGAGTTAACGGTTTTTCATCCTTTTAATAAATAACAAAGTGTTATTATAAAAAAAAAATCTTCAGTACTTGTATTCAAAAACTTTAATTCTTAGTTTTCACAAATTTTACTTAAATTTTAGCTGATATAATATTTTTAATAACTCGTTTATTCTCAACGAAATTTTAAACACCTTATAGGAGTATAATAAGACAGTAGTGTACGTATAATAAGAGAAGTATGTATATAATTTGATATATGATGTTTGTTAATCATGTGTATTAGGGTTGAAATTTAAAAGATAAAGATGGTGCATCGGAGAAGTTGGTAATTTGCAGTTTAAAGTTTAAATAAGAAAAACCTCCTAAAGTCAAAATGATGCGCGCTGTAACTGTGCGTGTGTCTTAGTGGGCCCGTCTCATATTCTAACCACAACCACACGCCATATACCGCGTCCTTCTCACGCGCTTCTTCATTCTTCTATGTCCTTCCACTGTCACTTCAACACACCTGCATCCTTGGAAAAATAATAAGAAAATTAAACAGCACCATCATTTTATTAATCTCATTTTTTTATTTTTTTATTTTTCATTATTTCTCTTATTTTGTCCTTATTTTCTATTAGAAGGACCTTGGATTGTTTTATATAATTTCTCATTTAACATTTTTAAAATAACATACTTATTTACGTTTTAAGTTATTCTACATTTTAAATTCAAATATTTTTAATTAATTATTTTTTTACTTTCTCGATATTTAATATAAAAATATTAGTATTATTGATATTATTAATTAGTGTGATTAAATATCTTTTTAGTAGAAAAGAAATCGTATTTATTTATTTTTTAAGTCTTGAAGAAATAAATTTTATAAGTATAAATAAATTTCAATTTTGTATATAAAGGTAAAGATTAAAAACATGTAATTTGATAATTTTCTTTCTAAATATTTTACATAATAAAAAGTTATGATAACAGTTAATGTTTTTAGTAGATAGGTAACGATGTAGAAGTAAATATTTTTTATTAAATTAATACAAAAATTATTTGTTGTTTTATATTAATTGTACCATTTTTTTGAATTAATTATATAATTTAATAATTTTTGACACAACAATAAAATAATAGTTATATAATTCAGTTAAAAATTAAATTACAAAAAAAAGTATGAAAATGTTACATATTTAATAATGTTTTTTATTAAATAGTAATATAAAATATTTAAGTTTATATAAACTTGTAACTTAATTAAAATAATATTATTTGAATGTATTGGACACAAAATTTGAAGCAATGTATTGAATGATGGTCGCGTAATTTTTTAAATGTTTTGATAATATTTGAATGTATTCGTATTTTAAAATTATACAATAAATATATTGACAATTAATTTATTTTTCATAAACATTTAATTATTGGACATAAAATTACTCTATCGTAAATAAATTCAGGCAAGAGCATATTTATCACAAATTCAATTGTTAATAATGACTTTTATTAAATAGTAATTTAAAATATTTAAATTTATGAAAAATTGTACTTTAATTAAAATATGTAGTTATGTTAATAATTGGACAGTGAGGAATGAAAGGATTGTGATGTGACAATGCTAATTTTTTTACTGGTTTTGAGAGACTACACACAATACAATTTGTTATCCACTTTTAACGAAATATATAGTTTTTGTGCATTTGAGGTAAACAACGTGTTCAATTTTGGTTCAGAAGAAGCGTCAAAATAATATAATTTAAAGTTTCATTCTAAAATGATTCTTACATGATAAAAAAATTTAAAAATAGCTGTTTTTTTTACAGATAAACACTTTGCTTTTTCATAAAATGCACAAACAATAAATAACATAAATTTTAATTGAAAAAAACTAATTTATAATATATTTCACGAGACTTGATTGTACGATTCAGAATCATTATTCAATAACATATAAAAGAAAAATTAGTATTGAATAAGAAAATCATTTGCTTTGTTATGGACTTAACTAAAAGCATGTCAACCATAAATTGAAATACACTGTGTGAATGTTTCATACAATCTTCATCTAAGCTCTTTCTTAAACCTTATATTTTCATATATTTTCACTCTAATTTTTTACCGTTTATTTGGATTTGATAAAACAAAAAATCATTCAACTTTTGAATGAGAAAATGTGGTGTTTTTCTTTATTAAGATAAAATGTCAATCATAATTGTACTGTATGGCCCATCGGAACATCCTACTGGTTCATTGAATAAGGTTGGGAGGGCTTGCATACTGAACAGACCATCGGTCGATCGGTCATACGGATGAAACACATGTGGACCCATAAAGGGGACCATCGATCTATCGGCCACACAAATGAAACACGTGGACCCATAAAGGGGATCATCGGTCGATCGGCCACACGGATGAAACATGTGGACCCTTAAAGGGGACCATCGATCGGTCACACGGATGAAACACATTTCACTGGTCAAGGTACTTGCCCATAAAAAGGACCATCGGTCGATCGACCACACAGATTAAATACGTTTCATTGCTTAAAGCTGCTAACTCATAAAAGATAACCCGCCTGGCCAAGCGACCATCGGTCGATCGGCCAAACGGAAAACCTGGACCAGTCAGCTGGATTAATTAAAATTAAACAAGTTAGTAATCACAATTAAGGGATCATTGGGCCATGATTAATGAGCCCTAATTATAGGCCCAAACCGGAATCTATAAATAGGGCCCAAAGGTAGGTTGGTGAGGATCTTTAATTCGCATTTATTACAGCAGTTACGATTATCGACCGATCGGTCCCTCAACTGACTTAAGCATCGGAGCCTCTTAGACAAATACACTGATCGTCTGTTCAACCGATTGAACAAGGAAGAAGATTGCGTGGAGAGGAAGTTTCAACAAATTACTTGGAGATGAGGAATCGAGGAGAAAAAAATAAAATTGGAGTGATATTAGTAAGTGCTTGGTCCCTATACCCGAAACAATAATAAATAAGCCAAACATTTTGACAACGTAAAAATATTTCTTATATTAAATTTTGATATATTTTAACTTTGAAATTTTAAATCTGAATAAATATAATTTTTTAATAAAATGACATTAACTTTATTAATTTTATTAAATAATATTTTATAATAACATTTGAATTTAAAAAAAGTATAAACTTAAATATCAATCTAAATTATGTTAGACAGGTAAAAAAAATTTAATGTAACACTTTGATAGATTCTAATTTAAAAATGTCAATTAAAACACTACTTAACAAACTTAATTAAATTAATATTATTTGATTAAAAAGCTATATTCATAAGTTTTGAGACAAGAATATATTATATATTTAGAAATATATTTTTTTCGCCAAAATTTTAAAACTAAAGAAATATTTAATTAATATATCTATATATATATAAATACCCTTTAGTTATCTGACACATAAGTTATAAGCTCGATGCTTGCTTGAAAGTAAATAAAATAGAAAAATAAAAAAAATGTTTTGTAGCTGTTGGGTAGAAGACGACAAAGAACTCTAATTACTCTGACGTGACAATGCAAATTCTTGTTATTTAGAGATGACAAACAACTTTACAGTCAGGGTAGAATTCATTTACTTTTAAAGATGAGTAAATATAATTAAATACTTTTGGAGGTTTAAGACTCTACAAAATGGAAATTAAATTAATGAAAATAAATGAGAAACTAAGTGTATTCAGAGGTATTTGGTTTAAGAAAAAAAAAAGCCAATGTAGCAGAGATAAATCTCAAATAGAAACATAATTAATCTCTAATAGAAACAATTAATCAGATTAATGTGTTCTTTTAGTTTGTGTTTAATATTGTATAATTGATTAAGACTTTATATATAGTTAGAGATGATAAAAAAAATTTGTAAAGAAATGTTAGTGAGATTTTCAATGGATAATAAATAAATATATTTAATAGATACTCAAGTAATAAATATAAGTATTTAATTATTGAGAATTGGATGTCTGATCTACTATTACTATATGTTAGTATTGAAACAATAATCAATTAACTTTATATATTTGTATTTTTTTGTTTAAATTTATAAGATTGAAAATATTTTTATATTTTATATTTTGGTAGAACAGATTTAAATTTACATTTAAAAAATTATTTTTTACATTAATAGTTTACTGTGCAATTTTATACTTTAAAATTCTATTTTTTTATTTAAGTTTATATTTTAAAATATTTACATATGTATATATTACTCGTATTTGTCCTAATCCTTTACCATATATATATATATATATATATATATATATATATATATATATAATCATGCGAAAGAAGTAAACTAAGATGTTCTATTTTTGTTTTAATTTCTTTTCACCTTATTTCATTAACCTTCAACAAATGAACTTTTATTATTCTAACATGTCTTCGGCTTTCATCTCCTTATTTCACGTACATATGTCCATTTTCTTTGTTGATTTTTCATCACCAATTTATGAAACTAAAGTGAAAAAAAGAAAAGAAAAAAAAGGACTAAAACTAAGCACTAATATGATGGGAGTTTGTCCTAAATGAATATTTTTCAATTTTGGTTGGCCAGTTTTGAATGTTTCATATATTTTGAATTATAATATTTGTTTTTACTGTACGTGGAATCTCACTTGCATTACTATTTGGTTTTTATTATTTATTTATTTAGTATTATTTAAGTTAAACCTAAAAAAACCAGAAAAAGAAAGAAGAAGATGATGTGATGAAGGTAAAAAGCGCGTGGATAGGTAGTGGGTGATGGCATATGGAGGTTTGTTTGTGCTCTTACAGCAGAATCTTTGTTTCATACGAGTGAGTACACGAGCGTGGCCATATAACACAATAGATCATACAACAAATCTAGCATTACCATTTAACAAATACCATACCCTCGTTATACAATACACACATCCCCTTTAATTATACTATCATTAACATCAATTCAATTAAAATCAAATACATGAAGAACCTGCAAGGCACCAACACATGACCTAATTAATTCAATAATGAAAATAACATGCATGGAATGGAAATAAAAGAACAGTTGATTAGCAATAATAAACTATTTAACAAGCAAGCACCAACATTAAACATTAATCACAATAATAATAATAATGTTATTAGGAGTGTTAATTAATAATTAATAAAATATTCTTTCACCTTCGCTTCCTCTGTATCTGTCGTCACTTTAGAGCCCTCACTCTCTCTCATACGTCCCTTTCAGTCATAAATTAGGGAAAAGCAAGCAGACAGCTACACACAACACACACACACTCTCTTCCATTCCTCCTTCTTCCCTAGCAAAACGTTAATTACTCTTTACCCTCTCTCTCTCTCTCCTCTCTCATCTAATCATAATAATCCATGTTCTTCATCGCTTCTCTCTCTTCTTCTTGTTCTTCATAGAGGAACTCTCTCTGGTCACTGATCATGGCGGCTACGTTTGATAGATTTTCCATAAGGTATATCTTTCTCTATCTATTGACCGGTGTTCTGTTTTCTTGATTTTGTTTAGTTTTACTCATATATTGTAGCGACCGTTTGTTATTGCTTTGGATTCGGTGTTGCAGGGACTACACAACTAAGATGAGGTCCGTAGACGTTTACAAGTGCTGGCCGTTCGCATCCACAGTCTCACGTGACGCATCGCGTGAGGAGCTTCAGTCCTGGCTTCCTCCGATGACGCTGTGCCCTAGATCCGACGGTTTAAACGACCACGCGCAAAATCCGGACAATCCGCCTTCGCCTGAGGAAGTTTCTGGTACGGATGACGAGGGCGACGCGGATTGCAGCGAAGAGGAGTCCGAAGAATCCGCGCCTCCTTCTCACGCTGCCGTTAACAACAACGACGACGAGAAATTGGAGATGGTTTGTCCAGTTTGCCGCGAATTTAACGCTGCGACGCTCACGGCGGTGAATGCGCACATCGACGGATGCCTCGCGCAGACGATGAGAGAGGAGCGTCGCCACATGAGGATAATGAATTTGAAGTCGTCGTCGTCCACCTCTATATCGAAGTCGAAGGCGCCGAAGAAGCGGTCTATAGCGGAGATTTTCAAGGTGGAAGAGCAGCAGCAGCAACAGCCACCACAGCTGCAGCAGCCGCCACCGCAAATCGAGAGCGTGTTGAAGTTCTGGCCGTTCCACGAGGATGTGGCGGACGAGGTTTCGAATACCGTTTCGAAGTTCGAGTGGCTCTCTCGGCGCCTCGAGGCGCTGAGATCTACGCGCGGAGGTGGCGAGTCGTCGAAATCGGACCGAAGAGATTCCGCTGAAGAGGATGAGAAGTTGGAGATGGTGTGTCCTGTTTGCCGCGATTTTAACGCCGCCACCGTAACGGCAGTGAACGCGCACATCGACGGTTGTTTAGCGCAGGCCGTTAGGGAGGAACGACGGCAGATGAGAAGGACCGTTAATTGCAAGTCTAAACCTAAGGCTCCAAAGAAGCGTTCGATCGCGGAGATTCTCACGGTGGCACTGCCGATCGAAGCAGGCAAAAGCAAAGGGATTCAGATTAAGGAAAACGAAGAGAAATCCGATTATCGCTGTGAGGATTCAGCTTGTGCTCCTGCTCCTTCCACTTCTACGGCTGCTCCAGTTGTTTCGGTAATTAAGAATAGGAAGAGTACGAACAAGAGTAGGAAAAAGAAAAAGATGAAGAAGGCGAAGAAGAAGAAAAGCAAGGTGGAGAAGTACGGTGAGAGTGGCGTGTTATTCGTGAACAATGAGAAGAAGACGGTTGTGAACAAGAAGAAGAAGAAAAAGAGTAATGTCTTCAACAATGGACCAACTGGGAAGAAGGTATGTAGTCTTTGTCTCATAAAATACAGGTCAATCTTTCGTTATTTGCAGTGTTTCGGCGATTTGCAGTTGATTCCGGGCAGAATTCATGAAATTTGCGCATAAAATATTACCCAACACTGTAGATTTTGTGTTGATGTAGTTGGTTATGCCATGCGACTATACTTTGCTGACTCTACATCTTGCTTTTTCTGCATAAAATTACTGCTGAAAAAGCTGATAAGAGAGAGCTTGACATTAGTCGTCGAAAGTGAGTTTGTGTTTTTTTAGTTTAGTACTTCAGCGAAATACGCGGCAAGTAAAAGTTGGGAAAGGGGAGTTATGAAAAAGGAAAATTAAGACAAGTGCCTTCGTGAGCGGAAGGAATTCAGATGGTGGTGAAGCCTGCAAGATTGTTGCTCCAGCTGTATGGTGTATGTGTGTTTGATGTGTGTATAATCAGTACAAGGTACCCTAGCTAGAAGGGGCCACTCATGGGTTACGAGGTAGAAGAGGTGAGCCTAATGATGAGGGGTTTTTCTAGCCCCGTCACTATTAACTAATAATTCGGGGGGAAATTATCATATGGGCCATGGGTAGATCAACAGATTCCCATCTCTTGTGACTAGTTTTTCGAACTTAGAGGTTTATACAAAGCTTACAGCTGGATGTATTTTGGCTAGTGGGAGATCTGCAAGTGGAGGTCCAGAATTTGTTAGATCATTTATTGGGTGTCAGAAGTTTATATATAGTGATTTAGGTTGATGAATGTTTGCATTTGCAACTCCAGATGGACGTGTATCATCAGAAAAAGAGTACTCTGACTTGGTTTGATATAGATCATATCGCATGGGTATATTTGTGACGTATTAGTGAACTAGAGGGTGGTAATTTATGGTATAGTGCTTTTGGACTATCTGTCCTCGTGTAAGACACCTGATCATATTCTGGAAGTGTTGGTCTGTGGGTAGAATAACTTCGATGTAATCGGTCAATAAAAGTTCGGAGTTGTGAGCCTTGTTTTGTGCAGACAATTTTGAGATACCCAATCAAATCAATGTGAGTGTATCAGAGCCCAACTTAGGAAGTATATATAACCATGAGAGGACCGGAAATAATGTCGGTTAATTGTTATTCTGGCCGAAATTTGAAAGTGGAAGTAATGAAACATATATGTTAATCCTTGTTATATCTATAATAATGGCATCTTAGTAGTGTCTATATTGTTTTGAATACCATCTAGACTGATATAATTAAATATTTTATTTTCAAAATTATTTTCGAACTCTGGTTCTACGATCATAATAATTTTCCCCGCCTTACATAATGGTGATATGTGATCTGCAGAGGTGTATCATATATATTTCGGTGGTGAACAATTTTACGTAACAGTTTTATATTTATATAAGAAAAATTATTTAAGCACCATGATTGATGCATTCACTTTAAATTGTGGATCCCTCCCCTTTTAGTAAAATTCATTTTAGAGAAAAATATTACTTAATGTCCTAAATTTTAATATAATTAAAATAAGTGACTTTAGGAATATTTTATTTAACCTTCTTTATAATTGTGGCCTCTTCTCATTTTAAAAGATCGATAATTCTGTACTTTAAATTCCTTTTTCTAAACGAATTAGGATATCTATCATAAAAACTCTTTTCCTATAATAATTTACACAACATGGTGATATATTAATTTATGAATCTGTAACAGTTGTTTGTCTTAACTATATTTGCTACATCTATGCATATGTGTTTTTCGTTAGCTTCTGCTTCGTGTAAACCATGATAAGGATGTATATGCTGTTAGATAGAAGTACAGTTTCTCTTGGATATTAATTTTAGAAGTAATCTTTTTTGACATCAAACAAAAGTTTCCCTACATGATTCCTCCAAGTGGAATTGTATAAGGGAGAAAATATGACAAAATATAGGGTTCTAATCATTACGATTTTTCTTTTTTATTTTAACATGAGGAGTAATCGGGAAACAAAGTAGAAAATTTGTTATTAGAACTTTAGAAGGTACTCCATTTCGAAAAAAAGGATCTTACGAAGGTACTGAACTGAAAACTTTTTCGTCTTACAATATATAGGATATTTAATATCTTACTATTAGTATTATAGTATATAATTATTTTACGCCCCAGCTTTCAGTTACACCTAGATTTCTTTTTAATTTTTTACCATTTGTACATTGTTTGTTTAACATTCTGTTTATAAAGGAAAAATCAATTTCAGGATTACTACGTAGGAAACTTTAATTGATTTTATTGTTAATAAATGAGATTTAAAATGGAAGTTTTCATGCATTATTCTTGTTGGTATTCCTATAAATGTTAACTCGAGTTTGATTTTTAGTTATTTCATGTACATCGACTCGTTAAAGCTTAAAAAAATGATAGTGCATTTGTACGAGAATATATAAAGCTCAGATAATCTCAATCTACGAGCATTTTCTGAGATGTATTAACAAAAGTTTAGGTCTTAATTCAATTGTTCCAATCTTCTAAGCTTCTACTCGTAGTTTTTGCGATACACTACGAGGAACTTTTGTAATTGATCTTAATGGATTTCAATTTTCAGACATTTTGACATATTTCTAAATGAATGACGGGGCAGTTAAAATACCAGTTCAAATGACACTAGAGTCTTTTTATTCAATATAATGATTTTTTTCACCACTGAATAATCAAAGTGTTTGTTTATCCAGAAGTATGGATCATGACTTTATAATTAATGTAGGAAATATAGCTTGTGTAGTTTCCCTGAATTTTTTTCAGTGGTGGAATTGTTCTTTCGTATTAAATCTACTTTTACTTGACCATAAATTCCTTAATCTTTTACAAAAGCTATTTTATGACGGACAAAATAAGAATTAGAAAAAAAAAATGAAAAACCAATGCTACGAGTAATGGTATTACGGTTCTGGTCATATTATTGTAAATTGTGATGTCGAAACAGTCATAGACTGTTTAAGTCCTATCTGATTTGCCGGTTGGAATTGTTGAAAGTATATGAAATGCAGGTTTTCTATATTGACAGTTTATGAAACAGACCTGTTCTTGACATCATAAGCTTGAAATGCGGTTGTAATCTTATTTATTTTCTTTTTCATTCATTGGTATTGCTGTATCTTGATATAAAAAATTGCATATAATTTGTTAGCAAATCTCTTGTGTTTTTTATTATTATTATTATTGACGGTGTTATTTTATTTATTGGTGGAAACTCCTCCGTAATAAAAAATGACAAAAGCTACAGAATGTGTTATTATATTCTAGTTTTTGTATGGGATTGGGGATATTCAGTGAATTCTCTTTGGCAACGAGTATTTCATATTTTTTATTTCAGAGCTTAATCATCTTATTCAAATACCATTATAATAGGACATGCACAATTTTGTTAATTTTGCGACTCTTGTCTATATCAGGGTGATGCTTACGAGCGCATGGTGCAAAATGTAGCAAATAGTTCCAGAAAACTACAAGGTACAGTTGGTAGTAAAATGGTTCCACTTCATGGGGTTGATCCTTCCATCGATAGAAAGAAATTGGGCTTAAATTGTATATCGGTAGAAAAGAAGCAACACGTTAAAAATTTCGACTCAGTTGGAAAGCAACAAAAGGCCGTATCTCCTGTTCATGGCAGTATTCTTAAGAACCACTTTAAACATGTTTCTGGAAAGACATCAAGTGTCAGTAACATTCGAAATGGTACTGAAAAAAGCCATTATAATGATGAAGAGCCAACCTCTGACAGACATGTTAAATTCTCTGGCAAAGATGATATACTTGGTCCAAAAAGGACAACTTCATTTGATGAAGCCATGTTCAACATATCTTCAGATGCGCTGGCTTCTTCAGTAGTAAAGGAGAAATCCTCTAGAAGTGATGAAGAAACTGCAAGTTTGGAGCCAAATAGAAATTATGGCCATATTCATGTTAATATAGACAGAGACAAGAGAGAGGAGGAGATTTGCCCTATAGTTGAAAGTAAACAGTTTTCTAACACTCTGGAACAAGATACCGTACAAAGCTGCTTGAAGCCATGTACTGATCAAGATAAGTCAAAGCACTTAGAAGAGGAGTCAGAGTTGTTGACCAAGGTGGCAGTCTGTGACAATAATAGTTCACACTTTTTTTATGGAAGCAACAGAACTACCCTGCATTGTTCTCCGTATGCAGAAATTTCTGGTCCTCTTTCGGCAGTTCATGAAGAGCAGATGTCTGGTATAAATAGACAAGCATGTGATTTTGGATCTTTTGGCTACAGTGGAAAGTTGGACCATTTCGATGATCCCCAGGTTGATTTTGTTGATTCAAATGACAATACAAAGACATTTCTGGAGCCTTCGTCATCTTATTCTGCTTCATATAATGCAAATGAAAAACCAGAATCTCCATTGCAAGCTTGTGGAGATAAAGATAATAGTGATGAGGCCTCCGGTGACAGACAGTTGTCTCGCATGTTTTCTGCAGATATGATTGATCACTCGTTCCCCTTTACAGGCTGGGATAAAGGAGGTGTGAAAAATTGCTCATTGGATCCCAGTTTTTTCGGTTTGCCCCTCAATTCTCATGGTGAGCTTATCAATTTCAGTTCAAGTGGAAACTTAGGGGTGAACCAGCCAGAGACATCAACTACAGTACGTGGTTCTTTAAGTGGTTTACCCATTAGCAATATTCTTCATCAAAGTAACCTGGAAAATTTAAGCGCTAATGAGAATCATGTTCAGAAGACATTTACAAGAGATGGTCTTAATCCATTTCCACACCATTCAACCAGATTATCCGTCACCGAGTTACAAAGTAGAGAGAGAGAAGATATCCACCAACCTAATTCAGATACGTGTTATCTCCCGCCTCTTAATTCAAAGCCGAACCTTGAGAAGAACGTGTTCATTGAAAAGAATCAATCCGACCAGGTTGGGAATCACAGTGGAAATGGAGTGGTTTCTCTGAAAGAAGGTTCAGATCATATCTCACTAAGTTCCAGCCAACCAACAATGAGGTTGATGGGTAAGGATGTTCCAATTGGTAGAAGCAGCCAAGAGATGCAACAATTTGCCGGAGATGTTTGGACAGATGAGCAGTCCAGAAGAAGGAATTATTCTGAATATGCAGCTTTGGAACACTCTTTGTTACGAAGAAGTTCTAAGCAGGATTGGGTATCTGGTTCACCTTTACAAATATCTGCTGACGGTGTATTGCAGTCAGCCAAAATTCAAAGCAATCAAGCACTACAAAGCACCATGTTGATGCCCAGTACAGACTCTGGATTTTCTCGACAGTTTATTGATCTGCAAAGGAATCCTGTATCTCAAAATGGAAGCGTTGAAGTCAACAGAAATGCAAGTTCTTTTTTCAATCCCATCACTCCAAAGTCTACATCGTATGCAGTATTTAATGGGGCATCAGATGATTTTCCTGAGCAATTTATACATGGAGCCAAACCTCTAGGATTGAGCTCTCAATCGGTGGTACTACCTACTCCTGGCAATTTTAGACACTCCCCCAGTTTAAGCAATGGTGAGCTGAACGACGGGAATAAAAATCCCCTTTTTACCAAATCAGCCTTCGGATTTCCTTTTTTGCAGCCAACTGTGAATGAACAGACCAAAACATCTTGGTTTGAAAGGCCTTACAGAAGTTCACCATCGTGGTTGTCAAGCTCAGCAGATGAAATGCTTCCAGGGTCCTTCTCTCAGCAATTTTCAGGCACAAGTAGTCAAAGTTTTTCTCAAAATCTGTGGGGAAATAATCTCACTACACCAGAACTTCGCTTTCCTTCTAATCATCTGACTTCTATGCGTCCCATGCAGACTACTCCTCTTTCTCCAGCATCAATTGTTCGACCTTTACATGTTCCAGTTACACCCTCTACCATAAATAGTGGCAACAGAAACATAAATAATGTCTCTGACAGATTGAAGTTGGATGAACACCATCCGTGCACGAATAACAGGAAGAGACCCACAGCCGTGGCTAATCTTGATGATTCCAGAAAACCTACCAAGTTACCGAATATACAGGTGCAAGAAAACTTCTGTCGTGTGACTAGGTTGACTGGTGAAAAGTCAAGCGTGGAATTGCAACGAAACACAAGAGCACCCGAACTGGATCCACAAATGGGTAGTGGTGGGAGTAGGTGTTGTCAGCGTGAGGCACAAAATCTAAATCCTTCAAGGTATCCTGCTGTGAATTCTTTTAAACTGGACGGCATGGTAACATCAGGTCCTGTCCGACTTGGTCCTAAAAGAGCTAAGCACATCCTAAAATCCTCTTGAAATATGGATCATGATGACAATCTATTCTGCCATATCCTCACTTGCAACTACTGACAGTGATAGTGATGTAGAAATTCAGAGAAAAATTGACAAAAGTATACTGATTTTAGGTGTAAGTCACATCATTTTATCATCTGTTTTTCCTCCTCCATAGTATATATCCATTTGAGAACATAACAGGAATGTATATGTATCAATATTGCTAGGTTGCTGAAACCAGTGGAAAATTGATATATAATTCCATCCAGCTCTCAATTTTGAAGTTTTATGCCCTTTACAGAATTTTGTCACCAAAGCTGACGCCTTCCATATCTATTTTCAGTCAGGTATTCCACATGGTATCTGTTCAATGACTATGGCAAAGATGTGCTTAATTTTTATACAGAAGAAAGGAAAGAAAGATGGGTCTAGAATAAAGACAACATATACTTCATCTCTCTTAACCTATTCAATAAAACTTCAATTTCTTCCCTAACCATTTGATACTAACTCATTGATTTGAACTTAAATTATTTTTCATTAAAAACTTCTCAAATTTTATTTCAAGCTGCTTTGGGTATGAAATAAGTTAATCACATGAACTTGTTTTTGATGGAAAAATAATTTTATTCTGCTTTCCTGTCTTAAGTTATGAGAGAATTTAAACTGAATTGTGTTTTGTAATCCTTAAAATATATTAAAAGTAAATCAATTTCACTAATTAATCCAAATTCAAGCGGGTTTCGTATTCATGTGAGTCGAAACGAGCTAATATGTGTCAGATATTCTTCAATTGCTGCTACACCAGCCATTATTAGATTATTAATGCATCACGAAATAAAAATAAAAATTTTATAAAAATCCAACAAAAAGAAGTTAGTGGGTAAAGTATTGCAGTCGATCTTCGTGTCTGATTCTTTGTCGTATATAGATCATACTTCTCCAAGTATTCTATCAGTCAACTTGTATCTTAAACTACTGCATTACTGAGCTGGAAGTCATGCTAATAACCAACGGTACCTTTGTATGAAAAGAGAAGATACGGAGGCGTGAAGTTCTTACCTTTCAGAATGTACACGCATATACCGAAGACTCTATTGGATAATTACCGGTGCATGATTTTATGTTTCAGTTTCTATTTTCTGCCTCATAAATAGCATTTGGTTGAAAACATTGATTCAGAACAGTACTAGTTACTATTCAAAGCGCCGAAGGAAAAAGGTTGAATTGGTTATTTTATTACAAGATTGGGTTTCAGCCACTTCAGTCTATGATAATCATTATTGCGTCGCTTTGTTTGAAGATAAGAATTACCCACTATCAAATCATTTTATATATGGTTTATGCGATCGTCAAGCTTTATCACGATCGCTTATATATGTTTGTGACTGTTGCAACAGTCATCCCAATTAAGCATGAGTTTCTGGGTATGTGTCATGCTGAGAGAGCTTCGGAGAAAACTGATTATAAATAGTTGCAGTAAAATTCTAGTCAAAGGATTCAAAGAAAAAAACTTACATAAGTTTTTGCTCTTACGTGCATTTTTAAACCACGGAAGGTACATATAAAACTTATATCAAGCTCACAATCGCTGTCATTTAATTAAACTATATAATTCTCCATCATGTTGAAAATGTACACAGAAAGAAGTATCGATTGGAGCATGTTTACGTTTTTCATTCCAAATCTGATCATATCAATACTCACTCAGCGCTTCTTTGCTTCTTTTTCAGCCTGCACATAAAAGTTGAAAACAAAAATGTCAAAAACACAGACAGATGAAGCAATTCAGTTTTAGCACCACAGGTACATATATATACCGCTCTGATTACTCTCTCAAAAGCTTCAGGGCCATGTCTATCGATATAGCGTTCAACTGCTTTCCTTGCATCGAAGGTCATCATGTGAAGGACCTTCTTGTACTCCTCAGGATAATTGGAACTTCTGTAGCTTCCAATATTCTTTATGTATTGCCTCACATATTTCTCATATATGTAAGCCGCTCCATTGAACATTGGCAGCACCAACCAGATGCAAAACACAAGCTTCAGGTATGCCCAAATTGGAAACCTTCATTTATATTAACATCAAATTACTGTGACTCTGTGTACATATAGTTTAATTTTACGTGAAATCAACTTTAACGTACCAACATAGGATCTTATGGGTGGAAAGTTCAAAGAGGGTCAAGAAGGAGTATAGAACCCAATACGTTAGCCATTGTTGATCATCTAAGGTTGAAGGGCTTTCAATCGCCCTCATTGATGCATATCTATGATAGTTACTCGAAGCCAACAAATTAATGATTAGTCTTATGGTGTAAATAGATCAGATAAAATGTGCATGCATGGCACTGCGTAGGATACTTAGTTTCTTTCTCATTAATCGTTAATTAATCAATAAGTGCAGATAAGAGTAAGGCGTGAATATGAAAATGATACATCTTGATATGGCATATAATTACTTACAGAGGATAAAGAAGCATCACACCAGGCCTGGCATGCAGAAAACAAAAAACTCACTGTTATCACGGGAAAAACATAAAATGGAAAAACAATATTTACAGTGTGTTTTTGGCAGAATACATATTCTGGTGAATATGTTTCTGTAATATCGGAGGTGTTGTATGAAACATTCCGATAAACACAGATAATTATAGCAGTGCAGGTGTGAGAGAGTGTAATGAATGTGACAATATAATACAGAGAGATTTGATCACCCTATTATTGTGTCCAAATGTCTTGCCATTGTTCCAAGGACCATGATGATGCAGATTTTTGTGAAGGAATAAGATTAAATTGTGTAATGAGAGATATGAAGGGAATGAGTTGTGCTGTAGATGCATGCAATAGTGTATATATATATATAGGTGTGGTGTAGCAGACGAATGAAAGAAGCAAGGAATGCTTGTGTGATGATTCAGAAATCTTCCTTTCTGTGAAGAGAGGAAAGAGAGAATAAAGATTAAGGATGGAAAAAGTTTTGGGTTTCACGTGGTGTTGTGAATATTCGAGAGTTAGGCTTAGCCGTATACCTTACCTTTTGAAGTGTAAGCTTTTTGTGGCATTAAATGTTGAAGATGATGATAGAGTGTGCGGAGGAAGGTGCCTACACCTTTCAATAGTTTTTTCCAGACTCAGTAGAGTTGCGTAAAAAGTACTACGGTCTTTGGTATACAGGAATACGACAAAATAGTACCCATACCATACCTATCAAATTCAATTAATTTCAAACCCTACATTAATAAGTTTAGGGTCCCGAGAGAATCTACTTCTTTTTCTCTCTCCTATTTTTCTTAGAGATTCTCAAACAAGGTGTGTGTCTCTGTATATATGAATTTAATTATGTACTTTTCAATAATTATTCAAATTTCACCAGTATCGTTATACCAAAAATATCTTTTATTATATCTTGTCTATTAATGACAAGTAAGAAATGAAATGAGAGGTAACATCTTGACCGTAAAAAAAAATGAGTGATGGTTTATAATATTTTTGCATGAATTTGATCTTTAGGTTAAAAGTTAACTCCTTTTACGATTATTTTTGTTATGCTTTCTAACTTCTTGTTGTTTAGTAGAGAGACGAGAAAATAAAAAAAATAATGATTGGAAATGAATAAAAATAGTGAAAATTAAAGTGTTTTGTTTAAGAGAAATAGAAAAAAAAATGATAAATAATATACTCAATATCACCGATTTCAAAATTAATTATTCTCTAAGATAGCAAACACTGCAAACTGGTTTCCACCCAACTAAAATTATTTTCAATTACATACCAAACAAGGCCTTACATTTTGCGAATGTTGAATTTCTTTATTATCTTTGATAAATAAATTTCATTAAAAACATTTAAGTTTATAAACATTGACATAATTTTAAAACTAATTAATACATAATTAATGAAATTGCTTCGTTTAAATTTAATATAATTTAAAATATAGATAACTACTTTAGTATTGAATTTTAATAGTTAAGTAAATTAAACTCATATTATACCCAAGACTTTGTTTAATAGCGTAAGAAGAGTATTGAACTTTTGTTATAAATGACTCCAACACGTAATCACGTTATCCATGTAGATAAGATAGAAGGTAAAAAGAGAAGAAGCTAAGAGCGTTGAAATTTCATACTCGAACACCATTAAATCGACATTAGTAATTTTTGTCCCTTCATAGCGTTTGCCTTTTGAACGCCATTTAGAGATATCTTAATGGCTCCTTTTTTATTTTACAGAAAAGAAAAAAATTAGGCACTGATCATTTCATTATTGGATAACTTCGCATAAAATCAGGAACAACACAATATACTATCTTTCCTTTCTTCGCCTTTCCATTGGAATGTGAATGCACATAACTTTTTAGCCCTTAATCATCAACTACCTTCAGAACCATCCTCATCTGTATGAAGGTCTGTTGCTGCTGCTAAATGGTCACAGATTCTTTCATCACTCATGCATCATCTATTCACCAATCCATGTCTCAGAATTTTGCATAACAAGGTTCTCTTCTCTACACCTTTAAATGACCAAGTTTAGTTAAGGTAAGAAAAATAAGTGACATAACATAACGTTGAAAATAGGACAAAATCTTAGATATATTGTAGTACTTTATTAGACATTGCTTGTGTTATTCTTCTATCAGAACTGAAGCTTCATCTGGGGTAACATGCATAATTCTTTAATCCAAATCTTTTATTATGATCAATGAACTGAAAGTCCAGTTCTGATTAGATGATAACATTGTCATAACTCATTCACTCACCTGGGAAAGAAATTGGTGGTGGATGATATTCATGTCATCATAATGAACCAGAGAAGCTATTGCTTAATCAACCAAACATAGAACGACCCACTAGTTTGGTTTTCAAAGAATAAACCAAAGTTAATTACTTCACCTGAAAAAAATCACCTCATCAATCATCGATGTATGAGAAAAATTGTACTAACATAAACTAACCTACACTGGTGCCTGAAAAAGTAAATATAACATATTCTGCTGCTTTTCAATTACCATAAAAATGTTAGAGGAAGTAACCGTGACATAAATGCATACTTAGGGCATCCCAGTTACACACCTTAATGTACAAAATTTAACATCTTCTGGTTTGTCTTTGCAAAACTCAATTTCTGATTTGCTGGGAAAAAACATTGCAAACATAAAGAGCAAACAACGTTTACCATTTTCATTTTTTAACATTTTCATTTTTAATTCTTTTTAAGAATAAACAAAATATAGAAAAAAAAAAAAAGTCTGAAAGGGGCAAACTAGAAGAAGAACTAAGAGTGTCTGAAACCAGTAACAACGCAAGGAAAAATGTAGTTAGTTGTGTAAAGTGTTGAAGCAGGCTTTCGCTTGATATAGCAGTGCATGGTAAAACAATGGGGTGAAAGAGAGAGATAACAATACAAATCAACCACGGTACAGATGCATGCTTATTACCCTAAAATGACTCTAAACAAAGACAGAACAAGTAACAGAAGAACTGTAATAGAAATTACTTTAATACCTAAAAATTGGAAGCTTTTATGAAAACCCATGAGGAAAAATCGGTGATGAGGCAGAATAACAATGAGTGAAGGCGAAGACACACGAGAGAAGATCTGGAAGTAATAGTTGCAGCCATTGTTGAAACTTGGAGTGTTTCTCGCCGACCCAACACGCAACACGAGGAGCCATGAGTAATGGAAAAGAAAAGATTGGAGCAATCTTAAGAAGAAGAAGAAGAAGGAGAAATCACAGTCACAGTGACAACCAATGAAGAGGGAAGCGCAGTGAAGAACGAAGAACAGGAGCAAAGCAAACGAAAGAGGCCCATAAGGCCCATAACATTATTGGGCCGGTTCAACCTCCCTCATATGAAGGCCCATAATATTATATATATGCTTTTCTGTCAGGCCTTATATTTAAGACTGTTTTATATTAAAAAAAAAAAATGATTTTCGTATCCTAAGTTAAAAACATTTAGTTACCACCTCCACTACTAGCTTTTTGATAATTCGCTTTTATATAGTACAAATAAACTTTTATATATACCATAAACCAAACGTCACAATTGCATGATAATAAGATTTGTTTTATTTAAATCACACCATTTTGGTTTTGTGTGTACATAGAGAAAAACATGTAATAACATATTTCGTTTTTGTATTGTATTATTATAAATGGATCTTTCTGTGTTGAAAGTCAAAAAATACTATTGAGGTTGATTAATTGTGTAACTTTCTGTCAAAAGAAATCACCGAAATATCTTTGGTGGTGACGATGAGGAAGTGAAAAAAAAAAAAAGTGATTTTTAGTTTCCTTTTATGATTCCAACAAACAAAAAGAAGGAAGAATTAGGGTTGCAATGTTGGAAGTATAGCCAACTAATTGTGAGGTGAATGAATTGGAAGGAAATGAAAAAAGTATTTGAGTGACGTTAACACATTGTTTGGTGGTACCTACACAGTACACACTCTTATCCCTACCAGAATCATTCCCATATGCTACACTCTTCATTTTTCTCTGTAAAATTATTTTGACAAAGAAAATTTCTTGGTCTCCATTTATGGAAGGAGTATATTGCATTGATGATTAGCATCTTCACGTATTTTGCAGTGGTGGTCCCTCACCTAATCAATAATTATCAATTGGATTTTGACTTCTGCTTCACAACTCACACCTATGAACTATATATCATAACATTGTGTGGTCCTGCGTTTTGCATTAATTGGTATCACTATTTCACTGTGAATTACCAAGTTAAATCATTTAGGGCAACTGAAAGACAAAAGGTGGAGTAAAACAAGTTTTTTCTGACATTTACTAGGCATTCTTAACGCATATATATATATATATATATATATACTACCCTAGCTTTGTTTTTTCTCGACATGAGACGCACGATAAGTTAAATTGAAAGTTTTTTTTTTTTTTTTCACTCAAAATGTAGTATTCCCTCTACATTTTCACAACTTGTTTACAAATATCCTAAATGTTAAAAAAAAATATACTTCTTAATATTAATTTTTTAATTAATGGGAGACTATTTTTGTAGATGAAGAAACATTCTCATTCTAACTTTTGTTTAGAATGTTGGGAATTTAACCACGTAAGAAAATTACAATAAATTAAGGTTTTTAAGTTGAAACTAGTAATAGATAACTAATATTGATTGATTAATTGGATTTAGATATCAATTCTTTTCTCTATGTCAATTTTAAGTGTTTATGAATTATTTCACACGAAACACTTGAATCTTAGGAGAAAATTTCTAATGTGGAGAGGACTTATAAATATGGAAATTTTGGTTTGAGTCAAATGAGCAATTCAGAATGCAAAGATTTTTCCACATACCAAATACAACACACACGAATGATTACAGAAATAATACGATGCTTTGCAAGCAAGATTAACAATCTATGCATCAATGTTCAACGCAAGTAGACCATTAATTTTCAGCACATGAAAGATTCTAAGAATTCTTGTTTGTAATCCGTGCTTGTTTCAATTCTTTGTCCCTAACATCACGTTCTTCGCTTTGACCCATTAAAAAAAAAAAAGTCCTTCTTCTTTTCCTTTCTTTTTCTTATGTACAAGTAATTTTCTTTGTCGTTTTGGTAGAAAATATTCTCCAATTTTGATAGTGTTACATTTAGCCATACATAGAGAAAAGGACTAATTTAACGAAGCATTTGAAAATTGTATAATGGTGATATAAATAACTTTAATTAGCTGGCATGTGATGGATCAGAAATTGTGAAGGAGAAGATGATTGTATGCCCCAATTTGAGACACTATGATTATGAGTAGGTATAAAGGAATAATTGCACTTATCAATGGCTTATCATCAAACGTTGTCCTTAAAGAAGAAACTTCAAGGATTCTAATTTTCTTTTGTGAGCCTACGACATACAATATGCCATTAAATTTCTCCCAATACAATTTCAATGTAATATAACCCTCAACAACAATGGTGGTAATGGCTATGGACTTTATATGCAACCATAACTAGTAATTACCCATTCCACCAATATATTACATTTTAATTCTAAGAGGTTGGTGCTTACAAGGGGATTAATCTTGAAGTATGTAGCATAATCAAGTGTTGTGTTTGTTAGTAATCCAAGTGTAAGTTTAAGTTTCATATTGACTAAAAATAAGAAAGTGGAACAATATATAAGGATAAAGACTCATAAACTCATTATTTTAAGGTTTTGAGTTAAAATTGATGTCAATGTCTTATGTGATTAAACTCAGATTTCATTTGTATTTGTTCTTTTCCGGTGAAACCATTTCTATAAATCTATCTGTGTTGTCTCCAATTCTTGTAACTAGATTAAGTGGTTGTCTATAACCATTCTACTATAATTTCGCAGCATTGTAGAAGGCTTTAAATTGATTTAAAACACTTATTCTTTCTCAGTAATTGATTTAAACACAGTCGTTATTCATGAAATTGATTTAAACATCTTAAATCATATTTATAAAGTGAGAAGTGAGGTTTGAAGCAGAAGAGAAAGAGAGTGGATTCTAATATGTGGATAAAAGCCAAAACTCAAAATCCAAGAACCAACCTGAAGCCATGCCTCAAAAATCAAAGGGTTCCAAGTTTTTGCGTGCAAACTTATACGTTCACGTCCCTCTCAGAGACCTTGATGAATGAAACCCCACTTCATAACAAAGTCACTTTCAAAAAGACACTTTCATTGTCCCCTTCACCTTTTTCCCATACACACATCAACAAATATGAATCCCAGGCCAAGACCCTTTTTCTTTTATTCTCCAAACATCACACTTAACCCCTCACCAAATTACTATTTTCAGTGCTGTCAATGACTTGGACCCTCTTTTTTCACTCCATAAATACCTCTCTCCTAGGCCAACCCACTTCCATATTTTGCATCCTTTTTCTCTTCACTTCTATACCACAACACCAAACACCTACAAATACTCCTCTTCTCATTGCATAGGTACAACACCTACCTAGTTACAAACACACCCTTCTGTCTTTGTTCGTCTTAGGAACAACAATTTTAATATTAATATCATAGTGTGTATATATGTTCAGTAAAAATCTTCAAGCTTAATCACCATGTCTTTCGAAGCTTCTTTGGTTAATAATTTCATCCATTCTTGAAGTGACCCAAAAGGAAAAATATCTACTTTTGGTGTTTTATCTTTTCTTTTCTGATATAAACTTTCTAGGTTGTTTCAGCCAGAGAGAGAGATATGGAGTTTCCGAAGGAAGCAATATCAGAAGGGTGTTCTCAGAAGAAAAGTGGAAGAGGGAAAATAGAGATCAAGAGGATCGAGAACACCACCAATCGCCAAGTTACCTTCTGCAAACGTCGCAACGGCTTGCTCAAGAAGGCTTATGAATTGTCTGTTCTCTGTGATGCTGAAGTTGCTCTTGTTGTCTTCTCCAGCCGTGGACGCCTTTATGAATATGCCAACAACAGGTTCAATTCTCTCAAACATATTCAACACAATCTTCACACAAGTTTATGGTTTCATCATTTAAGACCTTCTCCTTCTTCTGCTTATTTTCTTTTCTTTTCTGCTGTTACATTACATCTTCATATATATATTCATTCCTTAAACTGAAGTCAGTATTTTATGTAATTACTCTCTAAGTCTTCCCTGAGATATCTATCATTCTGTCTAGATCTTGCACTCGTTGCTCTTTCACACGTCTTCCCAGTTTAGAAGGTTGCAGATCTGTTTAAGCAATACAAATATAGACATTAAAGTGAAACTATATTTATATGTATATGTATATGTATATGTGTGTATCAGAAGAAGAGAAAGCTTTATTTAGGGTTACAAAGATTTTGCAGGCGAGGGATCTTAGCTTTCTGGTGTATGTTCTGATACAATCACCATGCTGTGATAAGCTTTACCAATCTCTCTCTCTCTTTTTTCATTCTTTGTCTCTCTTAATTTCTCTCTCTACTTGTCAACCATCAAATCTTAAAAGGGTCTGCTGCACAAAGCTGTCACGCACTCAATGAACCCTTCTTGTTGTTTTCTTGCTATCGTGTCCATCTTTGACTCTTCCTTAATATTAGTACTTCTTCTCCATATTTGTCAATGTATAGTGATATAACACAAGCACCTCGTCCAATTGGGAGCTAGGGTTTTACACTTTTTCACTCTTAAGTCACACCTCAATCACTTCAATTCGTTTTCACGTATCAAACAAGTTCAATTCTAATTGCATCATCGCATTACATGGTTGTGCAAAAACTGCAAATCCAGGTTATCCTCCAACTAAAAGAGGCTTTTTTGAAAAAGTGATCACTTATCTTCTGTTATAGCATCTTTTTTTTCTTTAACATCTTTAATTGTATAAGATATTAGGGTCTCCATTGCAACACAGATGAAGTGTTTTTTTCACAGGATTGGTTGTTATAAATTAGGTGCATTTTTAGTGCATAACGTTTTTCAATATCTTTAAAAGTCTGAATAAAGTTTTCATCATGAATAGGTTGTCGACAAAGTAAATGAATTTAAAGTAATAAGTATTTCTAGAGAATCGTGGAAGTCAGAAAATTTTTCCCATTTTAGTAAATTTTGTCCTTTACATAAATGGAGGAAAAGTATACTCTGGTTAGGGTTTTCCACCGAATATGGTGGTATTATCAATGTCCATAACTACTCCTCCATCAGCAAGAGTTTTCCATCTTCATCTCCATTGATCTTTTATTTTCATCCTTATCTGTATTTCTAAAAAAACGTAGAATCTTTTTAAAGAAGAACAAAAGGATTCAATGTGAAAGAGGTTAAATATCACAGAGATTAGATATTATTCTGATTTCTTTACCCTAAGTAGCTAAAAGTAACGTTATGGTAACAGATTCTAAGAATGGCTAAAGGCTAATCACTTCCCTCTTTCCCATTTATTTGTATATATTGCTTTCATCTTTTTGTGGAATAAAGCTTCGCATTCCTCACGTCAATTCTATACCCAACTCTTTCCATTATTATGAGTTTTGAACTCTTCAATTAAAGGGAAAGGTAAACTTTCACCTACTGATGCAACCATCTACCTCTTCCTGCATATTCCCAATTATCTAACTATGCTTATACATGTTATGTTAACCAGTTTGTGTTTAACCTTTAGTGGCATATGTTACACGTATAATGGGATATGTTAAGATTACAGCCTTTTCCAATTCAAGATCATGGCTCTTTGACCTAAAAGTTTAATGTCAGAGAAGATGAGTTCATAATTTATTTGTAAAACACAGATTAATTTCTCATTTTTTTTCTATGTTTCTATTTGTCGTATTGTTTGCAGTGTTAGAGGAACTATCGATAGGTACAAGAAAGCATGTGCTGCTTCCTCAAATGCAGAATCTGTCTCTGAAGCTAATACACAGGTAAATTTCATTAGTAAATAATTCAAAGAAAGTTAGAAAATGCTTTTTCTCTCTCTCTATATATATATAACTTTATGTGGAGGTTAGATATTCTAATACTTAAGTATTAGCTCCTTGGGTCAACAGTATCTCAGATTATATGATTAGGGTTGTTATATAGAAATATTGATATTCTTCTTCATGTTAAGAGTAATTAATTAAATATTAAAAAATATGACAAAGAGACAAAGATTGAATAAAATGTGCTAAGTTCGATACTTATTCCTTTTTTATCACAAATGAATAAATTAAATAACAATACTTATAGGATTAACTCTTTTATAAAAAAATTAATAACTTGCACAAAAAATATAAAATTTGATATCCAAACCTTATAAAACATGACAGTTAATAATTAGAGATTCATCAAAAGATAAAAAAAACATCAATATTTATTTATAGTTAATTAAAACTAAAACCAATTTTGAAACCATAGGCAATCTCAGGATTTTCTTTCTTTCCATCAACACCTTCTGCATCTGGCAACAAACATGATTGTGTTTGAATTAGGGATTTTTATTTTTTATTTATTTTTTTGTGAATGATGCAGTCTTTGGTCAAAAGAATATCTGTTTGAGTTTGGTGACTTGATTCCCATCATGTTGAATGATGAATTCACTGTGTTCTTTGTTTCTCTTAATAAAACAATATTAACTATTAAGTGTTAGTCAAATTATATATATATATATATATATATATATATATATATATATATATATATATATATATATATATATATATATATATATATATATATATATATATAT
>Ga0209589_1002551_pt1 | contig 31629 bp, 31 predicted proteins | sample CowpeawhiteBW_FD_187525 | JGI IMG/M metagenome (GOLD analysis project Ga0209589, IMG submission 187525) | Root nodule microbial communities of legume samples collected from California USA - Cow pea white BW (SPAdes) (version 2) | ecosystem: Host-associated > Plants > Roots > Nodule | place: USA...
AGGAACCTCATGAGAGGTCAAAAGCTGATCTCGGATATGATTAAAGTCTGGGTGTATAGCGCGGAGGATCATTACCATATAGTACTTGTCAAGCTTTTTCTTCATTTCATCTAGAGAGTCGACTTCTAAAACATTCGAAGTTCTTCCACAGCAGCTTGAGTTCATGAATGAAATCATATCATGGTTAGTCATTTTCATAGATGCCAACTTGTTCGCCAAATCATAGAGGCGCTGAATATCATTTGCTTAGATATTTTGAGTTCGCTTCCAAAACGAGTGGCAAGTTTTGAAGGCCCGTAGGGACATCAAAAGTCGTGGTTCCACCGACTGCCACAATAGAGCACATAGTTGGAAATCTGCTTGTTTCCACTGTTCAGCCTTTTTAGAAGGTACGTGGCTGCCATCTTTCTCAAGGTGGTTGTGATGTCCTTGACCGAGAAACCACATCTCGACGGCAGCGGACCAAGATAAGTAATTTTGGCCATTTAGTTTCTCGGAAGTAATGCAGGGGCTTTCGGAGAATGAAATAGCACTCCCAGTACCTCCAGTGGCCATGATATGATCAAGAGAATCAACAAAAATAGAGAGGATCTCGGAAAACAGTGAAACAGTGACGATTTCCACAAGGGGTGCTACTGGACTTCATCGGAACAGAGGTTTGAGGGTCAAAACGGGTAGAGGAGGCTCCGGCTCCGGCGACGGAGGTGGCGCGACGATGAACCGGCGACTGGGCGGCGGCGCGTGAGCGGCACGCGCCTGACTGGAGCGAACAGAGATGACGCGCGTGGAGGCGCGTGGCGACGGTGCTGCCTGCGACAGCAGCGGGGTTGGCTGTCGCACGGAGAGGCAGTCCAGATCCGATGGTTTCCGGACGGAACTGCGTCGGTGGACGGCGGCAGACGGCGGCGGATAGTGGCGGAGGACTGCAGACAGTGGCGGACAGTGTTGAAATGTTGTTTGACAGTGTTGGGTAGTTCAGAAACGAGGTTAAACGAACTTGGACAGCCGTGGACAGCAGCGGTGACTAACGGCGATCAACCGGGGGCAGTGGTGACAGACCAGATGAGACAGAAACCAGAGCGGGATCGACTCGCTCTGATACCAACTTGAAACTGAGACTTTAAAATATATGAGTAGTGGACAAGAATACCACTCTCCTTCTCTTCTATTTATAATGAAGCAAGTACATATGAAAAGACTGCTCTAAGATACTAGGCATGATTAGATGCAGCAGTAGATATGGCAGTAGATAGTTTCCCACACTCAACACCCTATACATAAGGTTAATGATACAATAGGTAATAATTCTAACAGTTTGATGAAGAATGCCATGAGAAGCAATAAAATGTGAAAAATATTCGTGCGTGGCGATTATCATTGGGCAAAGTTCGAATTGAAATTCCATATTGATTTTTAACTTCATTATAAAATGTTTGAAATATAGAAAACAACTCAAAATGATTTTTTATTAAAAATAACCTAGTACATATTGAAGAAGCCAAGGTCGATGGGTAGCACCTGAGTCAAGAAGCCAAGGTCGATGGGAAGTAGATTGATTTAGGCCAACAAAAGATGTTCCTATGTGTGCAACAAAAGCAATGGAACTAGGTTTCTGATGATCCTCAGACCATTTGAAAAATTCATTGAAAATAGCATAGGGTCTTGCGATATCAGATGGAGTAGGATCCACATTAGATGGTTGTGAGGGTGGATCAACTTGACTACTACAACAGATTGAGGAGAATGACCATGTAAGGCATATCACCTTTAATCTTATTACCTTGAGCTTGTGAAATGGGTCACACTTGTGACGCACTTTTTCTTGGCTTGCGAGAGCAACTATGCTCACGAAGTTGAGATACTAGAGCAGATGAATCATCTTTAGCGGAAGCAAGTAGAAGCAAAAGTGAGAACAATAGAGGATCCCAAAATCTGATCACGAACATAAGAGTAGTCATCAGAAAGTCCATGTAAAGCCATTAGCATGAAGAACTTTGACTGTTGCTTTAGTTCTTGAGAAGGAGTAGAGGCAGGAGGTAATAACTCATTAAAATCATGAAAGAGAGAATGAAGTTTACCCGAATATTCAGCCATTGGGTATGACATTTGGGAGCAACAACATCAAGAAGATTTGACAAAAACCATAAAGATGTTGAATGTCATTGGTGTATAACAATTTTGCTTGTTTGCAAACCTCTAAACATGTTTCATAGGTACGAAACAATTATTTTAATGTTGAAAGAATATTGGATTTGGGAACCATGCCTAGTTAAGCATCAATCTTTACTCAATGGGTAGCTTTCACCAGCTTCAATAGAAGTGACACTTTTGGTCAGATGGTCAACATATCCCTGACTCTTAAGCCAAAGTTTAATGTTTGGTACCCAAGTCGCATAATTAGTGCCATCTAATTTATTAATGGTTAGATGCCCATTAACATAGTTAGTGTAGATTGAGGGATTAGACGAATTGGTAGTAATGACAGAGGTTGAAGTCATTGAAGTGGTAGATTAAGAGGAGAGAAAAACCCTAAAATCCAAGGATCTTCGATCAAGGCAATACGCACAAATCCATAAAGGGGAGGAACAAGCAATCTCGGCATAGGTGATCGCTATAGGAAAGAAGGTCTAACACACTGCCATGTGCGGAGGCAAAAAATGTAGGTGCACAACTTTGAATGGCGTGTGAGGGCACGTTGATGCTTTGATCAGGGCGATCATTGTGTCGTGGTGGTTGCCTGAGCAAGACGATTTGATGGGTGGGGTCATTGACCTAAACGATGGTTGCATCGGTGGTGGCTCTGACGACTTGTGATGACGATGAAAAATTGTAAATGGGTTACCTAGAAATCCTAACTGTAAATACCATATTGAATATAGTGAAATTTAGATATAGGAGTAATTGTTCTTGTGTAGAAAATACACATAGGGTAATATATTTGTGAATGATAAAGAAGATATGGGCTAAGCCCAGATACATAACATTGTAACTAAGATAAGATATTATAACTAACAATATCTATCATTTAGTATACACACTACAATCAACTTGTATAGTTTATTGGCTATAACAATCCTCTTGTCTAAACAATAGAAGCAAAATGCATTACACTAATTTGTTAATCTTTTATCTTCTCCAGAGCTTTACAAGCTTTGCCTGTCAATGTAGATCCAATTCCTAAAGGAATCACAGAGCAATTTGGAATACCAAGTCTTCATGATGTAAGGAACTCTAACTTCAAGAATTCTTTATTCTATTTACAAAATTATTTTCCTACCTGCCATATAGGTATTGTCAAGTACATCACAATATAGATTTTTATTTTTTTAATTTTTTTTATAAAACTTGTGTTAGTTATTACTATGTATTTTGACATTTCAGTTATGTTGACACTTTAAAGGACATCTATCATTTGCCATCACATGAAAATTTATTACACAACGAAAAATGAAGAAATAAAAAGTATGGGGGGACTAGACCAAACCCATATAAAACAGATGAAACAACTTCCCAAAAGGGTATACGAATCTGTCTGCAATAAACATTTTTCCTACTGCTTGCTGTTGAATTGAAAAAGTGTGGTGGTGTTAGAGGAATTTGAAATTTAGTGAGTATTTGGCTTAGTTATAATTATAGAGAGAGAGGGTTGAAGAATTAAGGAAAGACGAACAACTACTCTTGTAAATAAACTTGCAGTGGCCAGTTATGTGCTCTATAAAACCTAAACCTCAAACCATAAATCTTTTATATATTTGTCTTTTTTCTTTGAGTGTTTCTCTGTTTCTGATAGTTCCCTTGTCTCATGTGTGCATTTATTTAGGGGAAGTGTTCTACATATTTTGGGCTGCAAATTTGATTTTAGGAGTAGAACTGCACAAATAAAGGAAATAGGGTGGCATGGACTTGGCGGTTGTGTGTATTTATTATGTCATAATTTAGTTTTAATTATGATGTTTGAAAATCCATGATACTCATCCTAGGACTCTGGAATTAGGCATGGTTGTTTGAACCTAGGAAGGGCTTCTAACTTCCACAAGGGCCCTGATTAACATTGTTAGTAATGCCTTGAGTCTTTTATATCAATCAGTGTAAACTGCACTTGTGAATCTATGAAAATTCTCTAATAACTGTTAAACTGTCTACTAGTTTGTGGTTTATGCTGTGTTGTGAATTTGGTTGGATGACATCAAGGAATGCCCAACATGGATGGTCACTTTTCCTAAGAAATCAAATGCTCTTCCGTTCCTATTTTTCTGAAACTTTATCCCACCTGTGCCTGCATATTTTTACTGAAAGTTAAAATTTTTAAATGATAACCATGTAGGCTTATTTTGGAATCCACAAACCCAAGGACATAAGTGAAGCTGATTTGGCCCGCAAGAGACTCATATTTGATGCGTTTTTTTACCTGCAGGTGAGGTCATTGCTTTATTTCAGATTTTATTTTAACAACTCTAAAATTTTACCGTTGTGAGAAATACTAGCAATGCATTTTCTAACACTCTTAAACATTATTATCGGCAAACATTTGATGAAAAGTTACAAAATTGTATGTGTGCTGTTTGGAACCTGGTAGAAGAATTTGTCCAGATTCATTATATTTTTTTTTTTATTGATGAATATGCAGATTCCTGGATCCTATTTAAGAGCAACAAATCTGAATGAGTCAATTCAGATAAATTCAGAATTATGTGCATTTATTTTTTCTATTCACCTAAGTTTTAGGAGATATGCTTTTTAGTTTATTTCCACATATTTAGCAGATTTAATATTTTAATCAAGATTATTAAACTCGAGAATCCATGTAAACTTGTGAGACCCTAGTAAACTCGGATTGTAAACTCGTAAGAGTTTACTTTGGATAAAAATTTATATTAAAGTATTTATAAATAATATAATAATTTATTATTATATGATATTATAAATAACTTTTTATAAAATATTATTATTATTAGTTTATCAAATTATATATTTTCAAATACTATTTATATTTTTCCAAATATTTTTTAATAATAAATTTATTTAATTATAAATATGATATTTAATATTCAATATTTGATATAATACAGAAGTCACTAAACTAATATAACAAAAAGTGACCGAACTTTTAGAGCTAAAGATTTGAGGCCCAAAAGGCCCAATTGAAACCCTACCCTAACTGAAACATTATCTTTTATCACTCCCACTCTCACCAGTGTCGCAACAGGAGCAAGAAGTTCGCAACCCATGGCAACGAAGGTCATGACAAATGGGAGCACACGAAGGTGACCACCCACGAACACAATTGCGATAGTGACCACCAAAGACAAGGCAACGGGGACCAGCAACTTGCGACCATGGAGAATATGAACATGAACCCTAACACGAGTAAAAACGGATTCGTTTTGGGTTTAAAGGAAAAACACTCTTGACTCACCAACTCGGTTGCAAACTCGCGAGTTGAACTGAGTTCAAGTTAGAAGCGAATCTACCGAGTTTGTTCCAAAAACGAGTTTTCTTCTGAGTCAATTTGCCCAGGGTGAGTGGAAAAGTAAACTCGGATGAGTTAACGAGTTAACTCGCTAGTTTGATAACCATGATTTTAATTACATATGTTTGATGGTTCTGGATAATTGAGAAGAATAAAAATATTCTCTAATTCTACATGGTATAGAGCTATGGCTTTGACCTCTTCAACCGTGTTGAATATCACAATGACTAGTGCTTTCGTAAAGTCATCCAGAAAATTAGGAGGTTTTACGAAATGTTCAGGCAGGATCTTCCACATAGTTGGTCGTGGTTTTCAAAGGTGGTCATGCTTTCCAAATCATTGTTGAGGAGATTCAAGAGTCGCCATTCCATTCCAAAGAAATAACTAGAGCACTTATACATTCTATGTTCTCAAATAATGACAATCAACTCTTTTATCTCCTTACCCAGATAGGTATTTATCTTTTTACCACTCCTTCCACCAAAAACCACTCAAACCCATTGGATTATGGACTCAGGAGCAACTAACCACATGACAAATTATTCAAAATTGTTTACCTACCTCCCTATAGTCCCTCCTACAAAGAATACAAGAAATAAGAATTGTTGATGGAGCTCTGTATGCTATAGTTAGAAGTGGATCTATCCACCTCTCCCCTTTAATAACTCTTCAATTCATGTTGGTCGAAGATTGCACATCGGCTTAAGATGTAGTCCAAATTATAGTATATAAGTATTGGAGACATAAATGTAAACATTATGTTATTCAGCTAAATGCTAGTTTTTTTTTTTTTTTTTCTGTGGTAATTAGTGTGTAATTGCTGTAATCTCTTTAGAGTTTATATATGCTCAACTTGATTGTTCTTTCTGATTCAGTGAAATAGTAATCAAATCTCTTTTGTTTGTTTTCTCTGATAAAAATTTGGATAAGGTATCATAGCCATTTAAAGTCTATCCTAGACAAGTTCTTTGGGGCAATTATGTCTTAGACCACCCATAAATATTTAATCCCACACTCTAGATGTTCATTCCTCTCAATGAAAGTGGTGTGTTGGAGATTCCACATAGACTATGGATAAGGCTAGATTATAATATATAAGTGAGGTGTAATCCTTATCTTACAAGCCGGTTTTGTGAAGTTGAGTTAGGAATAAATTCACCTCTAATAATGGCAGTTGAAGCTCTTCTTACCAATGAATCCCGCAGTAATCGATTTCAAAATTTTCCTTCCTTTAGTAAACTACGCGCAATCATATATAAATCTTCACGCTTCAAGCTCTCAAGATTGAAACAATTATTTCTGAGCAAGTTGTTCGTAGTTGTTAGATATTGTTTGATATTATTAAGATATTGTTAGATATTGTTAATCGCAATATCAAACATCTTCTATTTACTTTATTTATTTTCAGTTACTCTTTTTAATTGTACTTCGCTCTATTATAAATAGATTACCCTATGTGTGGTTTATACACAAGGGAGATTAATCTCAAACCCTATTTTCTTTCTTCTCAACAGTAGTCGTGGTGGTCGGTTTGCTAACTTGCAATGTAAGATTTGTCTCAATATGGACATGGCTAATATTTTCTTTTATCGTGTTGTTTCATACTATCAACCTAACAAATATCTTGTCCTATATGATACTACAAAGCATCAACTACTGCAGTATTCTACTAATCTTGGATTGAGTCATTCAGATGCTAAGAGGTTGAAAATTGTATTGACTTGTTGTAAAATAAACCGCATTTAATAAACTTTTGATTTTTTCTCATTTTGTCTAGATTATAGGGACACCTTTTCTCCTGCGGCTAAATCAATTTTTGTTCGTCTCTTTCTGGCTATGGCTGCTATTCATCATTGGCCTTTTCATCAGCTAGATATTAAAAATGCATTCCTACATGGTGAATTGCAAGAAGTTTATATGGCACAACCCCCTGGTTTTCTTGCTCCTGGTGATTCTCGTCTTGTTTGTAAGCTTCAATGGTGTCTCTATGGTTTTAAGCAATCTCCTCGGGCTTGGTTTGGTCCTTTCAGTTCTGTCTTAATTCAGTTTGGCATGACTAGGTGTGAGGCTAATCACTCTGTCTTGTACTTCCATTCCTCTTCTGGCAAGTGCATTTACCTTGTTATGTTGATGACATTCGTCTTCGCAAATCTTTATATGGCTTAAAACAGTTTCCAAGGGCCTGGTTTGGAAAATTCAGCATTGTTGTTCAATAATTTGGTATGACTCGGTGTGAGGGAGATTATTCAGTTTTTTATAGTCACTCAAGTACTGGATGTGTCTACTTGATGGTGTATGTTGATGACATTGTTCTTACCGGCAGTGATAACCATGACATCTCTCAGATGAAACAACATCTTTGAATAGACATTTTCAGACCAAAGATCTTGAAAAACTCAGATATATCTTGGATATTGAGGTGGCATAGTCTGATAAAGATGGTATTATTATTTCTCAAAGAAAGTATGCACTGAATATTTTGGAAGAAATTGGGTTGATGAATTCAAAATCTATTGACACACCAATGGATCCTAATACTAAACTTCTATCAAATTAGGGGATGCCTATGTCAGATCCCGAACAATATAGAAGATTAATTTGGAAATTGAATTATCTTACAGTTACTCGTCCTGACATTTCCTTTTCAGGCAGTGTGGTAAGCCAACTTTTTACTCTCCGTGCGAAGATCATTGGAATGCAGTCATTCGTATTCTGAAGTACATTAAAGAGTCTCTTGGAAAAGGGTTGTTATATGGTTCTAATAACCATACAAGAGTTGTTTGTCATTCAAATGTTAATTAGGCAGGATCTCTTTCTGATAGAAGGTCTACGTCCAGATATTGTGTCTCCATTGGAGGTAACTTGATCTCTGGGAAAAGCAAGAAACAAAGTATTGTGGCAAGGTCTAGTGCAGAAGCAGAATATAAAGCCATGGCTTCCGCTACTTGTGAACTTGTTTGGCTTAAGCAGTTGCTCAAAGAGTTACAGTTTGGAGTGTTATGTGACAATCAAGCTTCTCTTCATATCAGTTCTAATCCCGTCTTTCATGAGAGGACTAAACACATTGAGATTGACTGTCATTTCATTGGAGAAAAGATTATGTCTGGAGACATCAAGATTGAGTTTGTTAACTTAAGTGATCAGTTAGCAGATATTTTCACTAAGTTTTTATGAGGACCGAGAATTGGTTATATTTGTAACAAGTTTGGTACATATGATTTGTACGCACCGGCTTGAGGGAGAGTGTAAAGATATCATTAATATCTTTTTTTCTTTTCTACTATTATTAGTCTTCATATGTATTTTGGGCTTAGCCCATATTTTCTTTATTATAAATACAACCCCTATGTGTATTTTCTACACAAGGGAGATTAGTCTTAAATCCTATTTTCTCTATATTCAACAATTAGCATATGGCAAGGCTCCAACAATTGATCTATACAGAGTGGGACTAGAAAATATATCGAATCTTGTTTTAGATAATGTGTAGGAAGAGGCCATAGGATGATATAAGTTTAGCTTCAGTCATCTTACTTTTGTGCAAAAGATCTATAATATATTTACTGAGTCATCACAACAGTCTTGTTTGAACTATAGTTGATTTCTATTCCCAAAAAATAGTCCAGTTTACCCAGCTTCTCAAGAGAATAATTGGAGAGCAATTTGTGAGTGAGGTACTCAGTAAGAGAGACAAATATACTAGTTATGTTGATATCATCAACATATACCAATATGTTGACATTTTGAGAGTTATGCCAATAGATACATAGAGAAGGATAACACTTGTTGGAACAAAAACAAAACTGCAAAAGAGTTGTATTGCGTTTGTCAAAGCATTATCTTGGAGCTTATTTGAGGCCATAGATGGCTCTATTAAGTCTGGAGATCATGATTTTATTTGAAACCTCAAATCGAGGAGGTTAGACCATATACACTTTTCCAAGAGTGGCATTGAGAAAGGCATTATTGACATCCAAATGAAACAAATCCCATCCATTGGTTAAAGCAACGATAGGAATAATTCTGATGGTAATAGGTTTGATGATAGGAGAAAAAGTTTCATTAAAATCAAACCCATGAACATGATTGAATCCCTAGGCAACTAAAATGGCTTTATATTTGTTTACAGTTCCATTCGCATTTTCTTTCACTCAAAAAACCCATTTACAACTAACTCCTTTCCTGTTAGGAGGTAAAGAAACAAGGCCCCAATTGTTGTTATGAATAAGAGCATCATATTCCTATTTCATAGCAGAAACCCAATTTGGATTTTTCATAGCCCTTGTAATGCTACAAGGTTCAATATTGGTCAGAAACAACGAAGGATGAATTCCAGGTTTATGAATATACGATTTAGATTTTGTTTGCATAGAATGATTAAGAGGGCTAGGCATAGACTCAAATTCAGTAGGTACGGTAGCAGTAGTAGAGGAAGTTGATAACTGAGTGAGAGATATATTGTCAGTATGGGTAGACTGTGGGGAATAGATAATGATTTAGTTAGAGGGAAGAAATTAGGAGTAAGACTGAAATAGTGAGTACTTTAGGAATAGAAGTAACAAAGGGAGGAGAAAAATAAAAATAGACAAACATTATCTCATTAAAGGGAACATCTTTAGATGTGTAAATGTGTCCCGAATTTGACAATGCAACTAAACTTTACGAAAACATTCTTGTGAGCGGAAATCTAATTTGATTGTTATATGGTGTAAGAAATGGAAAGCAAGCACACCCATGCACCTCCAAAATATTGTGATTAGGAGATTGTTTATACAAGACATTGTAAGCAACATAAAAATGTAATGATGCAGTGGGCAATGTATTTATTAAGTAGACAACAGTTTGAAAGCCGGAGTCCCGAAACTTTAAATGACTAGAAGCATTTTGCACTATGGTTGACCCAAACTGAGTTATGTGTATGTGTATGTGTTTTCTTTCAATAACACCATTTTGGTGGTACGAAGAAAAATAAGTCTGTGTAATCCCATTAATGGCAAGAAGGAATGTAAAGGACTTGAATTGAATGTAAAGAATGTAAAGGACTCCAAAGATCACTAAGTATCAACTCAAGGTGAATTATACACATTTTTAGGAGAGGAATGTAGTTGGTGAGATTTTCCAACAAAACAAGATGAGCAAAAATAGATAGTTTTATTGGTGAGATACAATGAGTCATTACAATTTTCAACACATTAGCATTTGGACAAACGTTATCTCATTAACAACTATATCGAAAGTAGTAGATTAAAATTGAGGAATCTTTGACGTAGTTTGAGATGAATAATCTTGAATCTTGAGATTTGGGAAGGAGTATAGACCGTCATGTCCAATAATGACCTAAAGAAGGACTTCATTGGTTGCTTGAGAGTTACCAACCAATACAATAGTGAGGGAAAAACTCAGTAAAAATAATAGGAAGAGCAAATTTACTGACATAGGCTTGATTGGTTACTCCAAAGGCACAATCATCATCAAAAAGGAAGTGTGGAGGACAAAGGATTTACAATTGTTAGAATATAATCAGCGGTTACAGATTTCTATGAAATCAACCATTACATAATCTCGTAAATTAGGATGATTGATTCCATATTATTATGTGCCTTTATTGTAATTGATTTCATTCAATAGTATAAATACATATTATGTGCTTTGTATTTTACACCATGGTAGTTGAATCGTGAATCATATCGTGTATCGAAGAGCCGATTTATCGTATCGTGAATCGTTTCGTATCGTGAATCGTATGATTCATAAACATTTTGAAAGTTATCTTTTTTTTTTTTTTAATTTTTTGGATGTAGTGACAGTTTCTAGAGTAATTTTTTTAGGGATGAAGTAGTAACTTTAGTCACTTTTTTTTCTGGGATGCAGTAACTTCAGTAACTTTAGTAACTTTAGTGGAAGTTACCATTTACTTATTGGATTTTAAAATATTTTAAACAAAGGGGCTAAAATTTAGGTTAAAACAAGCCCAATTCCAACCCACTAAAAATCCTAGGGGTTTTCTGTCTTTCATATGCACAAGATTATCTTTGAGGCTATGCCTCCGTTAGATACGATGATGCCATGCGAGTTGCTGCGAGTTCCTGCCGCCAAGGTCTGTTGACTTCTCTCTCATCGCAACGCGGGGTAGTTAGAGACACCACAGCAAGAGAATGTTGTGGTGATCTAGTGTAGAAGCAGAATATAGTGGTATGGCCTCAACCACTTGTGTACTTGATGGGCTAAAACAATTACTTAAAGAGTTGCAATTGAGATGTCACTCAAATGACACTTACATGTGTCAATCACACTATTCATATTAGGTCCAATGCTGTCTTTCATGAAATGACCAAACACATTGAGGTTGACTATCATTCAAAGGTTGTATTTGGAGACATCAAATTGAGTTTGTTAACTCAAGTGATCAATTAGCAAATATTTTTACTAAATAATTACTAGGACCTAGAATTGATAATATTTGTAACATGCTTGGTGCATAAGATTTATATGTACTAGCCCGAGGGCGAATGTTAGATATTCGTAATTAGATCTAGTTAGTTACAATATCTTGTGTTAGTTACAATATTATTTATATTTAGGCTTAACCCATATTTTCTTGGATGATTCTTGATTATAAATACATGACTGGATGTGTATTTTCTACACAAGGGGAATTAATCCTATTTGAATGCCGTGTATGAAGTAGTTGTTTGACCATATCACAAGTGGTTTATTGCATGCTATCATGTTTTCTTGTAATAATTTATCATTCTTTTTAAATCCTTCAATCATTTATTAACGACATCTTTGCTGTTGGTTGTTAGTTAGGACGCTTATTCCAAATGCTGGAAAGTCTTGGTACACAAATAGAAAAGGATGGATTGCTTGATAAGTATAGAAGACCAGAAAATAATGCTGTGAGCAATGAGGAATGGTCTTCTCTCACCAAGAGGGTTATTGAGGTCCTTCCATATACTCTTACAACCAGTCAACAACATGCTGTTTCCGAAATTATTTGGGATCTAAAAAGACCAGTTCCAATGAATCGGCTTCTTCAGGTGTGGATTTGTGTCCTCTTGTTGTGGCTTTAGTGCCTCCTTTAATTTTTTTAGAGATAGATGTGGTCTCCACATTATAGTCTTTCTTAGTAGGTTTTTGTTTCGTGTCACCAGTTTTGTATTTCTTTTAATTGTATTAAGTATGACGCATGTGATTTATTTAAAAAAATAATTCACACAATATAGTGTTCCCCTAACTTTTTTTTAATAGAATGAGAGTGCTAAGGTATCACTAAGCTGTTTGCCATCGGAACTATGTTGGCACCAAAACAACATCAATACTTCAATCATATGTAACACCTCAAAATATCATAAAAGAAGAAAATACATAAAGTATCTGGGGATCCAAACCTGACCTAATCTCTAACCCAATAAAATGGTAAATCAAATCGATCCTTGAACAATTTGGGACAAATAAAGTTAGGAACATTATCCCATCAAACATAATCTTTAGATCTAGTGCCAAATTCAGCAAGTTTATCAATACATTGATTATCCTTTTTAAACATATGCGAAAAATGAATGCACTTGGTATTACTATTTACAGAACAATTCAGTCATATATTAGGAAGATCCTAAGCAATAATAGAAGCATTGGACCCGGACCGAGCTTGAATAAAACTCAATTCATAAATTAGTATAAACTGTGACTTACATAACCAGAATCACACCCATCACCTCAGCATATAAACTGTTGTGAACACCAAGATATGAAGAGTGTTATAATTATTGAAATAAGTTGATCCTATATAATTAGGAACATCTAGATTGTATATGTATAGGAACATCTTTTATTTATTCCCGTATCATTTTTTCTGAATGTCAAGTTTCCACCATTTTTTACTTCCATCTGAATCTGCAGTTGTATCATTTCCTGGTCACTTAATGTCAGTTTCACTTGTTGATTCGTTCTCATCTGTTTTTTTTTTCCTCTTATGAGAGCCCTTTCCCATGTCCCCAACATTTTTTCCAACATCAATTCTTACCTCATTAATTGTGATTCTTGTTCCGAAAATCTTACTGATAAGATCTCCTTTCCTCCATGAATTTCAACTTGTCCCTCCAGGGCGTTCTTTCTCTTTTTTCATGCACAGCACCCACAGAGCTCCTAGATTGAAGCCTTGATACCAAGAAACAGCAACTAAAGGGACAAGATGGTTTATATTGGTATTAAGAACTTCCTCAAACAGAACAATTCTCACTTGAATTGCTTTTCAAGGAATCTAAACCCTCTCACACAAACCTATACAGTTTTATTCTTCCACCTCGACTTACTAACAACTTCCCCATGTAATAGTCTCTGCTCAACTAAAATGCTCTAGGAAATAGGAGTGGATTAAATATAACCGATGTCATTAGAGAATTGGACATAGAAGCTTGACCTTTTTCCGCTTCTAGTTATTTAATTGTTTTCCCTTTAAACATTTATGTTTTGTAATTTTAGTTTTTTTATTTGATTGTAGTTTGAACCTTATATAGTAGTTATGTGCTACCAAAGTTAGTTATTGTAGTCTTGCAGAATTATTGTTTTAATTTTTTCTTCATTATGGCATTGAACTATTGAATTAATATGCTATTCATGGGTATTATTTTTTTTTTTTTAATGTAACTAAAGTTAATCTTACGAGTTCATTAAGCTCCCACGAGTGTATGTTAGCTATGAGTTTGATAACGTTGCTCATAGGAGAAGGAAATTAAATGAATTGTTAAAATAAAATGAATATGGATCAAACTTCTCTTGTAAGTTAAAATCAACCTACGCTTCTCAACTTTTAGAACTTCCCTCAAGTCAACTTTCGGGCACTAAAGTACTAAATTCTGTCAAAAGTGAGGCATTGTATGTTGACGTGCTGTGGTGAAAAGACAAACATGTCGTGTTATAAACTGATCTTATGTTGTAACTTTTAGGGTGATGTTGGATGTGGAAAAACTGTTGTAGCTTTTCTTGCATGCATGGAGGTTATTGGCTCTGGCTATCAGGTTGGTGTGCCTATTAAATTTTGGTTCCTTTTTGTGTCTTTATTACCTTGATTTCTCATTAAATTCTTGGATGTTTAGCATATGGTAATCGTCTTTAGTACCTGCTATTAGGGTTTTTTGGATTACATTGTTTTAATATTTAAATTATATTTTAAAAATTATGAACACCTATCCCATTCGGAATTGTTCGCCCAACATCTATTCAAATAGTTAATCACTTTTAAAACACAATTAATTATTAGACATTTAAATAATCTTAGATATTATTGACCATTCCGGATGCATATTTAATCACTAGAATGGCAAGCACAAATTGATAAGTGTATATCATTTACTCTGTAGTGAACAACTTGTCGAGCAACACTAACAACTATTTCCATAACCTCAACATTATTAACCACTTATGAGGCATATTTAACCATTAGTGCCACAAGTACATGTTTAAATATGGGTGTAAATATTGCACATTTACTGTTTCAATAAATATAGATTGATTGAATAATAAATTCAGATTCGTTTGGAAATTTATTTCTTTTATTTTAAGAGATTCACAGTCTTTATGTTTGGAAGTTTTTTCTTTTATTTCAAGAGATTTATTTTCTTTTATTGGGATTTCATTTTTCCTTTAGATACCAATGTATTGCTTCTTAAAATCAATTTAAGTAATTCCATGATTATTGCTTACTATTATGAAATATACTCAAACTAGGTTTGTGATTAATCTTCCTAGTGTAGAAAATGCATAAGGAATGTATTTATAATAAAGAAAATATGGGCTAAGCCCAAAAGGCTTATGAAGACTAATAACAATAGAAACAGAAAATAAGATATTAATGATATCTTAACAACTATCTAGACATTTTTTCACAAGGTATTAGAACTTTAGGTTTTTCTCGAGCCTTCGTCTACACATCTTAAAACCTATAACCTTCATTGCCACTTTATCTTCAAGAGGGTCAGTCGTAATTGCTTCAATGTCATTGTACCAGTCTTTATTGCTGTATTCTCTTCTTTTGTAAAATGGCCCATTAGAGTATGCTGATTTGCATCTTCATTTGTCTGATCTAAAATCAACAAAAGAAGATTCTAGTTTTTTGCAAAAGACTAGTGAACTCCTAGGCATCAAAATTGCATTGAGGCTTGTGAATTAGCTAAACACACTCGTGTGTCTTTTACCAATAGCAATAATAGAAGGGCATGATCAACTATACCTAATATCTCTTGGTCACGTTGGGTTGTGATCTTTATTGATTGTTGCACTATAGTTACTTGGCTCTATTTGCTTAATCAAAAATATGATGTAAGCATGGTAGTCAAGATTGCAATTCAGAACGTGAGATTGTATGACTCTACGATATTCTACTCCCTCTTCGATCCCGCTTCACTTAAAATTTGCGATCTACATAGATTGTAGTGGATCGTCGTTGTAAATCGCAACATATTTATAGCAGAAGACACTGTTGCCAACCACCACCACATGATTCACATTCAGTGCGAAGTCATTTGTCTCCTCCGGTTCCATCAACAGAGTCTGATCTTTCCATTGCCCTTCGTAAAGGTATGCATTCTACCAGTAATCTTTCCCCTCATTATGCTGCTTTGAGTTATCATAGAATCTCTCCATCTTTCTATACATGCCTTTCGTCTATTTCCTCTTTGTCAATTCCAAAATCTTTAGATGATGCATTAGCCCACCTTGGTTGGCATCAGGCCATGTTTGATGAATTGAGTGCTCTCAGGCATAGTGGAACAATGGGATCTTGTCCGATTACCATCTGGAAAATCTGTTGTTTGTTGCAGGTGGGTCTATGCTATCAAAGTTGGCCTTGATGGTACTGCTGATCGTCTCAAAGCTTGCCTTGTTGCCAAATGTTACACACAAATCTTTGGTTTGGATTATGGTGATACCTTTTTTCTAGTGGCCAAGATGACCTCTGTTCCCTTATTCATTGCCATGGCTGCTCTTCGACAATGGCCTCTTCACCAACTTGATGTCAAAAATGCATTCCTAAATGGCAATTTGCATGAAGAAATTTATATGGAGCAACCTCTGGGTTTTGTTGCTCTGTGGGAGTCTTCTGGATTGGTATGTTGTCTTCACAAATCTTTATATGGCCTAAATTAGTCTCATTGGGCCTGGTTTGCAAAAATTCAGCAGTGTTGTTCAACAATTTGACATGTCTCGCAGTAAAGTGGATCACTCAGTTTTTTATCGCCACTCCAATGCTGGATGTATCTACTTAATAGTATATGTTGATGATATTGTTCTCACAGGAAGCGACTACCTTGGCATCTACCTCTTAAAGCAACATCTTTGTCGTCATTTTCAGACCAAAGATCTTGGAAAACTCATATATTTCTTGGGTATTGAAGTAGCACAATCCAATAGTGGTATTGTCATATCTCAGAGGAAATATGCATTGGATATTTTGAAAGAAATATGGTTAATGAATTCTAAAGTTGTAGAAACAGCCATGGATCCTAATATTAAACTTTTACCTAACAAGGGGGAGCCTTTCTCAGATCCTGAACAGTACAGACGATTAGTTGGAAAATTGAATTATCTTACTGTTACTCGTCCTGATATTTCCTTTGCTGTTAGCGTGGTGAGTCAATTCCTTAATTCCCCATGTGAAGAACATTGGAATGCAGTCATTCGCATATTAAAGTATATCAAAAGCTCTGCTGCAAAAGGTTTACTATATGATTCAACCCTGATACAAAAGTTGTATGTTATTTAGATGCTGATTGGGTAGGATCTCCTTCCGACAAAAGATCTACTTTCAGATATTGTGTCTCGATTGGTGGTAATTTGATCTCTTGGAAGAGCAAGAAACAAAGTGTTGTGGCAAGATCTAGTGCAGAAGCGAAATATAGAGTTATAGCTTTAGTCACTTGTGAACATTTTTGGCTTAAGCAATTGCTTCAAGAATTACCATATGGAGATGTCACTCAAATGACTCTCATATGTGACAATTAGGTTGTTCTTCACATTAGCTCTAATCCTGTCTTTCATGAAAGGACCAAACACATTGAAATTGACTGGTACTTCATTCGAGAAAAAATCCTATTCGGGGACATCAAGACCAAGTTTGTCAACTCAAGTGATCAGTTAACCAATATTTTTACTAAGTCTCTTCGAGGACCTAGAATTGGCTATCTTTGTAACAAGCTTGGTACATACGATTTATATGCACCAGCTTGAGGGAGAGTGTTAGATAATGTAGTATTTTGCTTAGTAGTTGGGTTCAACCCATTCTGTATTTCTGGGCTTGGCCCATTATCATTATAAATAAACTATCCTTTGTGTATGTTTTACACAAGGGAGATTAATCCCGAATCCTCTTTTTCATATTATTTAACAATAACCATAATGTATTTATGGTAAAAGTAGACAATATCTTATTTATTGGATCACAATTTTCTATAATCAATTGTATTGATTATTTTGAGACTATAATGAAGTATCACTGTGTATGTAGGACATGCTGTATCCACTAATCTGTCCTCTTAGTATATTCAATCACATTCTGTTCTTCTTAACTACACGCGGGACTACTAAGCAACCACATTTACTCATGTGTGACGAGTGGATACACATTGAAGAATTCCCAAGCTTATGAATATCATTAGTCTTATATTATACTAATATTAGACTGTCTTGTTTTATAATAGGCTGCTTTCATGGTTCCAACTGAGTTGCTTGCAATCCAGCATTATGATCATTTGCTTAAATTGCTTGAAAAGTTGGATGATGGCATGTGCAAGCCAACTGTTGCTTTACTCACAGGTTCAACTCCACTAAAACAATCCCGGATTATTCGTAAGGTATGCTTTACTAAAAAGTATGTAATGTCCAATTGATGTGAATCCAATTATTCTTTTCTTGAACCTGTGTGAGTTATGGTTTACTAAATGGTATGTAATGTCCAAATTATGTGAATCCAATTATTCTTTTCTTGAACCTGATGGGCATTGTTTTAATTTTATCTGTCACTGTGTGAAGGGTATCCAGACTGGAGAAATCTCGATGGTCATAGGAACCCACAGTTTGATAGCAGAAAGTGTAGAATTCTTAGCCTTACGTATTGCTGTGGTGGATGAACAGCATCGCTTTGGTGTGATTCAAAGGGGAAGATTTAACAGTAAGGTGGTCCAAAGCTTTTTCTTCAAGATTTAAATATGGTTTCGTTATGCTTGCACAAATGCCCATATTGTGAATGTCGCTAGATGTGATCTTTTGCCTCGGTTTTGACACTGAGCTGGATCAAAATCATGAATAGAATGAAATAATTTAATTTATAGAAAGGAGTGCAGTGCAGTGTACAATTTGATATTTCATCAATCAAGGCAATAACAATAGGTCACACTCCATTCTGCATATCTAATATGGAGATTCCCTTACATCAATTAGATATTGATGTGGCTATATTTCAATTCTAATTGCATAATCAAATGGAATGTTGAGTTAGCAGCTTCTTTTCCAATGTTTCTTATATTATGGTTATTTATGTATGCATATTTCCTGATATAGAATGTTTGTTTTACCATTTATAATTAACTAGAAGGATTTGCATAGTCTAGTAAAAATATAGATTATGCCCACGATTAGGTTAATCCAAATGACAAAAAGACTTATGCTGTTTGAGTATTTTGAATAAGGTATATATTTTTTGAAATATAAGTATAGATATATATATATATATATATATATATATATATATATATATATTCATTAACTCACTTATCTAGTCCATTAAACAAGATATTTACTTAAATTTTTGTTCTATGGTATAACTTTAAAAAGCTGATTGATGATCATGTGAGTCTTCATAAGAGTTTTACAGTTGCGTAGATTAGAGAACGGTATGTAACTAACTATGTACATTCATGTTATGTTTTTGTGGAAATTACGTGTTCCTTGCCGCTGCAAATTGCAACTTGCATATTGCTTATATCTTTCATTACTGAAGTAATGTCTTAGAGTTGCTCTTTTGCCGCTTATCTAAAATTTTTAGTAACGTTATCATTGTGGTCTCTTAACTTTCCTCTTCTAGTTATACTATGCATCTTCAAATTCAAACATGGAAGAGGCCCTTGCAGATGATTCCGCAAAGAGTGATGCTTATATGGCTCCACATGTTCTTGCAATGTCTGCTACTCCTATCCCAAGAACACTTGCACTTGCTTTATATGGTGACATGTCATTGACACAGGTGCTTAATTTTTCATTTACTCTAGATGTGTTCTTTTGCTCTCAATATGTTTTGAATTTGTGTGAACCTGTGAATTGATTTCTACTTTGCTTGGGAGAACAATTATCAATTATCTAATTTATATGTAAAGGATGTCACAACTATGGTTAGTATACAAAACTGCTTCATAGTAGATTCTCCTATAAACTTATGACCGAATCAAGCGTCAACCTATACTTTACAATAAAAGAAGGATTATCTGATGTTGTGTGTAATGGAGACCATACAGTATGTATTGATACAAATTTACAAAATCAAATACATTAAATTCTTGCATAGTAATCAGTGATCAATGATTATTAGATTTTGAGCAGACAAAGGAACATAAATACACCAGAATTAATGAAAGCTCTGGTTTATTCAACACTTGTGAATATACAGAAAAATGAGTCTTATTAAGAGACTGAAGAAATGAATTTCACGAGACACAACACAAATTAAGAGCCAAATATAAAGACTGAAATAAACAACAGTTATAAACCAATGTAACCACCTAATAATTGTACAATAACTGAATCTGAAATTTTATAGAATATTCAACACCTAGACAAGACTAATACCCCCCATCAAAACTTAAGGTGAGAGATGTGAAAGAACAAAATCCCGAACTTTAAGTTTGGGCAAAAGAAGTTGAAAGCGTGTTGGAGAGAGAGGCTTGGTAAGAGCATCAACCCACTAGTTTATACTAAGAGTGTGATAAACCTCAAGTTGGTGAGGCAAGACTTTATCTTGAACACAGAAAATATCAATTTCCATATTTTTCGTTCTGAAGTGAGAGACAAGAGTGTGAACAATGGCAACAACACTTTGATTGTCACATAACATAACTAGAATGGAGAAGGAAATAAACAATTCTTTCTAATCCCTAATAATATTTCACTAAGAGCTTGAGTCAAAGTCCGATATTTAGCTTTAGTGTTGGAACGAGCAATGATTCGTAGCTTTTGATACCACCATGAAATAAGATTGAGACCCAAAAATAGCCGAGCCAGAGGTTGATTTCCAATCGTCAACATCGGAAGCCCAATCGGCATCAGAGAACGATGTACATGCCCTAACAGGTTGTACATCAAGGCCACAGGAAATAGTAGTATCTTTAAGATATCGTAAAATCCTTTTAACAAAAGTCAAGTCTGTTTTTAGCGGATTAGCCATAAATTGACAATCCTTATTTACAACATAGCTGATATCAGGGCGAGTGAGAGTAGTATACTACAATGGCCCAACAACTGATCGATAAAGAATGGGATCAGAAAAGATATTAGATCTAGTTTTAGACATTTTGCAGGTGGAAACCATAGGAGAAGAACATAATGAGCCTCATCCATTTTAGTTTTATTCAAAAGATCTCGTATATACTTGCTCTCAGTTAACACCAAAGACTTGTTACATTGATGGTTGATTCCAATGCCCAAAAAATTGTCAAGTTTGCCTGGGTTCTTGAAAGAGAAGTGAGAATGCAAACTGTGAGTAATTTGATGGAGCAAAGGAGCAGATGAACATGTAATGATATTTGAATTAACATAAACTAAGATGTGAACAGTGTGAAAATCGTGATAGACAAATAAAGGTGGATCTGCTTTGCTGGGAGAAAAATTGAGCTTCAAGAACGTAGTTTGAAGGTTGTCAAACCACTTCCTAAGAGACTATTTAATACCATAGATAGTTTTATTGAGTCGATAAACTAGAGTTTTATCTGTAGATAGAAATTTGACAAACAGATTCGTCGAGAACCCACTCTAAAAGGCATTGTTAACATCCCAATGAAACAAATCCTAGCTGCAAGTTAAGGCAATCATGAAGATGATTTTAATAGTAATAGGTTTGATAGCTAGGGACAAAGTTTCATGAAAATCAAATCTTGGTACCTGATCAAAGCCTTTGGCAACTTACTGAGCTTTTATATTTTTTAACAGAACCATCAAGGTTTTATTTAATGTGAAACACCCATTTGCATCCAGCAGCCTCGCGTTCAGAAGGAAGAGGAACCAAATCCCAAGTATGAATACGAGGAAGTGCGTCATACTCTTGTTGCATTGCAACAACTAGATGGTAATTCTTGAGTCTGTGAGACACTTAAGGTTCAATATTAGTTAGAAACAGTGAAGATTGGCTAGTTTTGGATTGGGTTGCATGGAATGAATATTAAGGAGGGAAAAAATTAGATGCAATGTGAGGGGCGCGATGTGGTGTGAGAGTGAAATGTTTATTGCGATCTAGCTCAAGAATAGGAGGTTTTGAAAACTCTTATAATTTAGGGTAAAATTATTCAATATATTATTCTGAGAATACAATTCCTATATACAAGGCTAGAAACCTATTTTAGGAAGTATAATAATGGCACCTAGACAATCAAATTCCTATGATTCAGGGATACCATCATACACTGTAATTATAATTTGCTAAATAAGGAAATAATAAAACACAAATCCTGGTAGAATTAATACAGATAATAAAACAGATTCTAACACTTCCCCTCAAGCTAGTGAATAGGTATTTTCCATTCCCAGCTTGGAAACTGTTGAGAAGAAAGAAAATAGGGTTTGAGTTTAATCTCCCTTGTATATAAACCACACATAGGGTAATCTATTTATAATAGAGAGAGGTACAATTAAAAAGAGTAACTGAAAATAAAGAGTAAATAGAAGATATTGTTTGATATTGTGATTAACAATATCTAACAATATCTTAATAATATCAAACAATATCTAACACTCCCCCTCAAACTAGAGCACACAAATCGTATGTGCCAAGCTTGTTACAAATATAATCAATTCTAGGCCCCGTAAAGACTTAGTAAAAATATATGCTAACTAATCACTTAAGTTAACAAACTTAGTCTTGCTATCTCCAGACATGATCTTTTCCCGAAAGAAATGACAATCAATCTCAATATGTTTGGTCCTCTCATGAAAGACAGGATTAGAGCTAATATGAAGAGCAACCCGATTGTCACACACAAGTGTCATTTGAGTAACATCTCCAAATTGTAACTCTTTAAGCAATTGCTTGAGCCAAACAAGTTCACAGGCAGGTGAGGCCATAGTTCTATATTCTGCTTTTGCATTGGATCTTGCTACAACACTCTGTTTCTTACTTTTCCACGAGATCAAGTTACCACCAATGGAGACACAATACTCAGATGTAGAGCTTCTATCAGAAGGAGATCCTGCCCAATCAACATTTGAATAGCAAACAACTCTTGTATGGTTATTAAAACCATATAACAATCCTTTTCCAAGGATCTTTTAATATACTTCACATGAGGAATTAAGAAATTGCTTACCACACTGACTGCAAAGGAAATGTCAGTACGAGTAATGGTAAGATAATTCAATTTCCCAACCAATCTTCTATACTGCTCAGGATCAGATATAGGCTCCCCCTGATTTGGTAGAAGTTTAGTATTGGGATCCATGGGTGTATCAACAAACATTGAACTCACCAACCCAGTTTCCTCCAGAATATCCATGTCATACTTTCTTTGAGATATAACAATACCATCATTGGACTGTGCCACCTCAATACCCAAGAAGTATCTGAGTTTGCCAAGATCTTTGGTCTGAAAATAGTGACAGAGATGTTTCCACTAAGAGATGCCATGGTTGTTACTCCCTATAAGAACGATGTCATTAACATATACTATCAAGTAAATATATCCAGCACTCGAGTCATATCAAATTGTTGAACAACATTGCTAAACTTTCCAAACCAGGCCCTAGGAGATTATTTTAGGCCATATAGGGATTTGCGAAGACGACATACATCCCAGAAGACTTCCCCTGAGCAACAAACCCAAGAGGTTGTTCCATATAGATTTTTCTTGCAAATCACCATTGAGGAAAACATTTTTAACATCCAGTTGATAAAGAGGCCATTGTTGAAGAACAGCCATGACAATGAATAAACTAACAGAAGCCATCTTTTCCACGGGGAAAAGGTATATCCATAATCCCAAAATGAAAATGCGGAGGCAGGGCTCCCAAGATCGGGCTCTCATACGAACTAGAAAGAATTAAAATAATGAAAAAAGACTTTTATTCTAATACTCTAATAGCCCCCCTTAAACTTAAGTTGAATTTTTTTTTTCAGCAGAAAAATGCTTCACATTACGTTTGGTGCGAAGAACAACAAAGCGGCTAAGATAGGGCCTTGGTGAACACATCAGCCCACTGATCAAGAGCTGGAACATGTGAAACAGTCAATTGTTGGGCCAAAATCTTCTCTCGGACAAAGAAAACATCAATCTCCATGTGTTTAGTATGATTGTGAAAAATAGGATTGTGTGGTATAGCCACTGCACTCTGATTGTCACATAATAGTTGAGGTGTTTGAAAAGAAACTTTGAATTCAGTAAGTAATCGAGTTATCCATGTGAGTTCAGCAGATGTTTGAGCCAAGCTTCTGAACTCAGCTTCAGTACTGGATCGAGCAATAACTTGTTGCTTGTGAGACCACCATGGAATCAAATTTGGACCTAGAAATATAGCTTTTCCAGATGTAGACCTTCTATCATCCACATCAAATGCCCAATCAGCATCACAAAATGCTGTTAAGGGAACTAGACGAGATAGCACAGCAGGTTGAAAATGAAGACCATGAAACATAGTGCCTTTAAGATACCTCAGGATACGGTTTACAACAGCCCAATGAGAATCTAAAGGGTTAGCCATGAATTGACACACTTTATTGACAGCAAAGGCAATTTTTGGTCTAGTGAGAGTAGCATATTGGAGAGCTCCAACAACATACCTATACAAAGTTGGGTCGGAGAATAAATCTGCACCTTGTTTAGACAATTTACAATTGGATACCATAGGAGAAGAGATGGGATGAGCTTCTGCCATGTTTATTTTATGAAGTAAATCACGAATATATTTGGTTTGAGTCATGAGAATAGAGTCATCCATTAAATGTTTGACCTCAAGACCAAGAAAGTAGTCCATTTGACCAAGCTGTTTTAGAGAAAAGTTTGCATGAAGTTTAGCAGTGATAGTTTCAATCAGACTTAAAGAGCTGCCACTGACAAGAATGTCATCAACATACACCAGAAGATAGATAACATCAGAATTATGTTGATAAATGAACAGAGATGTGTCCCAAGAGCTAGAGACAAAACCCAATTGCTGGAGACTATGTTGCAGCCGTGTAAACCATTGTCTTGGAGCTTGCTTTAGGCCATAAAGAGCCTTATTTCGTTTGCAAACTAAGGATTTATCAGACGCCTCGAATGCTGGTTGTTGTTGCATGTAAATTGTTTCATCTAAGATCCCATTGAGAAAGACATTATTAACGACAAGATGGAACAATTTCCACCTATGAGAAACAACAATTGTGAGAATAACACGTATAGTAACTGGTTTAATGACTGGACAAAAGGTTTCATGAAAATCAAACCCATGAATTTGATGAAACCCTTTAGCGACAAGATGGGCTTTATATTTATTAATGGAGACATCAGCATTTTCCTTTACTCTAAATACCCATTTACTACCAATCATTTTTCTGCCAGGAGGGAGAGAAACCAGATCTCAGGTTTTCTGTTTGAGTAAAGCTTCATACTCACACTGCATTGCTACTGTCCAATTAGCATCACTAAGAGCTTGTTTAACTGTCTTGGGCTCAGATATTTTTAACTGTTGATGGGCAGCTGTTTTAGATTTGGTTTGCATAGGATGAATGTTTTTACATAGTGCAGGAACAGAATCTGAACCAGGATGTGTCTCAGGAAAAGAAACAGATTCAGCCTCTAAAGAGATACTTGAGCTCAATGGGGAGGTTTTGTCAGCAGAAACCTGAATTGGAGAAGCCAGAATAGGAGAAACAAAAGATTCGAGTGGTGACAAGTTAGGCTGTAGTATAAAATACTTATTCATATCTTTAATACAATTAGGAAACTAAGGAAACAACTCAGAATAATGAAACCTCTGTTCATCAAATAAAACATCTTTAGAGATAAAGATGTGCCCACTAGAAGCCAGACACTTGTATCCCTTGTGAAGATGTGTATAACCAAGAAACAGACACTCTTCAGATCTGAAGTCAAGTTTGTGACTTTTATAAGGTCGTAACAGAGGAAAACATGAGCAGCCAAAAGTTTTAAGAAAATGATAATCTAGATTTTTATGAAACAAGACAGAAAAAGGAATAGCAAACCGAAGAGATACAGTGGGTAATCTATTGATAAGATAGACTGCAGTAGTAAATGCATAATCCCAAAAATGAAAAGGAAGAGATGCTTGATGTAATAAGGTAAGACCTACTCAACAATGTGTCTATGTTTGCGTTCAATGACACAATTTTTATGATGAGCATGAGGACTTGAGTCTATGAACAATACCATGATGAGCTAAATAATTGGTGAAAGGACGAAACTCACTACCCAGTCGGATTGAACTTGTTTAATTTTACAATTGAGCTGCAATTCAACCACTTGTTTAAAAGTTTGGAAAACTGATAGAGTTTCATTTTTAGTCTTGATAGGAAAAATCCAGGTATATCTAGAGAAAGCATCAACAAAAGTTACATAATATTTATAGCCAGTATGAGATGTAATGTGAGCAGGTCCCCATAAATCAGTAAAAATTAATTCCAAAGGAGAATAGACAGATTTAGAGTCATGAGAAGGCAACCTATGAGATTTACCCGCACAACAAGATTGACAAAAAACAGAATCAATTTTATTAGGGAATGAAAGATTACAATGTTTGAATACAAGATGCATAATATGGCTGTTAGGATGACCTAATCTTGTGTGCCACAAATGAACACTAGTACTGTTAGAAATAGCTTTATTTACATGATTTAAAGTAGCAGAAAAAGAAGGGGACGCAACAAAGCGGAGATGGTGACTGCCAATGGTTTGATTGAGAGAAAATATGAATATTATGGAAGGAGTAGAATCCATCTGGTCCAACACCTCCATGAAGAAGAACCTTATTCGATCCCTGGGATTTTACAAGACATTTATCATAATGGAACTCAGAAAACAGAGTTATCTTTGGTAAATTGACTGGCACTCAACAAATTTTTCATTACAGAGGGAACATGCAACAAATGATTGAGTTTAAAAAGAACACGAGAATCAAAAGGAGATTCAAACAGAAAAGATCCAGCACCAGAAATACTCAAACCTGCACCATTTCCTATGAAAATTTTGTCTGGTCCATCAAAATATTGCATTTGTTTAATGTTTAGAGATTCACCGATAATATGGAGACTAGCACCAGAATCAGGGATCCATGAAGTAGTAGCTTTACCTTGAGAATAAGATTGGACAACCATGGCACTAGGGCCAATAAAAGGAGTGGAGGTTGTGTTTGGATTTGTCCAAGTATGAGAGGCTTTATAAGAACCTGCAGAGTAGGGGATGGACTGTTGTGTGGCGGGATCAATGAACATCAGAGATTCAGGAGGTTGATATGAGGAATTAGACCGAACATGACACACATTTGCCGTATGACCAAATTTGAGACAGATTTGGCATTGAAAGTTGGCAAACTTGGCACCATGACCTCGTGCAGAATTATTTCCTCCATGAGAAGAACCACAAATACCACTGTGTTGATGAGTACCACGGGAGTAGGAGCCTTGAGTGTAATGAAGAGAAGGAGTGACTAAGGACTATGTGTCCTGAACATATTTGTTTAACCGAGTCTCATGATCGCATAGCAAGGCTTCAATTTCTGCTATAGAAGGGACACGTTTCTTGCTTTCAATGACAAAAACTACTAGTGCATAATCAGAAGCGAGACCTTCCAAAATAGCATCAACATGCTCTTCATGACAAACAGGAGCACCTACACTAGCAAGTTCATCCATGTAGTTTATAATCCTCAACAAGTATTCATCCATAGACTTAGAATCAAGTTTAATAGCTCTCATAGATGTACGTAATTGTCTGGCACGAGACTTGGTTTGGAGGTTGAAATACTCATGAATCTTCTCCCAGACTTCATACAAGTGACTGCAACCAAGCACGCGGGACAACACAGACTTTGAAAGAGTAGACTGCAACCAAGCCAGCAAAGTTTGATCCTGGACCTCCCAGGCTTCGTAGTCAGGATTAACCAGGCCGTGTAAGTAATTAGAATTATCAAGTTTTTCTGTCATCGACGTCGAAAACGAAGGTGAAGCCATGAGAAGAGAGCACACGTAAGCAAAATAGAGAGTCGAAACACCGTCAACCACCGATTGAAACCACGCCGGAAGACAAGCGCGAGAAGAATACCTAGCATCAATCAATGAATAGTGAACGAGAGAACGATCCACCGATTGGACCAGATCGCAACGAGAAACGCGAACAATCGACAACCAAATCGGAGAAGAGAGAACGACTCACCGATTGGACCAGATCGCAACGAGAAACGTGAACAATCAACGATCAAATCGGAGGAGAGAGAACGATGCACCGATTGGACCAGATTGCAACGAGAAACGCGAACAATCAACGAGCCTTCTTGGACATTCTTACCATGTTAGAACGTATCCTAGCAAGCTTTCTTGGACATTCTGTTCCACCTGATATCGGGCCGCTAACGGACCTCCCACTAATTTCTAGTCCCACGCATGAGATGAATATACCTCAGCGTGAAGGGGTGTGTTGGAAGTCTCACATCGACTAGAGATAAGGTCAATTCACAATATATAAATAGGTGCAATCCTTACCTTACAAGTCGGTTTTGTGGGGTTGAGTTAGACTTAAAGTCCACTTTTTAACAACCATATTTTGGATAAATCTGACATTGGAAATTTGCACTGCGATTACATCGACCAGTGCCATGAATATGTCTACCACAACAATTAGGGCTTGCTTGAAAGGATTTTCCACGGCTAAAAAATTCATGCATAGCATCAACATATTCATCAGGTTTGACTGGACAACCAATGCCAATAAGATCATCTTCAATACGCTTTATTTGACCCAACAATTTATTCTTAGTTTTGTTATCAAGTGTATGAGCACACATATCAGTATGTAATTGACGTGCACGTGCCTTCATTTGAGTGAATAAATGAACGTGAATCTACTCCCAAACTTGGTAAGAGTTAACAACACCAAGGATTTCATTCATCTCAATCCCTCACCTTGAGTTTGAGGGGGGTTTTTAATGCTATATGTTTTTACTGTTTTTTGTTGGTTTTATTTTCTTTCTTTTATTATAGTTGAATCTGTTCTTTCCTTTTCCCTTTATTTTTTGTAATTTTCGGAGGTTAGACTAATTTGTATCCACCTGATAAGTGCTCCTAACTTCTCTCCTTCTCTCTATATGTCATGTCTGGCAGAACTGCATTTTCTCTGTATTGATCATTTTAAACACTTAATGTTACATACTGATTTGCAGTCACACGATTGTTTTTCCTTGTTTTTAATCAAATCAATTATGTATTAGGACCAATGGCCTCATCATTGAAATACAGAAGAAAGATATTCTTACTAAATTTGAGAATGATATGATATTGTCCTTCCAATTGTCTGGCTTTTCATGTATTTCATTTCTGACTCTAGTATAAAAATTGTCGGAAAAAGAGAAGACTGATATTATATGTTGACTGTTTTCCCTTTGATTTTTTTGTACCAATTTTCACACTTTAATGTGTAAATATTCCAAATGCTTTCTTCCAACACAGATAACCGACTTACCTCCTGGAAGAATTCCTGTTCAAACGTTTACCATTGAAGGAAATGACAAAGGATTTGAGGATGTTTACAAGGTGACAATCCTTCTAAAATTGTCCTGTGTCTTTATTATTCCTTTTTTTGTTGTCTCTTGCCTTTCTTTTCTTTCTCTCAAAATTAATTGATAATTTTACAATGAATTTGATGAAATCTAGATAATGGCTTTATTTAGGTTTGCATTAGAGTCTCATCTTGCTGTCTTACATTCTCTCCCTGAAGGTGAGGTTCCTTGAAGTAGCTCTTTGTTCATTAAAGGTGACATCCATTGACACGTAGAGTCTTCTTGACAAAGGATCAAAAAAACATTTGTATGCCTTTTGTGTAGTCGAGTATCTTAAGAATACCCTTTTCATTACTATGAACATGTACAAACGATACACACCTAAATATTCTAGATTGGAGTTTATTTGTAGGTCCAAGTGTGGGTAGAATGAGGATAGGTTGCATGGGGCTTTTTGATTCTAGGATTTTTTAGGGTAACCTATTGATTAGGTAGGTAGAAGTAAGGAGGGCTTCCCCCAAAATTTCTTCGAGACATGATTTTGAAAAAGCATGGCTCTAGTTTGGTTAAATAGGTGCTCATTTTTTCTTTATGGAATCCCATTTTGTTAGGGTATGTTGACACATGAGGACTCATGGATAATCCCTTCTTTTTGGCAAAAAGAGTTGAGCACATAATTGAAGTAGTCCTTTGCATTGCCAGGCCTAATCCTCTTAACATTGACTTCAAATTGGTTTTTAATCATGGAGACAAACTGATATAAGAGAGTGCCTTCTAATAGGCATTTTAGGATCTTCTATGTAGTAGAGGCCATTCCATTCTCTCGCATGTCCAATCTTCGTCCTCGAGTTCCTGTCCTGTAAATTACAAGTATTATTATAAGAAACAACATTACATGAGAGATCTTTTGTAAGTTTTTGTATAGAAATTAGGTTGGTGGACAACTTAGGGACATGTAGAACATTTTTTAATGTTCTGGATGGATTTATTTGGACCTCTCCTTGTCTTGCTACTGTTATAAGGGTTACGTCTGTTAGAATTATTACCTATTGTATCATTAACCCTATGTGTAGGGTGTTGAGTGTGGGAAACTATCTACTGTCGTATCTACTGTTGCATGTAATCATGCCTAGTATCTTAGAGTAGTCTTTTCATATGTACTTGCTTCATTATAAATAGAAGAGGAGAGTGGTACTGTTGTCCACTACTCATATATTTTAAAGACTCAGTCTCAAGTTGGTATCAGAACGGGTCGATCCCACTCTGGTTTCTGTCTCATCTGGTCCGTCACCGCTGTCCGCGGTTGATCGCCGTTAGTCACCGCTGCTGTCCGCGGCTGTCCAAGTTCGTTTAACCTCGTTTCTAAACTACCCAACACTGTCAAACAACATTTCAACACTGTCCGCCACTGTCTGCAGTCCTCTGCCGCTGTCCGCCACCGTCCGCCACCGTCCGCCGCCATCCGTCGCCGCCCACCAACGCAGTTCCGTCCGGAAACCATCGGATCTGAACCGCCTCTCCGCATGACAGCCAACCCTGTCGGGGTCGTAGGCAGCGCCGTCGCCACGTGCCTCCACGCGCGTCATCTCTGTTCACTGCAGTCAGGCGCGTGCCGCACACGCGCCGCCTTCCAGTCGCCAGTTCGTCGTCACGCCACCTCCGTCGCCGGAGCCTCCTCTACCCGTTTTGACCCTCAAATCTCTGTTCCGGTAAAGTCCAGTAGCACCTCTTGTGGAAATCGTCACTTTCGAATTCGAAAATCGTCACTGTTTCACTATTTTCCAAGATCCTCTTTGTTTTTGTTTATTCTCTTGATCATATCATGGCCAATGGAGGTACTGGGAGTGCTATTTCATTCTCCGGAAGCCCCTGCATTACGTCCGAGAAACTAAATGGCCAAAATTACTTATCTTGGTCCGCTGCCGTCGAGATGTGGTTTCTCGGTCAAGGACACCACGAACACCTTGAGAAAGATGGCAGCCACGTACCTTCTGAAAAAGCTGAACAGTGGAAACAAGCAGATTTCCAACTATGTGCTCTATTGTGGCAGTCGGTGGAACCACGACTTTTGATGTCCCTACGGGCCTTCAAAACTTGCCACTCGTTTTGGAAGCGAACTCAGAATATCTATGCAAATGATATTCAACGCCTCTATGATTCGGCGAACAAGTTGGCATCTATGAAAATGACTAACCATGATATGA
>Ga0209589_1002556_pt1 | contig 31610 bp, 18 predicted proteins | sample CowpeawhiteBW_FD_187525 | JGI IMG/M metagenome (GOLD analysis project Ga0209589, IMG submission 187525) | Root nodule microbial communities of legume samples collected from California USA - Cow pea white BW (SPAdes) (version 2) | ecosystem: Host-associated > Plants > Roots > Nodule | place: USA...
ACAAGTCAACTAAAGTTGATTCAACTAAGTCAACTTAGGGAATCAAAAATAACAAACACAAATGAAAGGGATGAAGGATTAGTGAACTTCCTTTCTAAACATGCTTAGTCTTCTTAAGCATGTGCCTTCATCCTTGGTTGGGGTCAATCCTTCATCACTAGCAGTATGTTAAGTAATTCATGTTTACTTGTATTGTTGTATATGTATGCTTTAAAGACTGTCATGTATTTATTGAACAGGGTTCCCAGTAAAGTTGTTCAAAAGACTCCTTTTGAGTTGTGGACTAATAGGAAACCTAGTTTGAGACACTTGCATGTTTGGGGTTGTCAGGTAGAAGTAAGAATATATAATCTACAAGAAAAGAAACTAGATGAAAGAACAATCAATGGATATTTCATTGGTTATCTAGAAAAATCAAAAGGGTATATGTTTTATTGTCCTACCTATAGTACAAGAATCGTTGAATTTGGAAATGCTCTGTTTATTGAGAATGGTGCAACTAGTGGGATGAAGTTTCACAAAATATAGGGATTAAGGAAGTTAGAGTACAAGTTCCATTAGCTAGTATTTCTTCTTTAAGAGTTATTGTTCTCTATGTTGTAAAAACTCACAATAATCGAGAAGAAGAACAAATTAATGATCTTGAGGTTAATAATGAGCTGGTAGTAGAACAACCACAAGAAATAATATTAAGAAGATCTCACAAAGATAGAAAGTCTGCTATTTTGAATGACTATATGGTTTATCTACAATAGCACAAAATGACGTATGGGATCTTGTGGAATTGTCAGAAGGATGCAAGAAAATTGGGTGTAAATGGGTCTTTAAGACTAAGCGTGACTCTCATGGCAATATCGAACGTTACAAGGTCTAACTTGTTGCCAAGGGTTTTACTTAGAAAGATGACATTGACTATAAAGAAACATTTTTGCCTATTTCTAAGAAAGATTCTTTTAGAATTATCATGGCATTAGAAGCTCATTATGATCCTGAGTTGCATCAAATGGATGTTAAAATTGCTTTTCTGAATGAGAATTTAGAAAAGGATGTTTATATGGACCAACTGGTAGGGTTCACTGAAGAAGGAAAGGAACACATGGTGTGTAAACTTAAGAGATCAATATATGGACTTAAGCAAGCTTCTCGGCAATGGTATCTTAAGTTCAATTATAGTATTATGTCGTTTGGATTTAAGGATTAAATTGTTGATCAATGTATATATCTAAAACTCAGTGGGAGCAAGTTTATATTTCTGATTCTGTATTTTGATGATATCTTGCTTGCGATTAACGATCTTGGTCTATTAAGTGAGACTAAGATGTTTCTATCTAATAACTTTGAAATGAAAGATATGGGTGAGGCATACTATGTGATAGGAATATAAATATTTCGTGATAGATCACAAGAACTGTTAGGTTTGTCTCAGGAAGCATATATAATAAAGTTTTAGACAGATTTAGAATGGATAAATGTTCAACATCTCTCGTTTCAATACAGAAATGAGACAAGTTTAGTCTCATGCAATGTCCAAAGAATGATTCGAAACGAAAACAAATGGAAGATATTCCTTATGTATCTACTGTTGGGGTTTTGATGTATGCTCAAACATGTATGAGGCTAGATATTAGTTTTGCAGTTAGTATGCTTGGTAAATACTAGAGTAATCCAAGACTAGAGAATTGGAAAGATGAAAAGAAAGTTTTAAGATGCCTACAAGGAATAAAGAATCACATGCTTACTTATAGAAAAGCTTATCACCTTGAGGTGATAGGTTATACAGATTCAGACTTTGCCAACTATATAGATATAAGAAAGTCTACATTTGGTTATATGTATCTTTTAATTGGAGGAGCGATTTAATGGAAAAGTGCGAATCAGTTTGTCATTGATGCATCCACCATGGAAGCTGAGTTTGTGGCATGCTTTGAGGCCACAGTTCAAGCTAATTGGTTGCAAAAAATTATTTTAGGACTTAGAGTAGTCGACAATATTTCCAATCCGCTGAAAATTTGTTGTTATAATTTCACAGTAGTCTTCTTTACTAAGAATGACACGTATTCCAAAGGTGCTAAGTCGGAGGACCGAGTTGAAATACTTTGTCATTATAGAAAAAGTTCATAAACGTAGAGTGTCAATAAAACATATTAACACAGATCTTATGATTGTTAACCCTTTGATAAAAGGGTTACCGCCCAAATTTTATGCTGGCCATGTAAAGAATATGAGCATTATGTCTACTACTGAATGTTAATGTTATTAATGTTTATGTGACACTCTAAGCTCTTTAATGTATAAGTTTCTGAAAGTTGTGTTTTCTTCTTTATGCTTATGCATGGAAATTATGATGAAGAAAACAAATTATGTTATGTTATTATCATTGATAAAATGACATTATGTTTGAACCCATTATGGACTTCTCATCCTAAAGTCATATTAATAAGAAAGAGATGATACAATAGTACATGAAAGAGATCATATCAAGTGAATGATGTGTGACCGCCATGACTCTTATTATTTGTGAATAATGATGGAACCAATTTATGTAAGTGGGAGAATGTTATGACATCATATGAGTCAAGTAGAAGAATGTTATGACATCATATGAGTTAGGTGGGAGAATGTTAGAATTAATTGACGAATTAATTCTATTATGTGACTCATTTGAAATATTATGATGAGCCTAATTGTGATTTAATAAAATATAAGAACCTATTGGTTATTATGGGAAGTCGTAATAAAATGAAATAAACATAAAATAAAGTTCAGCCCAACTTTATGGATGTTGGCTTATAAAAAGGGATTAGGGTTTTGTCTCTGGCCATGAGGTTTTTTCACACTAAGCCATTGAGAAAGAGAGTGTGGGAGGGAAAAGAAAGACAAAGAGATACATTGAGAAAAAGGAGGTTAAAGAACATAGATTGAAGAACATATTCTCGTTCGATCTTTTATAGATCAAGGTTAGTATCTATTATGATTTATGTATGTGAATATGTGAAAATCATGAATCCTAAAATCCTATAATAATTTTCTATAATAAATTATTATAGCATAAAAACTACAAATAATTTACAGTTATAACTCATTTTTTTTCAATATCAATCCTTAACTCATTCATTAACTTACTCATTTCTTTTACAAAAATAATTTGAAGATATTAAAAAGAAAATTAAGGAGCTGATTGACGACTTAAAAGGAAAAGATAAAAATAAGGTTGTGTTATGCTGTTGACAATTGATAGGGAAAAAAATAACACAAACAATATACCAAAGAATGCAGCGGATATAATTTCCCCTAACTTACAAGAATCTATGAGGAGCAATCAGAAATAAAGGCACTAAGATTTTTAATGTGGAAAACCTCTCAAATCAAGCGTAAAAACCACGAGTCGTCCAGACCAAATAAATAGCTCTAGTATGATCAACAAGAGTACAAAATGAGTCTCAATCAACTGCACAAATTAGTGCCAACACCCAACTAAGTAGCAAAGCAACAAAGCTTTCAAATAGAGAAGAACAAGAGAAGAAAAACCTATAAAATCACTGCTTCAGTGCGAAATTAATATCTCCTAATTCAGACCTCTTATCAACAATCCAATCGGTCAGAATGAAGAACAATGTGTTCCAAACTTGCTGTAAAATTTTTAGCTTGATCCAACGGTGAACGAATCCGCAATGTCGATTTTATGATGCAGCTCTGTGAACAAATTTTTTCCTCTACCTCTCCCTCTATGTGTTAGGATTTTTAGTGTGTTGTGACTCTATTGTTTTGCCTCTCTATTTATTTTGCAGTCCCCTCTCCCCTAGGTTAAGTGAGATATGAGCTTCTCAAATTTTAGACCTTTCTCCACATAGGAAGGGAGCCCAATACCCAACAACAATAAAATCGAACCAGAACGTACATAAAAAAATATTTCAAAGACTTAATAATACACATTTTTGTAACAAAACACTAAATCGAAATACTCAATTTTACAAGTTATTCAAAACTTAATTAAGTCCGTTATATATTATTTTAGAATTATGAAATATTATTCTTGTCTAATGAATATTCTAGCATAACTAATAATTATGGGATAAATAAAAAATTTATTACAAAAATAGACAAGTAGAGAGGACATGCACACGTACAAACAAAAGGACTGTGAAGTGGCAAATTTAATTCGAAACAGGGGACCAAAAGAGAACATGCATACTGATAGGCACTCATTGGTATTTCTGTAGCTAGTGGACCTACCTTTGTGCATTCACTCATGCAACCAACCATAATTTATATTCATACTAAATAAATTCTATGCATTAGTCTTTTTTGTCAATCTTATTTAGTCACACAACTAATTCTTCGTTGAACATTTACTTTTTATTTATTTATTTATTAAGTTTTATTTCTTAATTTTAATTTGAAACTCGATAAACTAAAATATAAATATTAATTAAGATCACTGTCATCTTATTAAATATTCATATAAATTTAATTTTCAAATGCTGAATTTAGGACATCACGTGTTGATTCAAATATTTTATTTATTTTTTATTTCCATCTCCATTTTAACAGTTTTATCTCTTTGTATTTTTTTTTCAATTTATATTAACATAATATTCATTGGTAAACAAATATTATTGCCTTTAGAAATATTTTTAATCATAATTTAAAAATATTTATATAGTGCGTAAAAATGCTTGATCATTCTTATTATGAGTAATCCGATGAAGTAAGACACATGATAGAGGAGGAGTGATGAATAAATTTAAGATTATATAACAATATTTAAAATATTTAGACTTAATCATAATCATTAACATTATGAATCTTCTCATCAATGCATCACTCAATTGGTTTGATTATTAGATTTCAAATTCACATTAGTCTCCAACTCGTCATTAATTGTTTTCGTACAGTGCATTAATAATATTCATACATAAAAAATTAAACATTCGTATACTCACTTTATGAATTTTAGCAATTATTTGTTACATCCCTCACTCATTCCATATCCAAAAATAGAATAATACTTATAATTTTCTTATTCAATGAAGAACGAAGAACAAGAGGAAAATATAAGAGGAGAGAGAGGTGTACTCTGTGTAAAAGGAACTTCTTTCCTTTAAACCTTTTTAGTTGTCCTTTGTCAAACTCACTGCCCTACACCATCTGGCTCTTGTCCGTGGTTCGTCCTACAAAGATCATGACCTCTCTCTAGCTGCTTTCATTGATTTTTGTTCGCATGTATTTACTCTCATATACGAACCTCAACTTTGAATATTTTTATGGTTCAAATTCCAATTTGGCGAAAGAAAAAGGTAATGTCATCCCAATACCACATGCTTCACGAAAAATACATAAATTTAAATACTTTCCTTTCGTATCAATAAATTTTGTTAAAAAATAAGATCTTAATAAAAATAAAAACCAAACTTTGCAAGAAATATTAAAAAAAAACTAAAAACTACAAAAAAAAAACACAGACTCTATCAAACGTATATGGGATAGAAAATTAAAATAAAATAAAACAAACAAAATGAATGAATGAATTAAGAAATAAATAAGATTCATAATAGAAAAAAATGCTAATTGTATTCTTCGTCGACAGTGCCAAATTTGATAACATTATAGTGAAGCGATCAAATTAATATTACTTAACTATAACAACTTCAACATTGCCAAGTTAGTAGTGAACAAACTAGATAGAATTAAGCTAACCCTGAGTTGTATCCCAACAAATATGGAATTGATTTTCAATATTTGGCTCTTATAAAAATCTAACCTAATACAATTATGATGGGGAAAACAACAACACAAACAATATATCAAAGAATGTAACGAATATAATTTCCTCTAAGAGTAGCAATAATAAATCACCACAATCATGAATAAAGGCACCAATTAGAAAATCCTTCAAATTAAGGGTAAGAACCACGAGTCGTCCAGACCAAAGAAATAACTCCACTATGATCAACAATAGTACAAAAGAGTCTCAATCAACAACACAAATTAGTGCCAACACTCAACCAAATAGCAAAGCAACAAAGTTTTCAAATAGAGAAGAACAAGAGAAGAAAACATATAAAATCACTATTGCAATGCAAAATTAATATCTCCCAACTTAGACCTCGTATCAACAATCCGACCAGTTAGAATTAAGAACAATGTGTTCCAAACCTGTTGTAAAACTTTTAGCCCGATCCAACGGTGAACGAATTCGCAAGGCCGATTTTACGATGGCAGATTTGTGAAAAACGTGAACAAATTTTTCCCTCTACCTCTCCCTCTGTGTTAGGGTTTTTAGTGTGTTTTGACTATATTGTTCTATCTCTCTATTTATTTTGCAGGCCCCTCTCCACTAGGTTAAGTGAGACATCGACTTCTCAAGTTTTGGGCCTTTTCTCCACACAGGAAGGGAGCCCAATACCCAACAAATCTCCCCCTCACAACTATGTGGAGATAACCGCCAAGCCGGCGATCTCACAACAAACTTCAAACTTCCCTCTTGGCAATGCTTTAGTCATCATATCAACACCATTATCATATGTATGAACTTTTTCCAACGCCAACAGCTTAGCATCCAAAGCATCACGTATCTAATGGAAAGTTGGATTTTTACCAAGATGGATAACACTTTGACTATCAACGAGCAATGAATAGTTATCTTGCCTAAAACCAAGCTCCTGCAAGAATTTCTTGAACCATAGCAACTCCTTGCATGCTTCAATAATGGCAATGAACTCTGCCTCCGTAGTAGACAAGGCTACACACCTTTGTAGTCTTGATTGCCAAGCCACAACTCCCCCTACAAAATTAATCAAATAGCCTGAGGTGGACTTCCTAGAATCAATGTCTCCAGCCATATCTGAATCTGAGTAACCCACCAAATTAGGCTTATCACTTCCAAAATAAAGCTTCATATCAACAGTACCGTGAAGATATCTCAAAATCCATTTCACAGCATTCCACTGCTCTCTACTTGGGTTTGACCAAAATTGACTGATTGTACCAACAACATGTGCAATATCTGGTCTCGTGTATACCATTGCATACATCAAACCGCTCACTATAGATGCATAAGAAACTCTGCTCATATATGCCTTCTCAACTTCATTTGAAGGACTCTATTTAACACCCAGTTTAAAATGAGTAGTAAGAGGAGTGCTTACGACTTTCGCATTTTCCATCTAGAATCTCTACAAGACCCTTTTAATATAGTGTTCCTGTGACAACCAAAGCTTCCTTTCTTTTCTTTCTCGAATGATTCTTATTCCAAGAATCTGTTTAGCAACTCCTAAGTCCTTCATAGCAAATGACTCGCACAATTGCTTCTTCAACCTATTAATTTTGGAAACATCTTTCCCAACAATAAGCATGTCATCAACATATAATAACAGGATAATAAAGTCGTCATTAGAAAAACTTTTAACAAAGACACAATGATCAGAAGTAGTCTTCTTGTAACCTTGCTTACACATAAATGACTCAAACTTCTTATACCACTGCCTTGGAGCCTGCTTCAAACCGTATAGACTTTTCCTTAGCCTACACACATAATCTTCCTTGCCTTCAACAAGAAAACCATCAGGTTGCTTCATGTATATCTCTTCCTCCAAATTACCATGAAGGAAAGTTGTCTTCACATCCATCTGCTCAACCTCTAAATTAAGAGTAGCAGCGAAACTTAGAGCAATTTTGATGGATGACATTTTCACCACAGTCGAGAAAATCTCATTGAAATCAACACCCTTTTTCTGTCTGAAATCTTTCACCACAAATCTGGCCTTATACTTTGGAAATGTAGAATTAGCATCTTGTTTCATCTTGAAGATCCATTTGTTTTCTAAAGACCTTTTTCCTTTAGGCAATTTCACCAAGTCATAAGTGTGATTATCATGCAAAGATTTCATTTCATCTTGCATTGCATCCAACCACTTTTTTTTTCTTCACTCTCCAAAGCCTCTTAAAAACACTCTAGTTCTCCATTGTCAGTCAAGGTTATGTACTAAGAATACCTTGTAGAAGGTTGTTTTTGTCTATTAGACCTCCTGAGTTGGAGTTGAGGTGGTTTAGGTATATCACCAAGATCATCATCATGTTCCTCTTGAGCATCATCAATTAGAACCTTTACTCCACTTCCAACCTGTTGATCATCAACATCACCATGTTGCTCATCATCTTGAGCTTCCGTTTCAATATTCTCCAGATTGTGAGCGGGCAACCTCATCGGATTACCATAAGTGAGACTATCTTTCTCGGGTGTGGTCTTCTCCACCTTATCAGTGTCTTCAATGGTCTAATCTTTCATGAATTGTACATCACGACTTCTAACAAGCTTCTTCTCAACAGGATCATAAAACCTGTAGCCAAATTCATCCTCACCATAGCCAATAAAGATGCCCTGCCTTGTCTTCGCATCCAACTTGCATCTTTCATCCCTTGGAATATGAACAAATGCCTTGCAATCGAAGACAAGCAAATGATCATAACTTACATTCTTGCCAAACCAAATTTTATTTGGCACTTCACTGTCCAGAATCATAGTAAGAGTGAGATTGATAACGTGCATCATCGTGTATAATGCCTCACCCCAAAAATGCTTGGGCAATTTAGCATTTGAGAGCATACATCTCACCTTCTCAAGTAATGTCCTATTCATCCTCTCAACTAAACCATTCAACTGAGGAGGTTTAGGAGGAGTCTTCTCATGTGCAATACCATGTTGTTTGCAATAAGCATTGAAGGGTCCACGATACTCACCATCATTGTCAGAACAGATACATTTCGGCTTCTTCCATGATTGCCTCTCAACAAAGGCATGAAATTCCTTGAACTTATCAAGTACTTGATCCTTTCGCTGAAGAGCATAGACCCATAGCTTCCTGGAACAATCATTAATAAAGGTAACAAAGTAAAGTGCATCACAAATTACTTTACCTTCAACGGGCCACAAACATCAGAATGCACCAATTATAACAACTCTGACTTCCTTGAGGTAGGATGCGTCTTGAAGGACACTATGGTTTGCTTGCCATCCATGCAATGAGAACATCTCTCCAATTCTGCACTTTTTAGCCCTTGAAGAACATTCTTTTTAGCTAAACAATCCATCCCTTTTTGACTTATATGACAAAGCCTCCGGTGCCACAAAGATGTCTCCATATCCATGGCATTCACAGTGTCTTTAGCAACAAAAGCTTTTGTCCACTATAGTTTGGCTATTTTTTCTCCTCTAGCCACAACCAAGTTACCTTTGGTGAGTTTCCACCTTCTAGAACCAAAGTGGCTATCATAACCACCATCATCAAGCATTTGCACATAGATTAAATTAAAACGGACATCCGGAGCATGTTTGACTCCTTTAAGCAACAACTGCACTCCCATGTTGGTCTGCAGGCAAAGATTACCAATACCAATCACTTTAGACTCACCATCATTACCCATCTTCAAAACTCAAAAATCACCAAAAGTGTAAGATGTGAAGAACTCCTTCTTAGGTGTAACATGCATTGTAGCACCACTATCAATAATCCACATGCTCTCATCAGATACAAGATTAACAGACTCAAAGTCACGAAAAAGAACAAGATCACCACCTATAGTAGTAGTGACATGATCATTGCCACGATCATTCTCTTTCTGCTTGACCTTCTTGTCAGCCTTGTCCTTTTTCCACTTAAAACAATATTTCTGAATGTGCCCTATTTTATTACAATAATGGCACTCTATATTCTTGTATCTTGACTTGGACTTGCTCCTGCTTTTCTCTCTACCACCTTTTGATTCCTTTTTCTGACTTCTCCCCCTAATTTCTGTAACAAGCATATCAGATTGAGATGAAGAACCATGTGCCTTCCTTCTCATCTCTTCATTAAAAGCACCGCTCTTTGCCATCTATAAACAAATAATGTCATTCGGGGCAAAGTTTGAAATTGAAGCCCGAAATATCTCCCAAGACTTCGGTAGAGTATTCAATAGCCATAGTCCCAAGACTTCATCATCAAAGTTTATACCCATTCCTGATAGTTGATCTAGGAGCCCTTGAAACTCATTTAAATGATCAGAAATAGAAGAATTCTCCTTGTACCTCAAATTCATCAAGCAATTCAACAAATATAGTTTATTATTGCCTGACTTTGAAGCATACAAAGACTCAATCTTCTCCCACAAAGTTCTGGCATGTGTCTCATTAACAATGTGATTATAAACATTATCTTGAACATATTGCCGAATAAAACCACATACTTGCTGGTGCTCAAAATCCCATTCTTCATTAGACATAGAATCTGGTTTTTGTGTAGCAAATACAGGAAGATGCAACTTCTTCACAAACAACAAGTCTTTCATCTTGCCATTCCATAAGTGATAATTTGAACCATTCAATGCAACCATCTTTTCATTTGCCTCCATCATTCAAACAAGTAAATATAGCCCAACCAAGAGCTTTGATGCTATTCTGATAGGGAAAACAACAACACAAACAATATACCAAAGAATGCAGCGAATATAATTTCCCCTAACTTGCAAGAATCTATTAAGAGCAACAATCAAAGAGCAGCAATAATAAATCACCACAATCACGAATAAAGGCACCAAGATTTTTAACGTGGAAAACCCCTCAAATTAAGGGTAAAAACCATGAGTCGTTTAGACCAGAGAAAATAGATCCACTATGATCAACAAGAGTACAAAAAAGTCTCAATCAATAGCATAAATTAGTGCCAACACCTAACCAAATAGAAAAGCAACAAAGCTTTCAAATAGAGAAGAACAAGAGAAGAAAACCTATAAAATCACTACTGTAGTGCGAAATTAATATCTCCTAGCTCAGACCTCGTATCAACGATCTGACCGGTCAGAATTAAGAACAATGTGTTCCGAACCTGTTGTAAAACTTTCAGCCTGATCTAACGGTGAACAAATCCGAAGTGCCAATTTTACGGTGGCAACTCTGTGAAAAACGTGAACACATTTTTCCCTCTACCTCTCCCTCTATGTGCTAGGGTTTTCAGTGTGTTTTGACTCTATTATTCTGCCTTTCTATTTATTTTACAGCCCCCTCTCCACTACGTTAAGTGAGACATGGGCTTCTCAAGTTTTGGGCCTTTTCTCCATATAGGAAGGGAGCCCAATACCTAACAAATTAAAACTATATGATGATGTGAAAAAAATATAGAGAAGAATTTGAGAATAAATGAAATAGAAAATTAATAAAAGACTTTGAAACAATTATAGTAAAACAAGCCAATTCCACTATTTTCAATATAGATCTTTTATCAATTAATTTGTTGGCATTCTCACCATTAACCAATGTAAATTCTCAATAAAAAAATAAGAACTTTGTAGATTAATCATAGTAAATTTAACCAAAGTACATTATCAATTAAATATTACTATGCCTAATCATGTCTATTCTTTTACCCTTAATACTAAGCAAAAAGCTAATTAACCAAAGTACATTCTTGATTAATTCTTGTTAAAGTTTCCACCTTTAATCAAAGTATTGGCAAAAACCCATTCAATCACATGAAAGTTTCTAAATTTAATCAAAGTACATTCTCATTTAAAATTAAAAACCATTGGACTCATATGATCAACATGCATATAGATTAAAACATCTAACAAATTAGCTATGATGTAAAAACCATTACTTTTTACGTGGTTGAGAGATAAAAGACATAGATGAATGAAAATCAAAATAATAATCAAAAGAACAAAGACATTATTTTAATCTAACCTCATAATCCATAATGAAATTACAGTGAAATCAAACCCAATTCAACCCCTATGATCTTGCGGTCCAAATTTGTAGAAAAAATCCAAAAAAATGAATAATTGCATTTCAGTCCTCTTTTTGACCAACTTTGACTAGACTTTGGAATTTTGACCCTTTGACCATCCATTGAGAGGTTTCCATGTGGCATCTCTTTCTCTCTCTCTCTCTCTCTCTCTCTCTCTATCTCCCTTAGGGTTTCTTCCTCCACCATGGTCGCACTCGTGAGGTGCTTTCAACATGGCATTGTAGTGGTTCACGATCTGCATTGGATTTGTGTGGCTGATTCACAATTGTGGTTGAATAGTGGCGGCTTGCATGTTGTTTTGGTATGCGTCTTGTGGTCTGTGATTAGTTGGTTCCTGCTATTGTGCGATGTGAACTGATCCTGTGTGATGCATCTCGTGGTGGTGAAGTGTTGAACTTAGGATTTTGGGTTCGCATCTTTGTTTGGGTGTTCTTCAGGCACAATGGTTTGTCCAACAGAAGAGATATGGTGGTTTAAGATTTGTTTGTTTGATGCGTTGAGTGCCTGGGGTTCATTCTTGTTCACACGTGATGGCTGACGACTTCAATGGATATGTGGTGGTTTGAACGTCATGTTGTTGGTTACATTTTTGAATTCGCACGTGTAAAGGATTCATGAGGTGCTGGTGCAGGTTTGTGTGGTTCTTGTAGGTCTCCGTCAATGGTGGTGCACGTTTTCGGCGATGCGATGGAGCTACTACCCATAGTGGCACAATGTTGAACGTCGAGCGTTTGTGGTTTGACGAGGTATGATGCGAGAGTGGTGTAGCTACGTGATGGTTATGCCGATATAGGTGTTGGCGGTGCAATTTCGAGGATGGTGGTGGCTGGCCACGAGGTACATGGTTGTGGCTGTCGTGATGGATGGTTGATTTGGGCTAGGGTTTCTGGTTTATGGAGGAAAGGATGAAAGCTTGAAGATGATTATGTGGTAGCATTTGGTTAGCTAAATTTTGAGTGCTTGGATGCTGACATGTGTCCTTTTCTAGTTGGTGAGTTTAATTAGTTGAGGATTGTTACATGGCATGATTTAGTTGAGTTGAGTTTAAATGATAGGAGGATTGAAAATAGACAAAGGCAAAATTGTAGAAGTAGGCTTTGAGTGGCCCTCTAAAAATGGTGGTGTATAAGTAAAAACCAGGGATGCAATCAGCTCCTCAATTATTTCTTTCCATAATTTATTGATTTTGGATTTAACTTGTAACTCCAAACATTTCAATTCCACACTTTTAATTACCTAAATTAAATTCCAACTGCATCAACAAATGTTAGAATATCCAATAATATTTTATGCAACTAAAATCACCTTTTAATCTATTTTTATCTTACGAACTCAATAAGCCCAATTGTCACACATCCTGATTAAATCAATCCTTAAGGAAAAAAATTCAATTAAATGCCCAAAATTAAATATTAAATCAGGATAAAAATATAAACTCATCACGTGGTGAACGAAACATCTAACACTAGCTCTTCCAAGAGAGGATGTCTAAAGAACAAAGTTACTAGGGTAGCACGACTAACCCTAGTGTTTTCTCTTCTGAAACCGTCATTTTCTTTGATGTCAAGTGAAGCGCGAGAACTTGGGGTAGTTAGATGGAATAACAACCAGTATGTTGTCTCCTATAAACCCTATATATCTTGGATCAAAGGTGCAAACCACGAGAAAGTACTCCAAGTTATAACATGATACGGTGAAGGATTGAATTTCCTTAGACTTGAAACCCTTTGGGAAGGAAGTTGTCCAGATGTTCAGGTAGTGAAGCGAGGTCGCGGTGTCAAAGTTGGCCCCTCGCATAAGCATAGACAACATTAGAGAACTTGTCTGTAATCGTGGATAAAGTTGAAGGCGTTAACGTCACTAACTATCGTCGCATACAACATCGGAGCGTAAAAGTCATCGTCGCCACATAGCGAGCTCTCATTGTGGCTACTTTGGTAAGACTCCCTTCGTGGGCCGATCTAGAAGTTCAAATTTCCAATCAACCATCGCCCCAAACCGTTTCACAATCCCAAAGTTGTGGTCGCCTTCCAAACGGGTTCCAACTTCTGTGTCAGGTCCTATTAACACCACCTCAAAGATGAATAAGTTATTCGATAACAATAGGCTCAATGATAGTATTTTGAGGTTGTGAAAAGAATAATTGATGGGATAGAGAAAATTGTGGACAAAGTAGAATGTGGAAGTTGTAGTTGGAAGGAGTATGTAGTTGTAGTAGTGAGTGGTGTGTTAGATGTTGTGTTAGTTCTCTTCATACATCAAATGGTAGAGTACATGGGTATTTATAGACCTATAGACTATTCTAGAAAGTGCTAGCCACAACTTGTGTGAAATGTTCTAGATTTTTGCCTATGTAGAATGTTCTTCATATTTTCTTCCTATCTTAGACTTTTCTACTTTGTTGTAGAACTTTCATTACATTTCAATACTTTTATCTTAGGATTTTCTAGATTCTTTTAGAATTTGCATTACACTTTAATAATCAGCGATGCCAGAGACAATATCACACAGCTTTGTCCAAACCAGAAAGAAGCAATTTTCAACCATGATAGGTGCATGTTGCGCTACTCAGGCGGTCCAATATTTGGCATAATGGAAACTAAACATTTGTACTATATGTGGAACATAAAAAGTGCAACAAAAGTTCTCCCTTTCCATCAAAATGTTCCATTATTTCACCCATACGTTGGTCAACTATTTCTAGAACAACCTATAGAACAAGCAAGAGCGACAAAATTCTTGGCTTATCCTTAAACAAAATCAAAGTTGCATTGTTCCACACTTTTAAGCACGTTGCCTGGCATGTTTTTATGATGAAAAAGTTAACACAAACTTGGAATAATGAAGAGAAGGAACAAAGTAAAGCCTACCCGTGAGGCTAGTTTATCTATCTCCAACGTAATCGAAATGAGGCCAAGACCGTCTATAAATCGTTACACTGCAACTCCATGCTCAAGAGCATCAAAGTTAGAAGTTTGAAGAACAAAACTTAAATAAATAGTTTGAGGATGAAGGAGGGTGATTATTTTGAGAATGCCCTGAATGATCAAATTATAGAACTAATTGGTACAACTGCAGTACATCAGAATCATGAAACTTAATGTCACAAAGGAGAAGTCGGTGTTTAGGGAAACAAAATAGAAAAAATTGATCCATCTTAATTTTCAGCAAGAGATAATAAACTCTGATAAAAAGTCATTCGAGAACTATCTCAAAGGCATAGACTCAGATGGAAAGTCATTCAAAGGTATAAGCTCATATGAAAATTCATTCGAAAACTATTTGAAAGACACAAGCTCAGATGGAAAAGTCATTTGAAAACTATCTCAAAGGCACAAGCTCAGATGGAAAGTCATTCAAAGCCACAAGATTGGGTGAAATTGCATTCGAGAACTATTTCAAAGGCAAAAGTTCATATCGAAGGTCATTTGAGAACTATCTTGAAGGCACAAGCTTGGATAAAAAAATCATTCGAGAATTATCTCAAAGGAATAAGCTTGAATGAAAGTTTGATTCCTGAAAGCTTAATACACCAACTCTAAGATGAAGCTAACAATGATGACATTTTATAAGTTGATCTCAATCACGACAATCACAAAATCTTCAATGCATGAGAATGCTATTAAATTTACATACACAGGGTACAAAAGGAAACTCGAAAGTACGAGTGACACTCTTTAGCAGAATGTTAGTGTGATCTTCTTGAGGATTTGTATGAGGAAACTTGTAAAAAGGGACTGAGGAAAACTCTGTCTAGGAAAGATAAGATTCTTAAGTTTTTCGATTGTGACTCACCTATCTTTTTTGGGAGTCTACTTAGTAAACTTTCAGCAACATTTCTATGCACCACACAACTGGCAATTTTGGTGGTCTCGCTTACACCATCCTTCATTTAAAGCTCAAATCTCAACCAAAATCATCAGCACCCTTCCTCACAAAAAAAGGGAGTCACCCGCTACTAGATCTCGGTAAGACAACACTTTGTGAAGAACAAAATAAAGAAAACCCCCGACCTAATCTATATCTGATTTACAAAGTCCAGGATGAAGCTTGCATAAGAGGAGTAATAATGAATCAAATACAAAACTTAAATGAGTCAGAAACTTGACAAAATGGAGAAAGAAGTACCCTCTAACAGAATTAGTTTAAGAAGTAATTGATGAACAACCTCCGAGAAGTGAAGTCTCACTCAACCACTCCAAAAGTATATACTTTTGATTTCCAAAAGTATATACTTTTGATTTCCAAAACGAGGGGATTAACAGAGTAGACCATGGGAGGAGTCTCGGAGATCGACGAGAAATCACACTCTACCTCATCGACATGAAAGAGCAACTTGACATTCTAGTGTCTGAGTACATAAGAAAGACCAACTCAACATTCTAGTGTCCGAGTACAAAAGTAACAACAACTCAACTTTCCAATACCCGAGTACAAAAAGAATCCATTCCAATACTCGAGTACATAAAGAATTTGGTAAGTACAACAACAACTCGGCGTTATAGTGCCCGAGTATAACAACAACTCGACACTCAAATACCTGAGTATAGGAACAGATAACAACCCAAAGTTACAACACTCAAGTTCAAGAAAGAATATTCTAGAAGGAAGACATAGTTTGGAGAAATTTTGACGACGCTTAAAATTTTAAAGCAGAAGGTAAGCTAGAAGAAATTAATGGAAAGAGAAAGCCCTCCTAGTGAGGCACCGAGTTATTGAGAGTAGTAACAATAAAGCCATCCCAGCAAGGCATCGAGTTATTGAGAGCAGTAACAATAAAGCATTCCCAACGATACACTAAGTTATTGAGATTATAACCATAAAGCCCTTGTAGCAAGGCATTGAGTTACTTAGAGCACTAACTGTAAAGCCCTCCCAACGAGGCACCGAGTTAGTGAGAGTAGTAACAATAAAGCCCTCCAAGCGAGGCACCGAGTTACTGCAACAGTAACAATAAAGCCTTCTCAGCGAGGCACCAAGTTATTGAGAATTGTAATAATAAAGCCCTCCTAGTGAGGCACCGAGGTACTAAGAATAGTAACAATAAAGCTTTTCACGCGAGGCACCAAGTTATTGAGAACATTAATAATAAAGTCCTCCTAGTGAGACACCGAGTTATTGATAGTAATAATAATAAATCCCTCCTCACGATGCATTGAGTTATTGAGAGAAGTACCAATAAATACCTCATAGTAAGGCACAAATTTATTGAAAGCAGTAAAAATAAAGCCCTTCTAACGAGGCATTAAGTTACTTAGATCAGTAATTGTAAAGTCCTCCCAATGAGGCACTTAGTTATTGAGAGTAGTAATTGTAAAGCCTTCCTAACAAGGTATTGAGTTACTAAGAGTAGTAACAATAAAGCCTTCCCAACAAGGCACCGAGTTATTGAGAGGATTAACCATAACGCCCTCCCAGCGAGGCAACGTGTTATTGAGAATGTGACAATAAAGCCCTTCCCGCAACGCATCGAGTTACTAAGAGTAGTAACGTTAAGCAAACCCCTTAGATGAGACACTAAGTTACTTAGATAGTAAAATTAAGTGAAGGCCTCAAACGAGGTACTGAGTTACTAAGATAAGTAACATTAAGAAAAGCCTTCAAACGAGGCACACCGTTACATAAAATTCCTTTTGTAAAGTTTTCATATAGTGATTGGTATCTTTCTCCCCTTGTATGCTTAAAATCTCTTTGCAATGGTAACTATTGTGTGTTTAAGTGTGCTAGGCAAGCAAATGTAGGATCCTTTAGATGAAGGGACCAAGATAAACCAAACATACAAAAGAAACTGAAGTTCTATCTCAACTTGGGGTATAAGTTGATACTGCTACAATGTTAATTGTTGAAATGTAAAAGATTTCCATATTTGGCGTAGAAGAAACTATATATATAGATTTCTTGGAGGAGTATGTGATGGCAACTTTTCTCTTTTTAGTTGTTGGTGGATATGTGAAACTTCTGGTATGATGAACCTTATAACCTTTGGTGTAGAAAATATATCTTCCATGTTCTGATCATCTCTACCCTTTACTTCTTTGATACCTGAACATGTAGAAGAATAGGAAGTTGGTAGTCAGTATCCTGAACATATTGTAAATCCTTATACTGTTGTTTGGAATTTTGGGTGTGGTTTGACATCTGGTGTGCACACACAACTATTTTCTCTTGATATGTGGATTGCAAAGTTGCATATGGAGCTTCTTGTTATGATTCGCATCTACTATGCTTAGGTTTGTGATCATTTCGATTTGTTGGTTTTTTGTTTTGTTGTAGCTATGGTGCCAAGCTTTGGGATCTACGTGTACATGTATGTATCTTTCGTGAAAGGGTTAGAGCACCCCATAAAGGTTTTCTATAATCATTATTTATTCTTTGCTGATAAAGAAAAAAATTGAATACGGATGAATTTCAATCTGGGATCAAAGTCGATTTCATGGACATATACACTTTACATAGTATAAAATTATATTTTAAAATAACATTATGTTTTATAACTTAAAAAAATTAATATTTTACGCAATGTTAGTGTTCACATAACCAACTTTAATAAGAGCATATTTACTGCCAATAGAAAGCTAATTTAATGTTTATTCTATTGTGTACTTATCAGTGTACTTATTCTAATGTTGTATTTGGTATCTGAAATTCAAATTCTTAATGTACTTTTCACTTGAGTCACATGAGATTAGAAGGCTGGCCCCAAATCCATGTTCCAAGATAAGGCCACGCACACGAGCGGAGTACCATATGTAGATCTTTTGATTACCCTACCACTTATAATGACCACCAATAATTAGTATTAGCACATAAATGCAATGCATTTGTATACTATTTAATGTAACAGTTTCAATCAATCGTTAGCTTTTCACCATCAACTTTTTTGGCGGTTGAAAAACCATTTTGCTAGCTATGTTAATTGTAGGTGCATGTATGAATGAGTCATGATTGTATTTAACCACTAGCACGCACGATAGCTAGAGTCTAGACTGGACAACGTGGTGTCCTTTATGTGTACCCAAAATCCTGAAGAAAAAATAGACAATGTCATCTTATGTCTACTTCAAGTGACAGTGAAAAATATATGCAAGTATGTTCTTCTTGGAGTTTAGCTAGTGTTTTATGTGGCTGTTGACATGACAAGGGTACTTAGAATGTGATGATAATTGATAAAGTAGAAGATAGTAAAATGCAAAAAAAAAAAAAAAAAAAACAGTTAGATTATGGATGCGGATGTTACTAAACTTGTTTTTATAATTTAGGCAATTTTAAAGAAGACCACGCGTTAGTAATTGTTGTCTATACATAATAAAGACAACTTAAATGAAGGTTAAAGACCACAGGAAAGAGTAATTAATAAAACCTTGATAATGTATTCAATATTTATACAAGTGTTGCCTTTAAAATGGATGGATTAAACAAAGAAATTAAGGTCTAAAATAAGGTTAAAAATTCAAATATTGTGGAAAAATAATTTGGGGGTTTGCTCTCTTTGAAAAGGTATCCCCTCCTTAAAAAAGTTTGACCACATTCTCAACATTGTTACCTTATCAAGTTCAAAACACCTCACTATGTCTCCCTATTTGGTTTTCCTATTATATCGTCTCACTTCACGATATTCCTCTAACTTCCACAGCACTATCTATATCCTTCCTTCCATTATTGCTCTCAGTTCCATCTTCTCATAGTGTTCGGGCTTTATATCTCATCTATTTAACTCTACTACTTTTGATTGTTTATTGCTTTCCATCTCTCACACCTTGTCTTGGTCATAGGTTCCCCTAAAGTTGAAATAATCTCAAGTTAAAGAGCCTTGATGTAATTGAATTTCATTTTTAACAAGTTAAAAATATAAGAGAATTTGTTAGATAGATCTTTGTTTATTTTATAATTAAATATAGTATACCACTTACAAGTAAACTAATAAAACTTACAAGTAATTAACACATAACTCTATATTATGTTTCCGTTCTAGATCTTGATATAATATTTTGTTCATTATTTTTCAAAAGATCAAATTATCACCGAATGGATTGGATATATACTTTCTTAATGTTAAACCAGACTATGAATGAAAATGTTGGTGATATTATGAGATTATGATTTGGTGGATAATTACCGGTAATTTAATATTTGGATACCACAATTGGAAATCACATATTTTATTTTAGCATTTATTATAATAATGGCTATTAGAAACATCATATTAGGTGTTTGTCCTTATATTGAAATTTGTTCTTCTAAAATGTCTCTAAGGTTGTGACCCGATTGCTGATATGTGACCGAACTTTGAATCATCACGAGATGGAAGTCCACCTACAAGGACTCTCTAATGCTCAAGTCAATAAGAGATTTCAGGGTGATTATTTGTGATTAAAGCAATTATGAGATAGGTTATACTTCTTGTGATAGAATATATTTATACCTTCTATAGGCCTATGGATAATAAATAAATATTATAATGAGTTTTGCTATTATTAATGGACTATGTTTCTATCATGTAAAATATCATATATCTCATAAATATTACCTTTCCCTTATTTTAGGGTAGTTAATATATTATATATATTTTGTACTCGAACCCTTATCTTTTTTGTCCTTTCTGGGCTTACTAAAAATTATATTAATATTATAAATTAAGGTTGGGTAGGTACATAATGTTGGAGTAATGTGGGTTTAGAATGGGAGATGAATAAAGCCTGAAAACAAATTAAAAAACTATGTACACTAATATACGATTGTAAACATATTAACCAATTAAACTAAATTTATAGGGATAAAGAAAATGCACACAACAGATTTATACCGGTTCACTTCGACTTAGGGCTACGTCTAGTCTCTTAAGCAAGCCTTTATCTTTTCGGCCAACTTTAGTTGTAAATATTAAAGTAATAATATTTTGGTCTTTGCATTATGGGCGTAGTAGTGTAGGATTTTATTTCAGCCTTGTATTTGGGCTTGGGCCTAGTAGTCTAGTTTTGATCTAAAAGGGGATAGGCCTAGTGGTCTAAGAGGTGTACGCCTAAAATTAGGGTTTCTTAAACCTATAGGAGTGCCAATTTTCCTTGCAAGTTTCTCCTTTGTGCACATAGGAGCATGGAGCATGTGATTGCTTAGGTGGCAATTCATACCTTAAGCATGTTGGTTTTTGGCTACACAATTTAAATTTCTAGACCACTTTTTGGCTCCCCGTTTTTATAGACCATTTAAGGATTTGATTTGCCTACAAATAAAGGCCTTCACTCATGTCATTTGAAGCTTGAATTTGAGTAAAAAAAAAGTTGCCTATTTGTGTGCACAACTCTCTTGTTTGACACTACTAGACTTGTTCAAACTCCTACACCTCCATGTAGCATCTACACGTCGCCATCTCCACCGTTCACGTCAATAAACTCCTTCGAACAACGTCATCATGTGCAACCAAATCGTTGCCACTAGAACCACAAAGCCACCACACAACTACAACAAAATTGTGCATAACCTCGTCCCAATAGCATAAGAAAACACAAGCTCCTCATGCCAGTTCGTTAGTCACCAAAGCTTCCATCGCACCACATTTATGCAAACATTGCTAGAGAACGCTACAGAACTCGAGCCCCATGTAGGATAAACAACCTTCACACTTCAACAAACACTTGAAACCTTAGAGGAAGGAAAGTCTCATTTTGAAGAAAAAGGAAGTTTCACATGTGAAACTCCCATTGCACAATCAATTGGTCAAAGTTAGTCAAATCTGGTCAACTGGTCAAAAGGTGCTAAAGTGCAAATATTGGTATATTTGGAGTTTTGTGCAAATTTTGACTACATGATTACAAAAGGCTGATTTGGAAAATTAATATTAGTTGGTGATAATTTATCAAATATATTTAAGTAATTAATTTATTTAATTATATGATAAATTATCAAGCAACTATATTTGTCAAATAGTTTTAAAATTGACTATATCTCTCCAAATATTTTTACATATTCATAACCATTATAAAGATAAATGATATTTATGATTATTTTAAAAGATATTTGAGAGATTTCAACAACAAAAAAGCCAAATCCAAGCCTAATGAAGTCGTATATAAAGAGACCGAAGGGAAGTAGAAAAAGCAAGCTCGGAACTTCGGAGGTTAGGAACCCTTTAGGGGCCTAATTTGGTCCTCTCTCTCTCTCCATTCTGTTCTTTTTTATGTTATTTTGATTTCATGGAGGGCTAAGCTTCTAGTGTTGGTTTCATTGTAATTTCATTATGCATTCTAAGGCTAGAATGAAATAATTTCATTGTTCTGTTTATTATCGTTAAGGTTCTATGTCTTTTCTTTCTAAATCAAATAGAAAGTAATGATTATAAATCTATAAGCATGCTAATAATATGAGTTGAAGGGTTTTTAAATCTAATTGAGACTTTATTTTGATTTTATTTAGAAACTTTCATGTGGTTAAATGAGTTTTTACCAATAATTGAGACTTTACTTTGGTTAAAGGTAATTACTCTAACTAAAATTAGTCAAGACTTTACTTTGATTAGTTAAGCTCTTTATTTGGTGAGGAGATAAAGTAATAGACATGATTAAGCATAGTAAATTTTGATTAAGACTATACTTTGGTTGAATTTACTGTGGATAATCTAAAAGTTCTCACTTTTAATTGAGATTGTACTTTTGGTTAAAAGTGAGAACGCTGACAAATTAATTAAGACTTTACGTTGATTAATTTGTAAATTTGTAACAATAATTAATTTAGCAATAATCTTTGGATAACTGATTATGAATCTATTTTGAAAAAATAATGGAATCAATCTATTTTCTTTATAATTGTTTGTATATCTTTTTATGTTTTCTCAATATTATTTTGTTTGTCTAACCCTTCTTGTATAGTTTTTATAAGAATTAATTTTGTGTTCGTTGAGAGACGACTTAAGGTTGACTTGACCTTTTTTATTTTTTTGACTACTATCTTAGCAATATTGAAGTTGCTATAGTTCAATAGTATTATTTTGATTGCTTCTCGACAACGTTAACAAATTTGGTGTCATTGTCGTGAAACATTGTTATAATTTTTATCGTTTTATTTATTTTTATTGTTTTTTATTTTATTTTTGTTTATCACTAACATTTTCTTTTTCTCTTTTTTTTTCTAACTTATTTTATTTTCTTTAGTTATTTTTAATTTTTTTAATCATAATTTTTGGTTGAGGAATTTTATTGGAAAATTTGTAAAACTAGTTGATGAACACTTTGGCTAAGGAAAGATAAGGTATTTAAGTTGTCCATTGAGACACACCTCTCTTTCTTGGAAGTCTACTCAACAAGCTCTCAACTTGTCTCTTTTCAGCAAACCTCTTTCAAAAAGGCACACTATTTCTTCATATGAAAATAATCAACAGTGTGATTTTCAAATGAACTATGATTATTATCCACAAAAACTACATGATTCATATGGTTATCTGTAATAAACTGTCACACCTACTACTACACCTGATACAAGTAGGTTAACTATACGTCAACTAAATGATCTATATCCTAGACCATCCTTTGTGGAATGTGAGCAACCACCATAGCATGAGCAATAACCATATTTTTAGTATCCACTCTATAAGTAATGAAATGGTGGGTTTAGCCAATAGGGGGTTAAATTGACTTTATAATACTTTTTGAAAGTTTAAAACCCATTCTTTTAATCAATCAAACCACAAAATTTGAAAATAAAAGTTGTAGAGTAATACATTTTCAATTGATTAAAAGAAAAAACAATAGGTTAATATGTTTGTCAACATCCAATTTCGTCCAGGTGAATAAATTTATTTTCAAAAAATAAAATAAAAAAAATTTAGTTAATGGAAAATATAAAAAAAAAATGTGAAACAAAATTTTCTTCAAAGATTTCAAAATTTAAATTTAGAAAAAAAAGAAAAAAAGAGAGATGGAAAAAAAGAAAAAAAAAAGGAAAAAAGAAGGAAGAACCTATTTGTTATCACACTCCTCTTCATGAGTCCAACAACTCAACATATCTTCTACCTTTGTTCTAATAGAGAAATTAGTGATATGATTCTAATAATTAAAAGCAATATCTCTTCATATAATTAGAATCATATTACTAACTAGGATTGATTTTTGTGCTCCGATTTGTTAACGGTTAGAGTGAATATCATTGATCTTGATTGATTTTGTGCTCTGATTTGCTATGATTTGATTCTCATATCTGCTGCTATCATGACCAATTTCTTCCTTATATTGTTCATTACACTTAAGGCTAAGATTCCATTGATATTACAATTTGTGAATATAAATAGACAGTCTATCACATGAAAAAGAAAAAAAAAGAAAAAAAAGACCAAAAAAAAAAAAAAAAAAAAAAAAAAAAACCAAAAAAAAAAAAAATTTCTCTATACTTCTCTAATTCTTTCCCATCACCACTCCACATACACATCTCCTTTTTTTATCTCTCTTTCAAAAAAAAACATATTGAAGGAGGTAAAAAAAAGAGAAGAAAACATTCTCTACACTCTCTCTTTCTCTCGTTACCACCCACATAGACCCCTCTCGTTTTTATCTCTATTGGAAAAACAAACACAAAAATATTAGAAAAGGAAGCAAGAAAAAAGAAAAGAGATAAGGTGAGGAGATATTGAAAATTTTTGAAGGTACGCCACTCTCAGTTCTTTCATCTTTTGATTAAGTTTTTCCAATTTTCATTTTTTTAATCATAAAAATATATTTTTCCCCTTTCTTTAGTGTCTGCCCGGCCGCTCGCGTCGCATGATATTCAATTTAACTTTTGTTTTTTTTTTCTAAAAAATATATATAGATGATCTAAAAAAATAGTTTTCTTTGTTTACTCTTTGATATCTATCTTGTTGCTCACGTCGCAATGACATCCATATCCACATTTAAATAACTTTAAAGAAATATTAAAAATTTATAAATGATTAAAAAATGAAAAAAATAAAAGATAAAAAAAGAATTTATTTCATGTGTCTGTCCGACCACTCACGTTGCGTGACACCAATTTTAAAATAATTCAAAATACAAAAAATTTAAATAAAAAGGTTTTTTCAAAAATATCAAAAATTTCAAATCATTTTCCAAATAGTTGTTTTTTTATTAAAAGAACTACGTAACCCTATTTCTCCATTGTAAATGGAGATACGTAGGAGCAAAGATTAATCCTTGTCGGGCCCAAAAAACCAAAAAAATATGTTTGTTTCTTTTGTACATCCTTTTATTATTACTTTTGGGAAAGATTAAATATTTTGAAAATCACATCTTTTTTCATATTTAATTATAGGTACCGTCTCATGACGGACGCTGTGGGGTGCTAATACCTTACCCACGCATAATCGACTCCCGGACTCAAAATATGGTTTTTTAGCAAACATTGTCTTATCTTTTTGGTTTTTTCATAGTTTTCCAGAATAAACTATGGTGGTGACTCCAAACTCTGTTTTTCTGTTTTCACAAATTTAATTTCTGATTGCGACAATGTTCATACACTATGAATCAACAGATTAAAATATGAAAACAATCGGCTAAAATTTTGGGAAATTATCTAGACATGTGAACTACATGAAACTCACTCAAACAATATGCTTTTTCAATCAAGATAGGTTCCAATCAATATATCTAACTTGATTACACTACCAGATAACGTAAACATGCTTGCATACTTAACAAAGATTGATTTACTTGGTTTTCTTGAGATTTAAAGATGAACAGAATGAGAGAAAGAAGATCACACACTTTTTTTAATACTAGTTCACTCAATCACAAACTTGAGCCTGGTTTTCCACTATTATCAAATGTTTTACAAAATCACACAAGATTACACTTTTGGATAAAGCACACATGCCAAGATTTTTGAATCCCACAAAAATCTTATCCCCAACACTGTAAGAAACCTACATACAAACCTGGAATCACACTTGGAACACTATAGAGGCACGAGAAAAACAAGACATGATAGAGGCTCTCCCTAGCCAACCAAACACATGTTCTTCAAAGTTTAACCAAGCCAAAATGGGTCCAACATCAACCAAGATCTTCAATCTTCAACTGCGATTGTGTGATTTGGAGAAAGAGAGAGAGTTTCCCATAAGTCCATGACTATTTTTGTACTAAAAAACTCAAAATTGATCCTTATCTCTCTAAAAACTAGCTTATATAGCTTGGTCGTAAGTGAATTCAACAAGTTGATTTGATTGTACAATTTGTTGATTTCACTTGACTTAAGTGAAGTTAGTCGATTTAAAAACAATTCAACTGATTGAATACATTCATACGAAAACTATGTCTAACAAACATTTTAACCTGATAAAAACATTTTTAATAGATTGAAAAGGGCACACCAGGACTAAAAGGACATCTAACCTATGTAATATAGTCTACAAATATAGTACAACATGTAAACTTCATAATCTTCACTTCATTTTAAGATTTAGCAAACAAGAAACTTGGTTATCAACGCTTCTTCATCAACCTCTTATGATCTCATGCACTTTGCTTCATCAAATCCATGCACCAAGGTCACTTGTGCTAACAATCTCCCCCTGATTTTAGGAAGCCAACATTCTCAATTTGAATTGATGAGACAAGATCCTTTGAGAAACCTGAAAAGCTTTTGCATACAAGGTACCAATGTACAACAAATACACATACAAGCAAAAGCACACAAGCATGCATATGCATACACATCACATATGCACATGCTCCCCTATCACTATTTAATTTCACATTTTTAGATATAGTTTACAGTATTATTTAGTTACAGTGGTGTTCAATTTCAGGTTTAATATCCAATGCATGACATGATAAATATCACCCTAATGGACTTTTCAACTTGGGCCAATGGCATGGCCCATTTAGTTTTTATGCCTTTAAATACTTAGATAATTGTATAGGTTTAATAATGTGTGGTGTAGTTAGAGAATTCCACAGGCTTGTATTTTAGCCCATTTTATTTTCTCTTATATTTCTTTTAGGGCTTGCTGCCAATTGTAACATCCCGACCGGATATTACGAATTTAAATAACAAAGTAAATAAATATTACATCAGCTTCATTCATTAAAACATCAATTCTCAAAACCGCGGGAAATTTAAAACTTTATAACAGTAATGAATATTCTCAAAACTTCTACTATAAATCAACATAAAAATCCATAATAAAAAATCCAAGTCTAATAATATAAATTATTACAATTGTTCCAAAACATCATAAAAACTCTGAAAAAAAATTTGAATCCCAGTCTAGCCCCGCTCCGGCTCTAAGCCTCACTAGATCCACCTGCAACATCATCTGCTCACATATACAACCTATATGATCATCGCTACACACAAGTAGATAGGGTGATATAACAGAATAAACATATATACAATACATTTATATATATATAACACAATCACACCAAAGGAATTACATTCTTTGATATCTCCCACGTGGCCACAACCATGTTAACCGTGTTCTATGTCTTCTAGTGAGTACCTCAAGATGTCTTGCTGCCACACCTATCGGCCACAACCGATAGAGCACGTGCGGGAAACCATGATACAGATCACATATCGTAACGTCAAGTGGAGTTCCCAATACGAACATAGCTCGAAACGTCCCAAGATTACCAAACTCGTCAGCTAGTTACTTAGGAGGGCAATCTATCTGGACCCATCTGTGCGGGCCACAACTAGCACAGTCACACCGGCAACACTCACCAACCCGAGCCACAACTCAAGAGTTCCTCATGTTCACCCGCCATCTCGAGTCACAACTTGAGGGATGCCATTCCGAGCCACAACTCAAGGAATGCTACGCGGTTAATCCCTATCCCGAGCCACAACTCAAGGGATACGTTCTGAGCCATAACTCAAGGAACACCAGCAAGATGACCTTAAGATATCCTAGAAGCCTTGTAGACCACGCAAATCAAACGAGCAAAATATAATTCTGCTGCAGCAATATTGCCTGGCGCTGCTCACGAGGCGCCAGGGAGTCTCCCACTTCTAGACTACCTGGGGGTATAATGAGTTCGAACCTTTGCTCTTATTAAGTTTTTAAATTTTAGGGATTTAATATTATTTTTTCACTTAAGAATTAATTTTAGTTGCATAATATATTATTGGATATTCTTAAATTTAATAATGCAACTAGAATTTAAAGTGAATTGGTCATAGGTGAATTGGGAATATTTCAAGTCATAAAATAAGTCCCAAAATCAGAATTTTGGAGAGAATTAATTCAGGAGTTAAATGCACCCCAATTTTCATTTTTACACCCCCTTTCTGCAATTAGTCATCAAATTTTGAAAAGAAATATTTCTGGAGCTAAATGCACCTTCAGTTTTCATTTTTACACCCCCCCTTTTACAATTGGGTCATCAAATTCTGAAAAGGAATATTTCTGGAGCTAAATGCACCTCCAGTTTTCATTTTCCACACCCCTCTTGAAATTGGGTCTTCTAACTTTGTTCTGCACCCATTCCTTTTACTAATTTGCACCCCTAATATCACTTAAACTCCACTCAACCAGATTACGTCACATGGCAATCCTCCACTTACTAAAATAACCAATTAAAGATTGCCACATCCTCACTCCTCCACTCACTAAAATAACCACTCATTGAATGACGCCTCATCACCCTCTCTCTTTCACACAACCTAAACCCTAACCCTAATTTTCCTCCTCTCCCACCATCTCCATGTCGCGCCGCCACCCTTTATGGTAGCTTGCTGGAATCGCAACCCCACCGTCGTGCCCACGTCAGAAAACGCAACCACCATTGCTGCACTGTCGGAGTTCGCGAGCCTGCGTCAGCCACCACGGAGCTCCATCGCGTCGTCTTCTCAGTTCATCTCGCGGCCACCACCATGACAACGCCATACTTGAGCACCTCCATGATTCATCGCTTCAGGACTGCGTGCACCAAAACCACTATTTTTCTCCTCACTGTGAGAGAACCGAGAGCTGTGACGCAACACAACGCCTCCATGCTTGCACCTGCGCATAAATCACCTTTTTCCTTGCGACGTCAGCCATGAAAACCATCGAACCAGCAACTGCGTCTTCTCGTCGGGATCAGATCTGCATCTTCTTCGTCATGGCAATGCTCATGGCAACCGGAAACATGAAACCACGGTACTTGATACCTTGAATGGCAGCGCCATCGTCGACCTACAGCAACAAAACCTTCTCGCAACCATCATCGCAACTCTTGAACGTGGACCTGTCACTATTTTTTCACAACACTCGCGGACTCAACACCTCTATTATTTCTGGAACTTTGATATACAACCATGAGCACCACCATTGCCACTACAATGCATACCTCGCGTTATTAACACCGCAACGGTAGCAAATGGGCCGTCGAACACGTCCTCCATCGGAGAACCAGTGGCCATAATCGGAATCTGCGAAATGCACCTTGCGACAACCTTCACGGTAGCCAAACCCTAATTGCGGAAAGAGAATTCTGACTTTAGAGAAAGACTGCTCTGACATGTGGCAGCCTCTCACTAGATAATCAAAGAGTCAACTCTGGTCAATCAGTCAACTCTGGGCAAGGATTGGTCAACAATGGTCAACTAGACTATTTGGCACTATATTTGGCAGGTGATTCCTCTGTAGGAACCCTAACTAGCCTAGAAAAAGGAAAGAGTCGTCTGGCGGCAGTTCATCGTCGGCCAGACGGTTTCTGGAATTTTCCAAAACTACAATCTTTAAATGGAATAAAACAATTCATGCATAACCATACCATATTTAGCATGTTAATCAGACTTAAAATAAAATTAACGCGTAAAGTTACTATTTTTAGCATGCCAATCCGATTTAAACAGGGAATTAACGTGTAAAGCTCCTCTAACCTGGATTCCTTTGCTAAAAATGGAGATTCTTGGGAGTTCCTCTTTGATCACTCAAAATTTTTCTTTTAATGATACCTTAATGATAGATTAATGCACTAAAACGAAAATTGCCATTAACTAGAGTTTAATTACCATTCAAGGTCCATTTAGTGGTTATTTTCCAGCCTCCCTTGGTTGCCGACTGTCAACTAGGATTTCTCTACCCTTTCACCTTCATGCCAAAACTAATTTTAGCAAAAAGAAAGTAAATTTATATCTATCAAGATTTGAACCCATACCCACGCCAATGTTAATTTCATGCACAACCATTCAACCAATTCATGTTTCGTGATATTTAATATAATTCTATGATTATATTATCACTCAACATGATCAAGCATATTATTAAAAATAATAATAAATTAAATAACACACAATTGGCATACATAGGACCTTAACCCAAGTCCTCTCACACAATCAAGTACTCTCAACCACTTAAGCTAGTACTTTTTCACATCATATAAATCAATTATTAATGCCTTAAAGGCTCCACTACCCGCATTTATTAATTAATTAATTAATTTTCACGGGTCTTACACCAACAATTCTAGAAGCCCAAATCTGCCAGCATCCATCATTTTGCATCCAACATTCAAGATGCCACGTGAAAGTTTGTTACAACGTGTGATGGTGCGAGAGTTTGTTGCAACGTGTGATGGTGTCTGGAATGAATCAAGGCATGCGTCTTTCAGTTGTCTTACATGCGAGAAGGAGCTTGCTTTTACATATTGGGCCTGTAACCAGTAGCCCAATATGCGTCAAACACCAGTAGCACGCTTCATACCACGCGTGGAAGACATTGTTTCAGCATCCACCAAGCCAAATCTTTCCAGAACACACGTGATTCATGCAGTGTCAGTTTAAGTGAAATCTATGTGATGTTTTATGAGAATTAATAGATTAAAACAATGCGAGATCACACATTATGCAGATTTTGATAGTTTATGCGAAATCTTTGTTGTTTTTGGAAAATTAACAGGCTAAAATACTAACAGATCACATTTTATGCAGATTTTAACACATTAAATCCAACAAACACATGATTTAATAAAATTAACAGCCAAAACAAATATCAAAACACATTCTTCATGTCCAGAACACCTAATTTAGTTCTTAGCTTGTTAAATCTATTGCAAGAGGTTTAGTGAACAAATCAGCCAACTAGTTTTCAATTTTAACAAAATTAATTTGAAATCTCCTTTTGTAACGTGGTCTCTAATGAAATGATGCCTTATTTCAATGTCCTTGGTTTTAGAATGTTGTATTGAATTCTTAGTTAAGTTGATAGCACTAGTATTATGACAATACAAGGGTACCTTCTCAAGCTTTACACCGTAGTCCATGAGTTTATGCTTTAACCATATGACTTGAGCACATCCATGTCCAGTTGCTATGTATTCAACTTCAGTAGTGGAGAGCGCCACACATGCTTGCTTTTTGCTATTCCATGATATTAAGCTTGAGCCTAGTAAATGACATGTTCCACTTATACTTTTCCTGTCAAATTTGTACCTTGCATAGTCAGAATCTGAAAAACCCTAAAAGTTATGTTAGAATCACTTGGATTCCACAATCCAACATTAGTTGCAACTAGGGATGTCAACGGGGCGGGTAGGGTACGGGTAGTAGCTCCCCCGTACCCTACCCGCTGGATAAATATTTGCCCCGTACCCGTACCCATATCCGTCGGGTATCCGTTATGCGGGTACCCGTCTATTTTTTTCATATCCGCAGGTATCCACGGGTATTTACAAAAATATTTTAAAAAATAAATATTTAACCATAATTAGTGCTTAGATCAACCAGTTCCCTTTCTCCGATTGATTCTTGAGAAACAAACAAATAAAAAATCACTACCAATTTATATTGTAGTTTATTTTTGAATAAAATATTAAAGAAATTACTAACTTCATCAATGTCCACCTCTTGCAACATTGTATAAAGTTTCATGTTATCCAA
>Ga0209589_1002557_pt1 | contig 31608 bp, 11 predicted proteins | sample CowpeawhiteBW_FD_187525 | JGI IMG/M metagenome (GOLD analysis project Ga0209589, IMG submission 187525) | Root nodule microbial communities of legume samples collected from California USA - Cow pea white BW (SPAdes) (version 2) | ecosystem: Host-associated > Plants > Roots > Nodule | place: USA...
ATATATAATTTATATAATTAAAATATTCTTAAATTTTAACTTTTTTAATTTATTTAATTATAATTTTATTAAATTTTTATTATGAATGATGTTTGGTAAATTTTAAGTTTTATCTATTATAACTTTTTTTAATCTATCATATCAATCAAATCACTCATTAATTTTCATAAAATTATCTTCAAATTTATCTTCTAAATCTACTAAAAAGAACACACATTCATTCCTTCAAATCCACACAACTCCATCTTCACACTCTCCTCTAAACTCATCTCATCAAACAAACATTGCCTAAGTGTTGATTTAAACAAATATGATCTTAATAATTTTAATCACTTTATTTAATATGATACCAATAATTTTTTTCTTGTAAAATGAATATTATTAAAATAAATTAGTTATATAAAATTATATTAAAAATTTAGTTATTCTTTAAATCCATGTATATTTATGAAATATTATCGATAAAAAACTTTTTTTTTTAATTTTGTAATCTAATTACTTTTCAATTAATCAATTTTAAATCTTAATTAATGCTTATTTTTAAGAAAATTAAATTAAAGATATTTTTATAATTTATTATATTTTTTAATTAATTTAATGTTCCTCTATTACATCAATCAAATATATTATCAACTTTCCATTTTTTTTCACTCACTTTCTCTCAATTCAAAAAAATTATTTTATACTCTATTTTCTCTCATTTTCTTCCATTTTCATCTCTTTTAATTTCAGTTTCAATCTAAAAAAAGCATTATTAATAAATGAATACCTAATTTCATAATATACACATTATAATAATAAATCAATTCCCAATTTCTAATATAAATCAATACCCAAATTCTAATAAGATATATAATTTTGTTTGTTAGAAAATGCATGCTGAAATCAAGCATCAATGTTTCACTCATCTAATATTTCGATTACAGTAAGAAACCTTTAATAACATAGATGGGGTATAAATGTTTGTGACCAGACCTACTCTTTTATAATTTTTCACAAATTTGCAAAACACTACCATTTTTTTCATCTATTTTCTTTGTGAGGCTCGTGACCACTTCACTGAGTTGTGTTCTGATATTTCATGAGGGAACATTAAGGTCTGATCATTCCAGTGATTGGACAAGAAACACAGCAGAGGTGACAGGTATGAACGGTGATGGGAAACATTTATCGATCTCAGGTTAAAAAGTAAAAAGAGGTTCGATTTGTAATTTAGAAATCTGAATGTTGAATAAGTTATCTGATAAATACCTTCTGTTAATTATTCTATTATTATATTTTTTTTCTATTCCTAATTACAAACAGTCAAAAGATCTAAACAAATTTTGTGTGGATGAATTTGCTAAAAGACAACATTAAAATAATAATGTTTTCTACAACAACAAAAAAAAATTGACTTTTAGATGGTAAATTACAAAAAAAAAAGGTATGAAGTTATTGAAAAAAAAGTGTTGCACAATCTCATGATAATATGAAAATATTCAAATAATTTCAGACTTTCATAAGTGTGCAAACTTATTTTCAAAAGAAGATTTAAAAACAAAATCAGTTTATGTCTCAAACACATTAAAATAACTAAATAATTTTGTAAAAAAATAAGCGAAAATCATTTATTTCATCTGTCTCAAACAAACACACTGTTATCTTGACCAAACAATTACGCTGTTCATATATTTTCTCATCATAAATGAAGCTGTTTCTCAATTCACCACTATATTCCTACCCTTTGAAAGGAACATTCCATCAGAGTGAACTATTCATTTCTTACAACCGTGAATTTGCCTGCTCCACTGAGCCACTCTGCAATACAAAAGTACAAAATCCATCACAGAGCAACACAAATGGCAAAAGAGACTCAGAATTGTCTACCAAGACAGCTTGTTAAATTCCAGAAGCAGGCAACAACATTATATTTCCATGACGTGTATCCCTTACTTTTTTAGTTTTATCTTATACTCTGTTGTTTATCTATGCAATGTGGATTTATCACATATAGAAGGAAAATGTTAAAAACCTCATATATAGTCATTATTTTAAACAACGCTTTCTTTTAAATAACAGTCTAATAAGTGTACAACACCGTCAAGATGAAGAGCCAATGGTCAGAAAGAATCTTGAATATTATATACTTCAAAGAAGTACTAATGAATGTGTTGGTTATTTCCTTAAGTGCATAAACTTAAGGTTCAATCATTATTTAATAAATGAAACAAGACAAGTTAGGGCTTGTTTGTTTTACTACCAAGTACAGACAAATTCCATTAGACGATCTTGATCTTATGATCACAGATGCAATGCATTAGTAAAGTGTCCTTTAGATCTCAAAATTACCTTAAGTTATTAACAGTCTGCAAATAACAAGACAAATAGTTTTGCATGGATGAAATGAAAAAAAAAATGAGCTTAGGTTACTCACCAGAGGAATTCCTCTGGCAGCTCTTGCAGCCAAGTAGGCACAAGGCTTGAAGAATTCTCCATACAACTCTGACCATTTCTCCAATTTTGAATATATGTACTTGGATCCAAGAGTGTCAGCCCAGAATATGATACCTCCCCTGGTGAAATCCATCCCAAAATTTAGAACGATTACAAAGTTTTGATATGTGCCAAATAAATAATAAGACAAACCTGTAAGGTGGAAAACCCATGCCCATGACAGAGGAAATATCGAGATCAGCAGCTTTGACTGCAATACCTTCGCCAAGGACCCGACAAGCTTCGTTCACCACAGGAAAGAATATCATCTCAATGATGTCCTTTTCTTGTATATTTACAAGCTGTCCAGGTTGAGATTCAGAGCATCATATCCATATCCAGAGGAATTTACAATAAAATTTTACTTTAAAATGTACTTCCTCGCTATCCAAAAATATGCTATGAATTAGGAAGAGTTAAAAGACCTTAGGATCAACGGAGACACCAGTAATGCTCCTAGCCTTCTCAATATAATTTTTCAATTCAGTATCAGGACTAGCCTTCCGTTTATCATCATACAAATAAAACCCTTTCCGAGATGTTTCACCTGTTAGTTTAATAGAATAAAATGGAGCATATCATTGTCATGTAAATATTTTCCACGTAGATATAATATTGTCAGAATTCCAACTGATGCGGGAGTTTATCTCTACCAGTTCTTTTTTCTTCTTGCAGAAGGGGAATGAGCATTGATTTATAAGTTCTCTCTGGAAAATTCTCAATAAATTGCATACCAGTAGCAATCGCCACACCAAACCCAACAAGGTCAACCAATCTGCATTAGTAAATAAGTGTCAAATCATGCACTTCAAGAATTGATGCAGAATGTCAAGAACTTATCCAATCAATAATACCTAAAAGGCCCCATGGGCATTCCAAATTTGCTTATTACTTTATCAATTTGATAAACATCTGCACCACGTTCGACAAGCAAGAGACCGGCTTGGGTATATGGGAAGAACATCCGGTTAACAGCAAATCCTGTGCAGTTTCCAACCACCACTGGAATTTTCTTTATCTTCTTTGAAATATATAACACGTCAACTATCACTTGAGGAGAGGTATTGTTGGTACGCACAATTTCCAGAAGCGGCATAACATGTGCAGGACTAGGGAAGTACAGGTCAGATATTTAGATCAGCCAAAAAAATATTAGTAAACAGATAAAAGATCTCACCTGAAAAAATGGGCTCCAACAATTCGATCCTTCGACTTGGTTTTCTCTCCAATCAGGTTCAGGTCGATTGTGGAAGTGTTACTAGCAAGTATACAATGAGGAGGACAATACTTTTCAAGATCAGCAAAAATCTGCTGCTTTAAGGAAACATTTTCAACAACAGCCTGTCCGGACAACAAACATCAAAAAGAAGTTAATAATTTCCCAAGCAATGGATAACATGCAACCACGATCCTTATGACAGTAAATAAGCAAAGTTTATTTGCATTTCATTATACAACCTCTATCACCATGTCCACATCTCCGAAGCTTCCATAATCAAGGGTACCTTGTACAAGGGAGACTGCCTTTTCAAAATTTTCCTGGGTCAATTTCCCTTTCCTAACACGGCTCTGTAAGTTTGCTGTTCATAGTGGAAAAACAATACATGAAAACAGGTAAACAACATCATCTATTTCTTAATTAAAAATGCAGATTAAATAGGGACTGGTGAGAGCCAACTCTTACGAATCTATTCTCACCTTTAATCCTATTGATACCAGCATCTAAGAACTTCTCATTTACTTCTTTCAAGATGACAGGATAGCTGCTAAGAATTAAAGCTGTTGCTATTCCAGAGCCCATTAATCCTCCACCAAGGACGGCAACCTTCTTAACGTTTCTTGGAACCAGACCAAGATCCGTAACCCCAGGTATCTGTTCACGTCAAGAGGTATTGAAAAATTCATATGGATAAAATTTAGACATAAATTTAGCACTCAGAATCAGGCTAGCTAATTCTCATTCGCAGCCATATTTATCCATATAAAAATTGGATTGAATATCTAACCCTGACCCAATCACAAAAGTTAGTTCAAGGAGGAAGGATTGCCCAAACCTTAAAAATAGTATTCTGACTATATTACTAGCTAATGGGAGGCATCTTAACACCCCGTCACCTCCGTAGTCTGATGTTTGCAAGATTAAACAGCTGTAGGTAACTCAACATCAACACTAGATACACTTTAATACCATATTCCATGTTTTGAAATTAACAACAGTGGAATTATAAGAAATAAAAGGCTGGAAGGAACACATAGACTGAGACATGAAGGGGGAAAAGATGAACAACTTCAGGCCCTTCGTGAACATCTTTACATGATTGTTGATGATGCACAAGAAAACAAAATTTTGAGAACTCAATTTGACAATCATTGTTAACTAATTGACCAACAAAAATAAGATGACTAATGAGACTAAGTGAAACAAAGACATTGTTAAATATGTTATCTATCACCATTGCTGTTGTGATAGGTAAATGGTTTCCATCTCCAGTACGAATTTGGAGATTTCCTGAGTATCCTGTGACATTTGTAAGGGTTTCGGCACTGTAGGGCATATGATTGGATGCCCCAGAGTTAAAATTCCAAGAATAATGGGTACAAGAAGATTTCCCCAAGAGCCCTAAAGCAGAGAAGCGGTAGTATCAGGGGTCAAAGTTTGAAGGCGGGTAAGAGCATTATGATGCACATTTCCTGTATGCACAAAGCTACGAGCAGAAGAAGCACCAACATTGAATAGTTCTCAAGAAATGTGTTTTAGGTTTGATTTGTATGGTGTCCGCAACTGGAAGAGATATTTTTCTTTTTGAAGTTCATTTAGGCATGCATCCGAGGATACAATATTGTTCATAGAATTGAGCAGAATACCTTCAAAATCTGATCTCAACTCAATAACAAATTAATCTCGTTTAGTAGTTTCATGAACTGTTTGCACCACAGTATGACCTTTAATTGACAAATCTTCATAAACAACGGCAATGAATTCAGAGTAAGGGAGACTTTCCTATTGAAATATGTTTATTTCAAGTTCAAGCCAGAACCTTCTACCAGTGTTATTCTTTCTACACATTTTCTTTAGATAGGCCAATATCTTGGCTGCAGTGCTGAATGGTCTAAAAGATTGAGGACAATATTGGGATCAAGAGAGCCTATGATCCAAATCATGACTCGAGTGTCTTTGATTTATCACTTGTCATATTTAGTGTTTTGTTCATCTTTATCGAGAGAAGGAATGCTACGATCAGTATCACAATTCCTTACCTTTGACAAATATCTAGAACTGAAATGCTCAGGTTGTGTAGTTCTTGCCATTACAGTGAACAAACAAGATGTCATAAAGAATTGAGTGGAACAAGGGGCACATTGAAAAAGGGACAGAGGTCAAATAAACTTATTCTAGAGTAGGACAGAAATGAGATAATAAATACAAGAGGCTAGGAATCCTGGGCAAACCTAGGTAGGATCGCACCTCAGACTAATATCGTGTTAAACTCCGAAAAATTGTAGGTCAAAATGTGTTCATCTGGAGAACTCTCATATGAGTAATATAATAAATAAAATTTCGGCCTTGAAAAGTAGCTGAACTGCTACAAATGCTAACCTACATCTATATTATCCTAATGAAGTAGATAACGACATAATTATGTGATTACAAATATCCTAATAAAGGAAATAATTACAAAATCAGCAATCATATTGAAGGGGATAGTCAAATAATTCTGGCTGCGGGATCTGCTTGATTGAATGGCCAAAAATTCTGTGGGGATGTGTTCAAAGAAAGTCATTGGAGGCACCGATGGGAAGGGTAATTGCCAAGGCTTTTAGTCCGTGTGAAATTGATAAAAGGATGCCAAGAAGGACAATAACAGAATCTATTAAAAGGGATAACCTGAAAAATTATTTTTAACCGGGGCTAATGGTATTGATTAATTCATGTAATCAACCACATCTATTGAGATGAAGCTATTGTTGTACATCAAGATGGGTCAGGATTCAATGAAAATAGGAAATAAGAGATTAGAAGAGTCTTTCTTTTCAAAACTTTCTTCAAATTCAATACAAATTTTGCAATTAAATCTATGTAATATTTAAGCTTTCGATGTAAAAGTTTATAACAATAAGTGTAACTAGTTTATCTCTTAGTAACTAGTTTGTCACTTGAAGGACGAGAAATAAGTGTAAAATTAAGACAGAAAACCCAACAAACCTTGGACGTCCCTCTGAGAGAAAAGAATATGTGAACTAAGCTTTTGCAAGTATCTGACTTTGCAAGTATTTCAGCTGCTTCAGCTTCCTACAAAAGATCAAAAGAAAATGTCACAAAGTTCTGCAGCAATAATATGAAGGGGCGAAAGGGTATACTGGAGACAGATACAACCTTCCAGAGTCCTGCACGGGGACCATCAACTACTCCTGCTTCAATAACATCAATGCAAACCAAAGGATGGTGGAGGTTAGGAGCCCTTTTTCGGGCCTGAGCTCTAGCAAATTTCAAAATCTCCAATGCTTCTCCAAGGGGTTCTAATTTGTCAGTCTTATAAAGACTAGCAATCCATGGTCGCCGATGGCCTACAATATCCAAGGCCCACTGTCGTGCAGCTTTCACCAGATCATCAGGCGACGCCAATCCATCTACAAGCCCCAAACTAAAAGCTTCCTTCCCTTTAACTGGTTTAGAAGTCTTAGTTCAAAAAGAGAGAAAAAAAAAGAGGTGAAGAAATTAATTGAAAATCACTGGACAAGAACATTGAAGTCACAACTCTTGAAACTTTCCTGTAAAGAAAAACATAATTCAACACAAAGTGGAGAACTGAAGAAAAAGCTTGTTGATATTACGTTCAGAAAAAAAATCTAAGATGGAACAGTGAATGTGCTGTTTGACTGATCACCAACCTTGAGTTTGTAAACACCAGCTTTTCAGATCAGTTCTTCACATTGAACAGAGTGGAAAGTTACAAAAAAATAAGCATAAAAAGGTATAGTACCAGCATCATTTCAAGTGCCTTTGCCAAACCAACAAGACGAGGAAGTCGCTGTGTTCCTGAAAGACAATTCAAATTTTAATGAAAAATGTTCTATACTAAAGAAAAAGGAAACAATAACAAAATTAGTCATAAGACCTGCACTGTTACTCATGGTCTAACTTGTTCTCTATTTAACATTTTGAATTCATACACAAAATACAAGTAAATTTGATGAAAACAGATAGGAATGAGTTAATACCTCCAAGTCCAGGAATTATTCCAAGCTGAAGTTCAGGCAAACCAAGCTGAGCAGTTGGGGTTGATAACCGAGCATTGCACGCCTATATGAGAAAGAATGGGTAACAATTTGTAGAAATTTACAAAGAAAATATTCTTTTTCCTAATCAGTTGGCAACACAAACCATTGCAATTTCTAAGCCCCCACCCAAGGCAAGGCCATCAATGGCAGCAACCAATGGCTTCCTGGCCGCTGAAAAATGAAGAAAATAGATTGTAGATAGCACAGAATGAAAAATAAATAGCAAATAAAGAATTTCATAAAGAAATGACGTACCTTCTATTGTATCAGTGATGATGTCTACCGATAGCCAACCAGTTTTTGGACGCTCTACATGAGGAGAGAGAGAGGAAAGAATTACACAATGTCTATGAATGTAACCACATTACAAAGACACTCCCAAAGAAGTACCTATCGGCCCTTCATCACCAAAGGCAGAAATATCAAAGCCTCCAGAAAATTTTCCCTTTGCACCTGATAAAGTAACATAAGATTCAGTTATGATGCGATAGCTACAAGCTAGTTGGCCAACAAATATCTTCGGTTAAGCCCAAAATCGGCCAGCACTCAATTCCCATTTGTTCTTCCCAATCTAATAGAGCATATTAGTTATTTTCACAGTTTGAAACTTCGGTGTTTATCAAAATATCCCCATCATATCACAGGAGTGAATGAAGATGGCTACTGTAGATGGTTTGACCATCAATGAATGTACAATAGTATCAGTCATAACAAACTAACAAGCAAGATCGGTCAAGAAATTTTCAATTTGGTCAAGGACAACTATTTGAATAGATAAGATACCAAAGGAACAAGCTTAAGCATTGCCCCCTTCCCAGTTTTTTTTGAATAATCTCTGCCTAGAAAAGCAAATTGCAAAACATACCAGTAACAACAAATGCCTTGACATCGTCTCTGCTTAGAGCCTCATCAAAATTCTGCTTAAAACTGCGCAACACTAGCGAGAGAAAAAGAAGGAGAAATTATCGACACAACATAGAGTAACATTGAGCAATAGAAAAAGAATTGAAAGGATAAAAATTTACCATCATAGGAGAGAGAATTAACGGGAGGGTTGACAATGGTGATGACGGCAACCCCATCGGGTCCAACCTCCATGAGCGTGTGTCCTTTGCTTCCCATTACGCTGCCACTCTTACGACTTTCCAAGAATCAGACTTGAAGAAGAAAATAATAAATCAAAAAAGAGGGAGAAATTTTGTTGACGATGGTGACTACTGTGTAACATAAATAAGCTACGCACATCACATCAAGGCACATCAAATATTAATGATTCTATCTACCTTTCCATAGATACCTTTAAGTCAATTTTCATTTTCACGGAACTATCTCATAAATTTTTAGTTGTTAGTTGTTAGCTGTTCATAAAATATATTACTATGTAATTATTTTTTTTTAAATACCTACATTTTTATTACACTTTTTCTATAATTTTATTTATTTTTAAGGCTATATATAATACTTTTTATTTCAACAAGTTTTTTTATTTAAATATTAATTAGTTTTAGTTTTTAAAAATTAAAATTAAATATGATTTTTTATAATATTTATTGCTTATAATTCTTATGTATATAATTCTACTTTTTCTTAATTTAAATTACATAAAAATGTTAAAAACCATAAATATTGAAAATTCTATAATAGTTAATTATTTTTAAAAAGGTAAAATTAATAATGATGATAATAAATAATTAATATACATTAAAAGTGATGAAAATATATGTTAAAATATTAGAGATAATAATAGAAAGAAATCAAATAAGTTAAAGTTGGTTAAGTTTTTCGATTTTTTTGCATACTTGTAATTATAAAAAAAAAAAACCATTCTCGAATTATTTTATTCCTATAAATGTTATATTATCTTATTGCAATATTTTTATTTTCATATTGAAAGGTAAAAAGGTTATATTCCAATGGTAAAGATATAAATTACTTTTTAACTTCACTGTCTGTTTTTATTTTTATTTTGGTTATTTTTTGTGTAAAAAAACATTCCAAAAAACAAAGTTAACCCATAATATTTCAAGCATGCCTAAAAATAACATTTTGATTATAGTATATATGGGATTGTCATTCCTATTACAACATCATAAAACAAACACCCCAAACTAATCATCTTACACTATAAACTGCAAGTACACATCGTTTGGCACCTTATTCCAACATTATTGATGAAACTGATTACTATTTTCTTGAAAAATGATTAATTTAATCACCATTTCGTTGTAATATTAATCTTTAAAATTAAGAAAAACTTACATAATTTTTTAAATAATTTAATTCTAAATTTAAGCTCCTAATTTTTTTTAATCCCCAACGAAGGATTCAAATGACAATAATAACATATATTTATAGATCAAAATGAAAAAAAAATATATCGTTTCACCACATAAAACTTATAGGACTTCAAATATTATTTATCTCTTCTTTTTAATTTCAGGAACAATACAACAAGGATATACAGCTTTAATTTTATTCTATCTTCTTTTATTTTATTGCGGTGAACTTTGTTTATTTTACATTTTTGTAATTATTATAATATTAATTTCCTTTTTATTTCTTTTTAGAAAGTAGTGACCCGGCATGATATTCTCTTTATTGAATATATGTCAGTTCAGATTCAATTGTTTATTATTGAATTTATAACATAACCGGGTTTCTAGATGATAAAATTGAATACTTTAATGATATTGCTAAAAATTGTAGATAAGATGTAAGGAGTATCCAATATCTGTCAATCGGTTATCGTAAGAGTAATAAATTATCTTATTAAGGCAAATAATATTATGCCTTAAAAAATGTTGTAAATTTTAATTCATTTTTTCGAATATCCATGTTTTTAACTTAATTACCATTAAAAAACATAAAAACTAATTCCATGACCATTTATTACCGTCCATTTAAGTCAAACTCTTGATATTCGTCCTCTATTTTTAGTGACAAACAAACATCTATCTAGACTAGATACTTTTATTTTGACCAAAGAATAGTGCTGTTTAAATATTTTCTCATCATACATTATTTATTAGCTATTTTTGAAGTCACCACTATATTCCCACCATTTGATAGGAGAAAAGGAAAATTCAATAGAGTAAACACTTGATGAGCTGTTTATTTCTTACATCCTTGACTTTGCCTGCTCCACGGGGGCACTCTGCAATACAATCGGACAAAATCCATTAGACAGCAAAAATAATTCTCAAACATTATCTATTGGGGGAAGTGACATAAGCTATTCTTACAACAATTTCTCAAAAGACACTGTTACAAAAGAAATATCAGAAAAAATAAATTAAATAGTTCTTTCACAGATCAAAATTAACTTATATGAATCAAATAATAAAATAAAATCATTTTTTCCTTAAATTAAAATTCAGTCATACATAAATTGATTTATAACAAAGTGTCAATTAATTATTTTAAAGCTAAAATGTGGTTTCGTTATATGTAGGGAGAAAATATAAAACAGCTAAACATATAATGTAGTATTTATTCATATATTGGACTTTATAAGTAAAATTTTATTAAATTGATCATTATACATACAAACATTACAAGTTTCATCCTGTCATCGTACTTCGGATCGGAAGTTAACTCTCTTAAAACATTTTTAATTTGGTCTCTTTGAGGCTTGTTTGCTTCGCTAAGTGTTTAAAGCAGTTGATAAAGCAAAGAAGTTAACTATAATAGATGATCTTGATTTTCTGGCTACAGATGCAATGTGTTAGTGAATTGCCCTTTAGACAACGAAGTTACCTTAAGTTTCGATCTTTTCTTGAGTTAAAAACAGATCTAATAATCCTGCAAACAATCTACCAAGGGAAAGAACACTTTGCACACTATCCCAACCTAATGCCATTGACCAAATAGACATTGGCTAAACCCTACTGGAATAACAAATGGTTTTGTATGAAATGAAATGGAAATAAAGGAGCATAGTTTTACTCACCAGAGGAATTCCTTTGGCGGCTCTAGCAGCCAAGTACGCACAGGGCTTGAAGAATTCTCCATACAACTCTGACCATTTTTCTAATCTTGAATATATGTACTTCGATCCAAAAGAATCGGCCCAGAATATGATGCCTCCCCTAACGAAATCGACCTCAAAATTTTAGAACATGTACACAGTTTTTTTACAAGTGTGCCAAATAAATAATAAGACAAACCTGTAAGGTGGAAACCCCATGCCCATGATAGCAGAAATATCGAGATCTGCTGCTTTGACTGCAATACCTTCATCAAGGACCCGACAAGCCTCATTCACCACAGGAAAGAATATCATCTCTACGATATCCTTTTCTTGTAATTTCGCAAGCTGTCCAGGTTCAGATTATCCAATGGAAATTTAAAAACAAATCAGACTTCAAATGTTGTTTCCTCTTCAGCCAACAAATATGCAATGAATTAGGAAGAGTTGAAAATACCTTAGGATCAACAGAGACTCCAGAAATGCCCCTCGCCTTCTCAATATAGTTCTTCAATTCCGGATCAGGACTAGCCTTGCGTTTATCATCATACAAATAAAAACCTTTGCGAGTTGTTTCACCTGTTAGAAGTGTGTTAAACAAAGATTGTTCATGAATTAGTTCAGTAGAATATGACCGAGCATTTCAATGTTAGTAAATACACTCCACACATATATCTCATCAAAATTCCAATCGATGCAGTGTTTATCTTTACCAGCTCTCTTATCTTCTTGTAGAAGTGGAATAAGCATTGATTTATAAGTTCGCTCAGGAAAATTCTGAATAAATTGCGAGCCAGTAGCAATTGCCACACCAAATCCAACAAGGTCAACCAATCTGCACAAGTAAATATGTAACAAATTAGACTCTTCAAGAATTGATTATGAATATAAAGATCTTATCCGAGAATTGATACCTGAAAGGCCCCATGGGCATTCCAAATTTGGTGATTACCCTATCAATTTGATAAACATCTGCTCCACGTTCAACAAGCAAGAGACCTACTTGCGTGTACGGGAAGAACATCCGATTAACAGCAAATCCAGTGCAGTTTCCAACCACCACTGGTGTTTTCTTTATCTTTTTTGAAATATCTAGTACGTCAACTATCACTTGGGGAGAGGTCTGCTTTGTACGTACAATTTCCAAAAGTGGCATAACATGTGCAGGACTAAGTAAGCACAAGTCAGATGTTTAAGTCAGAAAGACATTACGGGGAGAAAAATAGTTTCCAAATACAAGATACCACCTGAAGAAATGGGCTCCAACAATTCGATCTTTGGATTTGATCTTCTCTCCTATCAAGTTCAAGTCAATTGTGGAAGTGTTACTTGCAAGTATACAATGAGGGGGACAATACTTTTCAAGATCAACAAAGATCTGCTGCTTTAAGGACACATTCTCAATAACAGCCTGTCGAGATATCAAACACCAAAAGTTCATAACTTCCATAACATGCAACCACAACCTTGAGGACGGTTAATAAGGAAATATATTTTGGAGTTTCATTATACAACCTCAATGACCATGTCCACATCTCTGAAGCTTTCAAAGTCAAGGGAAGCGGTTACAAGAGAGATGGCCTTTTCAAAATTTTCCTTGGTCATTTTACCTTTCTTAACACGGCTATTTAAGTTTGCTGTTCATAGTGAAGAAAAAAATACATTAAAACAGGAAAACAACAGCATATACCTTCATTAAAAATGCAGATTGAATAGGGACCGGTGAGAGCCAACTCTTAAGAATCTATTCTCACCTTTAATCCTATTCAAACCAGCATCCAAAAATTTCTCATTTATTTCTTTCAAGATGATAGGATAGTTGCTAAGAATTAAAGCTGTTGCTATTCCGGACCCCATTAGTCCTCCACCAAGGATGGCAACCTTCTTGATCTGTCTAGGAACCAGACCACGATCCGTAACCCCAGGTACCTATCCATGACACAAGGTATTAGGAAATTCGTATTTGTCGAATTTATACAAAAAATAAATAAAAATAAATAGACCTTTACAGGCTAGCTAATGCAGCTTCAAAACCTTTGTCTTTATAAAAAAGATAAATCGATCCTAACTGGAGTCCAAAATCAAGGTCACAGAGAGGAGGATTGCCCAAACATTATAAGGACTATGACTATATTCCTAGCTAATGTTTCTCATCTTAACTTTGCCTCATATCCAGGTCTAGGATGATACATATATTTTGAAGTTTGCCAGATTGAACATTTGCAAGTGACCCAACATCAAGCCTAACCTAATTCGAAAAGTTAGCTCAAGGTTGGTGGATTCCCCAAACCTTATTATAGACAATATGCAACTTTTAAACAATCCAATAAAACCTCTGGCAAGAAAACACCACTTTCAAATTTAAGATACGTTTTAAGATGAGTTGGAAGGGTAATTGGGAATGACAAAGTGATGCTAATTTCATTTGACATGAGATGTATCCGAAGATAAGGAAGCTACCGAACAGTCTTCAGTGAATCAAAAAGTTTTGAACCCATAGTGCTTAAATGGAAGTGTTCAAGAAAAGATAACAAACGAAAAGGAAATGTGTTAAAAGTTAGTTACCCGCGGGTGAAGGAAAGCACTTAAATACTCCATCGAGCATTTGATACTACAAAATGTGGGGCTTAAGACACTTCATAATAGATAAGTTTTGATCATGGCCCTATTCCTAAGAGTAAATGTCCCAACGATAATGTGATGCTTCACTCATCCTTTTTAGTCAACCACTCCATAGATAATTCCTTCTTCTGAGACACCAATAAACAAAATTCAATACCAATAACCACTCAAGGAACCATTCCTTGAAAGGTATTAGAAATAGTTTAAGTGTGAGTCAAAAGTCCCACAGGATAGAAAAGACAAAGTTAAACACTATATAAGAATAAAGACTCATAACACCATTGTCTTAAGGTTTTTGTGTAAAAGTGGTGTCAAATGCCTTATATGTGTAAGACTAATGTCATATAACCATATGGAACCACAATCTCTCAATGACTATAACCATAAACCATATATATGAAAAAAAATATAACCCATCAAAAGGTACCTTTTCAATGCGGAAGAACTAAATCCCTTAAGTACTCCACTGAACATCCCATACTAATGAATGATTAAAAACATTGAAAAAGGTCCATTAGCTCCACACCGAAGGGCTATGGACATAGAGGAGAGAGAAAAGAGTAGAAGAGTCTTTCTTTTCAAAACATTAACTAAATTAAATACAACATTTAGAAATAAGCGGACATTTAAAATCATTTGTTAACGTATATCAACAACAACAACCTCTCATCAATCTGAGGCAGAAGCTACTCTCAGTGATTTGTGTGTCCGTTTTCAATTATGTCCAAACACTAAATATTTTGACAACATTTAACCTTTCTATTAAAGGTTTAAAGTATGGTATTAAAAAAATATAAGCTATTTTTGTCTTAATAGATAGTTTTGTCACTTGAATTGGAAAAAAGCAAAGGTAAAAAATTAAGACACAACCCAAACAAACCTTGGTTGTTCCTCTTTGAGCAAAAAATACGTGAACTAAGCCTTTGCAAATATCTGACTGCACAAGTTGTTCGAAGGCTTCGGCTTCCTACAAAAATTAAACACAAAGTCATACATACTTACGCAACAGTAATATGAAGGGGAAAAGGGATATACTGGTGTAGACAGATAACAACCTTCCAGAGTCCTGCACGTGGACCAGCCACTATTCCTGCCTCAATAACATCAATGCAAACCAAAGGATGATAGAGGTTAGGAGCCCTCTTTCGAGCCTGAGCTCGCGCAAATTTCAAAATCTCTCTTGCTTCCCCAAGGGGTTCCAATTTGTCGGTCTTATAAAGACTAGCAACCCATGGTCGTCGGTGGCCCAATATATCCAAGGCCCACTGGCGTGCAGTGTTTACCAAATCATTAGGTTGCACTAAACCATCAACAAGCCCCAAACTAAAAGCCTCCTTCCCTCTGACTGGTTTTGAAGCCTGGATTTTTTTAAAATGAAGTGTTAAAAAAGTTAATTGAAAATCACTACACAAGCACATTGAAGCCAAACCACTAATCTTGAATACTGTGTTAAAATGGAAAGTACAATTCCACTCGAAGTGAAGAACTAAACCAAAAAATCTGGTGATATCTATCCAACAAATTTCAAACATAAAAGTGCAATGCTGTTAGACTGATTACCAACCTTGAGTTTGAATATACCAGTTTTTCAGATACCTTCTTCACATTTAACAGAATAGCAAAGTTATAAAATGAAAGCATAAAATGTAGCATACCAGTATCATCTCAAGTGCCTTTGGCAAACCAACAAGACGAGGAAGCCGCTGAGTTCCTAAGACAATTTAAAATCCAGGTTAGCAATACTAAAGAAAAATATAGTGAGGAGAACATTTAGTTACAAGACATTCACTGTTACTCATAGTATAACTTCCTTTTACAAATTATTCTAGCCCCGTCAAATGTCCGAATTAAGGTATTTAACCAAACTTTTAGTTAGTTCATTACTTCATTAAAAGCATGTAAAACTTGATATTCAATCAGCTTTCCTCTGTAGCTCATGTCACTCAACAATGTCCAGTCATGAAGGTTACAAGTATGTTTTCAAAATAAATAATAAAAAAGTTATGTATACAGAAGAATTTAATTTGAATTCATACACAAAATACAAGTTAATTTGATCAAAATAGGGAGGAATCAGATAGTACCTCCAAATCCTGGAATTATTCCAAGCTGAAGTTCAGGCAAGCCTAATTGAGAAGTTGGAGTTGATAACCGAGCATTGCATGCCTGTATAAGAAAGAATTGGTAAATTTTGCAGAAAAATAAGAGGAAATGTTTCTTCCTAACTAGTGGGTAAAGTGTACCATTGCAACTTCTAAACCCCCACCCAAGGCAAGGCCATCAATGGCAGCAACTGATGGTTTCCTAGACGCTGAAAAATTAAGTGGAATAATTTAACATATAACAAAATGAAAACAAATAAAAAATAAAGAATTTAAAAAAAACGAAGTACCTTCAATAGTATCGGTGATGATTTCTACTGATATAAGACCAGGTTTTGGACGCTCTATAAGAGGGGAGAGAAAAGAGTTAGAAAATTAGTACGAATGTCAATTATTGAAATTTAGAAAGTCACCCAAAATTGTTTAAGTACCTTTGGCCTCTTGAATGCCACCAAATGCAGAAATATCAAAACCTCCAGAAAATTTTCCCTTTGCACCTAATACATGTGACAAGATTCAGTTATAATTATGTGGAGTTGGCCAAAAAATATCTTTGGCGAAGCACAAAAACTAGCCTGCTGCTTCATTTTTCTTTTCCCTTTTGTACTTCTCAATTGTAATTAGTTCTTTGTAGTTTGAAAATTCTGTGCTTATCAAATGTCAAAATTATGTCATAGAAGTTAGTCGAGTTGAGTGAGAATGATCATTCTAGATGGTTGAAAGTCATAACTATTACTAACATTTGTATAATAGCATTTCATTTGATCAGGTACTTTTAATTTGACAGGGATAACTACATCCAAAGTTGTCACTTGGTCATTGCTAATGAAGGGTGGGGACTTGGGTAAAAGGTTATAGGCTCAATTGGTGGCTATTTATCACATTATCTTCTTCTTATTATAAGTTTTGGTTTTACATTGATCCCTTAGAACAAATTACTTCTAAGAAATTTATTTGTTTTACATTGTCCCTGCCAAATCATGGTTACTACTTTCAATATCAACCCCTACCTAATTACGGATTCTATCTTGTTAAATTGAACACAACCCCTTAGAAACTGTTCTGGTCAAAAGCAAATCACAATACCTGTAACGACAATTGCCTTGACATCATTCCTCTTTATCGCCTGATCAAAACTCTCCTTTAAACTGTTCAATACTAGAGACAAAAAGAGACACAGGGAGACAGATGAGCAACATAAAGCAATAATAAGCAATAGAAAAAACAACGTGAAGAATATGTAAAATGATACTGAAAGGGTTAAATATGTTTTTTTCCCTCAATTTTCAGTAAATTTTAAAATTAGTCCATTTCAAAATTTTAAACCAATTTAGTCCTTCATCTTTCGAAATACGTGTATTTAGTCATTTTAATCAAATTTTGTTAGGTTTATATGATGTTTCGTACGCATTTCAGGATTATATTTGAGTTGTTTATATGTTTTTTGCTTTAATGTTAAGTCAAATACTATTATGAAACGTGCTTAAAATATAAAAAAAAAAAAACTTAACAAAATTTGATTAAAATAACTATATTTACTTATTCCAAAAGATAAATGACTAAATTGATCCAAAGTTTCGAAATAGACTAATTTCAAAATTAGTTAAAATTAAGGGACAAAAACATATTTAACCCATACTGAAAAGTTTCACAACATGCAGTGGCATTAATCAGAAAAACGCTGATTAATTTCACGGAGCAATCCCAAATCCGTTATATAAATATAAAAGCATGGTTCTACTATCACATCATCATCAAGATTGGCGAGAAAACAGGCAGTAAATGCAATCTACTGTGTGCCTGGGTGATTGCTGGCAAAATCAATTTCGATAAAATTGATTTTGAAGTTAATAGTAAAATTCTTAATCCAACTTAAAAAGACTGTTCCAAGCTGTTTTAAGTTAAAATCATTTCTGTTTTCAGAATACATGACTGAAGGCACAACAAATCATGAGAGACTTCGGTTAACTCGTGGTGGAACTAGAAATCAAAGAAGCACTAAAGAGACGATGAAGAAATGGTTTCCGAGCTAAAAGAAAAAGGCGAAAGTGTGTACCGTCAAAGGAGAGGGAATTGACGGGAGGATTGACGATGGTGATGACGGCAACCCCATCGGAGCCAACGTCCATTTGCGTGTGCCCTCTTCTGCTACCCATTGTGCTGTGATGCGATTCCTCTGGTTTTCGATTATTCAGATTTGATATGAAGATGGAAAAGAAATTGAATATGAAATAACAAGAAGTGACGTGAACGGAATGTCCTGTTTAGTAGGAAAAACTTGGCTCTAATCCAAATAATAAAATAACTACTATATAACAATACATCACATCACACCATTCTGAACTTCTGAAATAGCTTTTCTAATTTTACCTTCAAATTTAACTAATTACAAATGGCGCTTATATTACATTAGTTAATTCTTTAATAATTATCTTAATTTATACTTATAATAAAAGTTATTTATTTATTAAAATTTACTCTGTCAAATTGTTAATTTACATAAGTGGAGTTTAAAAAATAATCAATAATTAATGTTTTCTCTATTTTGATGAGATAAATGTAAGTATTTTTTTTTCTTTCACTAAATTTCACCATCACTTCCCAAAGGCTTGGTTTAGGTGAGAGAAAAATAATAGAGGAAGTAGAAGAAAAAATTTGAGAAATAAATGAAAATAAAGGTTATTTAGTTGAAAATAAATTAGAAGAAAGATAAGTTATTTTATTTATTATTGATTACTATATAAATTGGTTTATTATTATTAAAAAAACATTTTTCCTTAATATTATAATAATAATAATACTAAATTTATAATTAATTGTGATAGCTACATAATTGATTATTAAAGATTAAAACAATTCCGAGACACTTTTTCGAACAACATATTCTATTAATCTATTAGCAAGACACTTTTGTGTTTTTACATACTCATATAAGAGAAATTTTTTTTAATGGATGTCATAAATTTTCTTTGGATTGAATAATTTATTTTATCCAACTATTTTTAAGTTTATTTCAATATTATTTTTTAATTTTATGACCTTTTGAAAAAAAAATGGAATAATCTAGTATATTTTTTGTCAACATCGTTAAGAAATTAACAATATTGCAAAAATATGTAATAATTCAATTTTTTTTTCTCAATGTTATTTGGAAATTAAGTATTGGTAATATGTCACATGAGATTATATAACACGATATATACGAGGTCTTATATTGTTTACAAATATATAATTGTGTGTAAAAGTAATATTAGACTTAAATTTTACTTTTATAAAACGTTATCTAAATCATTTTTTAAATTTATCTTAATAAAATTAGTTAGATTTATCATGTTATATACGAGATTAAATTATATGTCAAAATAAAGTAAAACTATATTAAAAATTTGAAAAATAAAATGACAGTATTTGAAATTTTAAAATTAAAAAGACGGAAAATTTCATCCCTTTAATTTATTCTGCACCCTATAAATTTCTTTATTATTAATTAATATTTGATATTAAATTCTATAACAATTTCTTTAATTTAATTTTAACTTTTACAAAAATTATTTAATAAATACATATATTAATAAGTACACACATATGTAAAGGTATATTCATTACATTACTATCACCTTCATTTTATTTTTACTGGGGTAGCAAATGGGTAAGTCCGGTTCATTTTAACTCGCATTGTCCTTGGTTCATCAAAAAATGAGTTGGATTGGACTGGTCCACCACCGAAAAACATGTTAAACATTATAACCTGTCTCTCAGAGCAGGACGGCAAGTTGGTCTGCCACTTTTCTTTTAATTGTTTTTAAATTTTTTTAATTTTTTAAAATATTTGGTTATAAAATTTATTCATTATATAAATTTGTTTATATAATATAATATATATATTTTTAATTATTTCTATTTTTTAAACATAAAAAATAAAAGATACAAATAAAAAAAAAACAGGTCGGCTGACAAGGACGAACGAGCTGGCTCGCCCTAACAAACTAGGTGGACTAGGACACAGCGGGTTGATAGGTTGAAAACTCCAATCTGACCCGTTCTTTTCTTCACGGACTAACATATCTGATTACAGTTTGACTCGCTTTAACATGTCTAATTTTTCAAATACTTTTTAATTTTATATTTTCATTCCGTGTACAGAATACACAAAAAATAAATATATTTTTTAAATATAATTAAATGAAAAATAACATATATAGTCTAAGGGGAGACTAACAGATAAAATAGAGCAAGATTGATATTTTCAAGGTGCAACAAAAATAAAAAATACCATCACTTATCCTTCAAACATCTCAGAGAGTATTAAATGATTATTTACAACAATATTAAATAGAAATTTTAGATACGGATAATTTAATTTATAAATTTATTGCACTTAATTCAAATTTTGGATTCTATATTTTACGAAATTCACAATTTTAATCTTTACGTTTCTTTATAATTTTAATATCATAATTTTTAACCATCCTTGGTTTTATTTCTCAATTGTTTAGTAATTTTACTTTTAATTGTCAGTAATTTTATTCAATTTTTACTTTTAAAAATATATTAGATCACAATTAAAATATATTTAATAAAGTCTTTGCATTTTTATTCTTATGGAGGAGTAAAAAAATTATTAAATGAATTTATAAAATGTAATATGTATTGTTATTATTACTTAAATATACAATTTTTAATGTTTTTTAAAATATATAATTGATGGATTACATTAGGGTGACAAAACAGGCTAGTCTGTCTCGTTTTGGCCTTTTCCGCCCTTAGCTCACAAAAAACAATCGAATCGGACTAGTTCGTCACTGAAAAATGAGTCAGAAATTACAACCATCTCTCATCACAAGACAAATTGGCGAGCTGCCCTACCACTTTTTTCTATTTTGATTTATAAAATTTGTTATACATTTACTTATAAACAAATATTTAGAGCATATTTAATTATATAAATATTTTTCAAGCTTTTAATTGATCAGTTAATATCTTTAATTGAATAAATTAAAATGATTATTATATTTACATGTTAAATTATTGTATTATAACTAATAATCAGAACTTAATTTATTTGGGTCAATGATTTAAATTAAAACAGTATTGCATATTTACATTTATGCAAAAATATAATAGAAAAAATAATTTTATTTTTATTTGTTAAAACTAAAAAAGAATTAAAATTAAAAATTAAAATAAATAAATAAAATGGCTCAATGGATCGGGCAAACCCACCAATTTGACGGAATAAGCGAGCCAGACCAAAACAAATTGGCGGGTTGAAAATTTCAACTCGACCCGCTATTTCCTTAATGGGCTAACGGGTTGGCCCGGCTGGCTAAACTCGCTTTAAGACCCCTAGATTAATTATAAAATTCCAACAATTACATTTTTTTCCCACATCCTTTATGTAGGGAGGACAAATAAACTCATCCACTTGGGTATTGTTTGAACTCATCTCCGTTTTGATGGAGAATCTCCACATTGACTTAGTGTATGTGCGTGCGTGTGTGTGCTCTATTTTGTTTTTCTTATAATTTGTTTGGTTTGTTACAAAATTCATTTATATTTCCAAGATACTTCTCTTCTTATCACAACCTTTGTGCAATTATGTTCAAATAATGCATGTCAAATAAATATTTTTTTATGTATGATATTTGAGTATTTTAAGTGTTCAATAGCATAAACATTTCATTTATTAGGTAATTTAAGGTGTTGTTGTGAATGGTGTTTTTGTAATTGTTGTCGAGACATCATGTGATTGGTGTTGCTGTTATTTCTCCGAATTTTGATTTCATAGTTATTATCGTAATTGGCTTCTTTGGATTGGATATAACTATATTTAATCATTGATTTAAAAAAAATAACAATTGTTGGACTATTTATTGATGTTTGTATAGTAAATTGTTGAAATTAAGATGTTTGTTGTTGGGCTGCCGCTTATTTGTGTTGTATTGTTGTTTTTAGCATACAATGTTGTTGTTAGTGAGTTACCAGACCACACTACACACACATTTGTGATGTTAGGTTGCTTTAATTGTTGTTTGTGTTGTTGTTTTAATAGACATTTGTGTTACTGCTTGGGTTGCTATTTGTGTTTTTTTTGACTGGGTTATGTCATTTTGTTTCATTCCTCAATGCTTATTGGCTGAACCTGTTTTAGTTCACATGTGATTATTTTTCTTAAATTAGATTTTTATTCTACTGTTCATGAAAGGAAAAAATGTACTTGGGTCAATTAGTTATTTGGTAACATAAGATCTCCATACTGTATAGTTGTTTCTTTGGACCTCTACTATGGAATGTGAAAAAAAAAAATCAAATATGATTTGGGCCTCCAATTCAAAATCTAAAAAAAAAAAGTCAAAGCTGACCGACCGAATTGAATAGGTAATTCCGTTTCACTTGGCAAGCTAATGCGATCCGACTTGTTTTAAGTGGGCCAAAATTGATTCGGAGCCTAAATGGGTCGAATTGACCTGTTTTGACACTCCTAACAAATACCACTTAATACACTCCAATCACACAAAAACAAAGTTCTCAAAAGGAAATAAAAATGGTACCTGATTGAATTAAATTTGTGAACCTGGAGTGGCTATTTAAAGTGAAAAAGATTGTTGAGTGTAGTAAATAATGGTTGATAAACAATAACTATTGCTGACCTTATTTATTTAATAATGTATATATATTTTTTGTAGAGACATAATAGTTAGTGTAGTAAAAGCTGGGGTGCAGGAAGAAAAATCGGGAACACAGTAGAAATTCCCTAAAAGTAAGTCATTCAGTGGTCCATTGGCATGGGCTCCCTCAACTGTAGCATGTGGACAATTATTTTTTTATAAACAAGATAGGGATTTCTTCTTGCAACTTTTTTTTCTTCACGCGTCCCCATAAATTATGATATCCCTATTTTATCTTCCAGTCAAAATTTATTAAAATCCCTATTGAGGCATTTCTCCCTCATCGTTTTCCAGTTGTGATGAGAATGAAAACGATCAAGAAGACCTTAGATTCATTGTCCCGGATTCACGGTTGAAATTATTTTTTAGATATATTCCAGAATTAACATTCTGAAAAATTTTGAATCTGAAAAATGTCTTTTGGAATATCTATTTCGAAACCGGAAAGTATAAAAAAAAATTCAAATTAAAGGTTTTGCAAGATGCTTTCAGATTTAAAAGTATTTTTCAAAATATTTCTTTTATATTTCAGATCGAGCATTTCAGAAAATATTTACAGATTTGGAAGTAATTTCCGGCACACTCATTTTAAAATATATAGAAAATATATTTTGGATAGAATGTTCTCAAGATATATTTTCCTAAATACTCAATCCAGAAGAAAAAAAAATGCAGAAATTTTTATTATACGCTTAGTGAGGATTGATTTTGGGATTGCAGGTTTTATGGAGTGCAGAGGAAAAAACAAAAGAGGGGTGCAAGAAGAAATGCAATTCTTTTTCATACCCAATCTAGTGGTCCTAAGATTACAACCCTGACCAATCCGAGACATAAGATTCAACAGGAAAACACATGTGATCATGAAAGAGAAAAAAAATAAAATAATATAAATTTAATTTAAATTTTGATATTTTATAAAATAATTCACTTTAATATATTTTTATTTTAACTCTAATTTAATTGCTTTAAATTTACTTTTTACATTAAATTATTTAAATAAAAATAAAAATTATTATATATATATATAACCACTAAAGTTATTTGAGTCCAATGTTAATTAAACTTAATATTATTTTTAATTTAAAATCTACGATAAATTTATGAGATTTTTCTTATAAATTACTCAATTATTTTATTTCTATAAAATGCGAAAGATAAACTTATATTTGGATTTGTAAGTATAAAAATCTAAAAATTTATAACTTGATATTTAGCCTAGCAGCATAATTTAAAGAGGGAAGTGCGTTCCATGAGCAGCTGAGAGAGGTAGCTAGAAATGTGAAACATTGCATACCTAACTACAAATGTGGCATTCGTACTTACCCCGACAACTCCACAAATGCATGGAAACTTGATCTCTGTATTCCATTGTCATTTTGGTTAAAAACAATCACCGCTCTTTCATGCCACAAGCTCCAAGGAAAATCCACTCACTCTATCTATCAATCAATCAATCAATCATCTTCCACCATTAATATCTCACTTCACCCTGTTAAGAACTCAGTTTAAGCTTAATTACTCTTCTCAAAATCACTTTCAATCACCATCATCAACATGAATTCTAATATTTCAGAATGCATTGCCACAAATACCCTTCCAACTGTCAGCAACTAAAAATGAAATAAAAGACAAAACATGGAAGTGTTTCTGTGTGGGTTCGGTTTCTGAGCAGTGGAACCAAACCATTCATCAGGTCTCAGGTACAGCTAGAAGTTGGACCCCAAAAAATGAAAAGCTGAAAGGACATTTTTTGGCTTCATACTAGGAAGCAAAAAGGACAAGGCCTGTGCTGTCATTAACCAAATAAATAGTGGGTAAAACTGGAATGCGAGTGCAAAAAAAAAAAAAAATTACAATCTCGTGATTTCTTCCTTAAAAAAAACCAACACCACGGTTTCTTGTTTCTTTCCGATGATGACGTGAGGTTGAAGAAGATGAATACGAAGACGATGTGGGCCTCATGCAGCCAAACAACACTTCTCTTTCTTAATAGCTTCTTCCTCGTCCGAAAAAATCTGCTTGCATCTGCACTCCACGCTGCAAAATGCCCTGTCCCCTCTACAATGTTCATGTTTCGTTTCAACCACACCCCAAAAGAAAAAAAACAACTTCAATAACATCGATAAACAAACAAAAGATCCAGATACCATAAGATCTGAAAATAACAACACAACAACAAAAGCAAAAGTCTTATATCTAACAGACCAAATAATGTAGGTTGTATGGATAATGGATCACACCATGCTACAGGAAAAACAGAAAAAAACAAACATATTGTTTATTTTGATTAAAAGGACTCACTTGTACATGTAGATATCTTTCCCTGGCGAGAGTCTCTTCCCACAGAGAAAGCATTGGTCTAGAAAAGTGGGGGTTTGAAAAGGAGAAGGAGAAGGAGAAAGGGGTGGTTTTTTGTGGGTGGTGGTGGTGGACAAAATGGTGGTTTTGTTAATGACTTGAGGTGTCTTTTTACTGATACAACCTTTCTGAACTTCCAGCACTACGCTAAGACCAACCATGTTTCATTCTACGCCTTTTCTTTGGTTAGTGTTTTAATCAATGGTGTATGAAAAATGGTGGAGGAAACAGCATAAATAGAAAGAAGGGAAGGAGAAAGAGTGGGTCCCGTACAGCTATAGAGCAGTAACAAGCGTTTGCAGAGACTTGACTAGTTTGGGTATGGAAATGCCACGTAACGATGGAAAAAAAACTGGGTCAGTTTTGTCCTCTTGTGTTAATGTGTTTGGTAGCAGCATTTTGGCTTAGGGTATCCATCATTGATCCATGGATGGATCAGCTTATCTTTTTGGTGGTAAAGAAAAGAAGGAAAGAGAGAAGAGGGGAATGAATGAGAGAGTGAGTGTGCAGTGACATTTAACTTTAGTGAGAGCTTTTAGTTGAAGCAGTGCATGAGTTGTGTGAGTGTGTCTTTCAACTTTGAAATTCAAGATAAACACAATATATTAGGGTTTTTCTCTCTGTCTTTTCCCCAAACACTTTTTCACACCAATCCTTTTGGTACTCCCACACACAGGACATGGTGGAACCATGTTTTCTTTATATGATAAGAAAAGTCCAGGTGAGTTGAATGTCAAAGACTTATTATGATTAGGTATATACAAGTCTTAATGATCATTAAGATTTCATTAAGTCTAATCTTTACTCACTGAACTAACTTTGGTTGGCCATTTATCCTTTTTCTTGGAATGAGTCTAGAGGTTCATAAACAAAGATGTTTAAATGTGATTGAAGTTATAATATATTTAATGTTTTTGGTTTTTAAAGTTTAAAATGGTTTTGGTTTTGCTCTTCTACATTCAAGACACCATTTTAGTTCATTTAATGACTCAGCTCTAAGTTTGAAGACCTAAACTATTTTTTCAGTTTCAAAATTAAAATTGTATTTTTCAAAGGAGGAAGTTTTTTCTTTTAATTGGAGGAATCAAATCAAATGTATCTCAAAAATTCAGAATATAAAACCTGATTAAATCCTTTCTTGTTTAAAAGGTAATGAATTAGTAAACAAAATAGAAATTTATTTAGTCTATGTTCTTTTGATACGACGAATTTAAGGAAGAGTGTGAAGATGAATTTGAGTGAATTTGAGTGGATTTAAAGGGTGAAGTGAGTGGAGTTGGAGATGAATTGTGTAGAAGTTAGTAAGTAATTTGAGGGATGTGATAAAAAAAAGTTTTAATAGATAAAATTTGAAGATTACTGAAATACCCTTGATAGTAAAAATATATAAAATGATTTTTTGATTTGTTAAAAATATTAAATTTAAAAAATATTATTTGATAAATTATAATAAAAAGATAAATTATATCAAATTATTATTATTTAAAATTATCATTAATAATTATTCTTGTTGATTATTATATATATATATATATATATATTATGATTTATTGTTATATTTAATTTCTATATATTATTTGTTATTGAATTATATATATATTATTTAATATGTCAATATTAAATATATTTAATTATTATTAATTTTTATACATATTTTTTTATTATTATTAATTATTTTATACATATAATGTAATGATAATTATTACTATTCATTATATATATATATATATATAGATAAATAAATAAATATTATTACACATAATACCGATTATGTAACACGTGCGCACATACTCACACACACAACATCGATTATGTAACTGGTACACTCACTCACTTACACCTTGTTTCACTCTTCACACACTTTGCTTAGATAGTGTTTCATGTTCCATAACACCTCCTTCTTTACCTTCTATAACACTAATGCACTCATCTTCAAACTTCAAAGAGAAACAAGATTATATTGGTAAAATCTGAAGAAACATTCTCAAATCTTCGCTTGGTAGGAAGGATGAGATAATTCATCTATCTGATAAATTCACACTTCCATTTCTTTGCATACCAATCGAGAAAAATGCACATAATTATCGTAAGTCATTCTCTTAAATAACTACTAACAATGTCATCATTTCAAATGAACACTGCATTATGAATGACTATATTAACTCTTTTAAAAAATTATAACTTTAGAATACCAACAATTATAAGTTATAATTTATTAACTCATATTAAGTCTTTTAAAAAATTATAACTTTAGAATACCAACAATTATAAGGTATAATTTATTAACTCATTGATTCGAGAAAATTAAGGAATATTGATTACTAAATTTGTATTAATAAATAATAATTGTGTCTTGACTTTAAATCCTCTTTAAAGGAAAATATAAATAACAAATAATTTCAATCTAGTATAAGAAATGTAAATTAAAAGATGAAATTATAATTACGTTGAAGGAAATAATTTTTAATCCAATTTGGCTCCCTAAATCTTGCAAAATCTGAAACTTTAATTCAGCAATTAATGAAGCTGGAATGGAAAGATGAGGCGTGATGATGATTTGTGCAGTCTAGAGAAAGAAAATTAGTAGAGAGGATCGTATCGTTCTTTCAGCTACTCATTTTCACTACCATTCTTTATTATTGCTTCAGAAGGTGCATTTAACTCCTTCAAAACTAACTTTTTTTTTCTCAGTCCTCTTGTATCTCCTCTCCTTTAATATTTTGTTAAATCATTTGATTGGTCTTATTTTTTTTAAGCAAAATTTTGAATTGGTTACTTTTTAGGCGTCTCAATTTAATTTTTATTTAAATATGTTGTTATAATCATGTTCTTTGCATTAATGCTAACAACGTTAAAAATGTGTTAAGTGTTAGTATTTGACATTTTTTATTTTTATAATTTTTTATATATTTTTAACTAATTTTTCAACATTAAAAAAAGATGTTATTGTAAAACTGATCTTATATCACGTGGCAATGACAAAGTCATATGTAGGGATGTTAACAAAGGGATAGAGTACATGTAGCAGTTCTCTCGTACCATATCTGCTCGATAAATATATGTTTATACTTGTACTCAAATCTGTGCGGGTATCCATTATGCGGGTATACACATATTTTTTTAATAGGGTACCAATGGATATTTACAAAAGAAAATTTTAATATTTAACAACATATTTTAACCATAAATTCAAATAAAAATGCAATGCATAATATTCATAAATTTCATAAAAGTACAAATAATCCATTTATATAGTGAATGGCGGTTTATAAATAAATAAAGATTTTTTAAAACAAATTGATAAAAAATAACTCATTCAAAATTAATGTGTTAATGTTTTAATCACGTTCATTTATTTAAATTATAGTATAACGGGTACGATTATCCACATGTACAAATACTATGATACTCTGTATCTCCCCGTTAACATGTGAATATAAAAAATATCCGTATCCGTTACCCATAGATATCCATTTACAATATTCATTTCTTATCCGTAGCAGGTTTTATCTGTGGATACCTACGGGGTGCGATTTTTGTTAACATCCCTATTCATATGACAGTAGAAGTGTCACAAATTACTATTTGGCCATGTGTTATTGCCTTAGTTTCAATTTAGTCCTTATATTCTTTTATTTTGTCTCAATTGAGTCCCAATATTTTCAAAATTTGAGCAATTCTGTCTTTCTCTAAATTAAAACAAAATTTAATTTTATATAAATATTATACAAACATTATTTTAAAATATTTTTAACAAGATTAAATTTATTTAAATTTATATTTTATATTTAATTTTATTGAAATTTGTTTTAAAGGTTTTAATACAAAGTAATATTAACACACAAAAAAGTTCAAAAATTAATTTCAACTAACAAATAGTTAAACTTGTTTATTAATTACATTTCATAAAGTAAAATAATTTATCAACTTTCTCCAATACCTTTAAATAATTGTATATTTTTAAAATGTGTAAAATTTAATAATTTCCATACAAATACTTGAGTTGGTTTAAAAATAAAAATTTTATAAATTTAAATGTAAAATTTTAAAATTATTGTAAACAATTTGTTAACAACTTAAAACAAATAAATTTATAATTTGAAAACAATTTTAAATAAAGTTCAATATTAAATATGAATAAACTTAATCTTATTACAAATATTTAATAAAAATATCAATTTTAATAAAAATATTTGTATAATATTTATAAAAAAAAAATTGGTTTCAATATCAAGAGATACAAAATTAGTTAAATTTAAAAAAGAAAAATGTGACTTAATTAAAGATACATGGACCGAATTAAGACTAAGATAATAATAACATTTGATGTAACAGTGATACATGACATTGTCTCTGTGGCTTCACACTGTCATTGTCACCTGTGACACAATGCCAATGTAACACATGACAATTTTATTTTATTTTATTTTTATTTTAAAAAGTAAAAAAAAAAACACAAACGAGTTTATGACACATATTTAACGTTGTCAGTGTATTACTAATAAAAAAACCTGATCAGAATAAATCTCTCAAAATAGGACCAATGAAGTAATTTGTCATTAATATTTCAATGGACCATAATAATATATTAGAAAACAAATTTTAGTATTCGTTTGGTTTTATAAATTAATATATAATAAATAAGTATTTTATAAGTCTTATATATATATATATATATATATATATATATATATATATATATATATATATATATATATGATCTATCAGGATAGTAAAATATTACAAAGTAACAACAATAAAATAATAAGATTTATTTTTTTTTCAAAAAAACAAAATTCAATTTCCAAAATCTAGAAATCCTCCTAATATAACTATTTTTAGGATGGAATTTGACAATTACCTTCCTTGATTTATAAGTTTTACTTTGTCGCTTGTCATTAAATTGCTTGACGTTATCTCAATTATTTTTGCATGGTTGTAGCTGTTGACCATTTGGAGATGAATAAAAAAGTATATAAAAATGCATTATCTATGTATATTTATAATCTAATAGTAGTTTGTCAAACTATTACATTGGCTATGCTTGATAATAGGAAGTGTAGATTCACATTAAGCGCGTTTTTCCGTGTTATGGTTGAACTAATCTTGACCTTCATATGCATGCAACAGGAACAAAAATCATATAAAATATGAAAATGAGGTGGTGTTTTGAATTTGTGGAGGATAGAATTTTGACAATCTATTATTTATTTTATTAAATTAAATAATATGTTAATACCCAAAATTTTTAAAGTATTTACCAACAAAAATTTCAATACGTAAATATACGGTATTTTATTATGTTTTTATTAAAAAAATATATGTTTTTCTAATTTATTGATTAAATGATTTTTATAAAATAAATCTAACTTATCTAAATATAATTTTAGTTTAATTTCAATATTAAGGTCAATTTGGTAATTTTGTTTTTCTTTTATTTAAATTTAACCTTTAATCTATCACATCAATCAAATCACTTACAAACTTTTCTTCTAAATTCAGTCAAGTTCACATCCAAATCCCTTATTTGTGTTGGAAGTGGTGTCAATCCTTATATGGATTGAGCTCAGATTCATTTGTGTTATATCTTTTCAGTAAATTCATTAGTGATATTAGAGTTGAAGGTTCGTCTTAATGATCGACTAAAACGAGATACAATATGATTAATGGTTTCTTATATTAAGAATATCCCTTACAAAAGTTTAAAGCAAATGTATTTCATTATTGTATAATAATGGTATAAGAATGGGGAGATTGTTGATAATTCAAGTATGAGCCTTAATGATTTTAGGTAAATATAAAAAAGTTGAATATTATACAAGGATGAAAACTCAAACACTAATTATCTTAAAATTTGTGTTTATGGCCGGAGACAGTCTCAATTCTTTACGTGAATTAGATAAATTTACTGGTGTTATACCTCTTCCAATAAATTCTTGCTTTACTATATAAATCGATATTACAACATAATATATAACTTAAATTATATGAGTTTTATATATACATATACTTTGAACTTTTTTTCGTGTAATTTAAATAACATTACTAAGACGTCCATGTACACTTTAAAGTAAGTCTTAACCGTGTTTTCTTATTAGTAGTTAAATAGGGAGGAAAGAAGTAAAGAAAAAAAAAA
>Ga0209589_1002563_pt1 | contig 31583 bp, 29 predicted proteins | sample CowpeawhiteBW_FD_187525 | JGI IMG/M metagenome (GOLD analysis project Ga0209589, IMG submission 187525) | Root nodule microbial communities of legume samples collected from California USA - Cow pea white BW (SPAdes) (version 2) | ecosystem: Host-associated > Plants > Roots > Nodule | place: USA...
GTTTGTGTTCAATGTTTTGGTGTGTGTATTTCAAGTGTGGTTGAGTTGGTATATGTTCATTGTGATGTTAATGTTTTGTTAAGTTCAGTGCATGTTTCCATTCCTGTGTGTTTCTGTGTAGTGTAGTGAATAGTGTTGTGGCGCGCATAAATAGTGTCATTTCTAGTGTAGTGAATAGTGCATGAATAGTATCTGAATCTAGCATTTAACTTCTGGGTTTTTGTTCTTGTAGCTATGGTGCTTGTTTTGACTTGAAACGTTTTCCCCCCACTTCTAAGACATTGAACTTGATGGGAAAAATAGCTGGAGCAGTTGGTATGGTCTGAGTTGAGAGATTCAAAAAAATTTTGGACTGATTTTTAGTCAAACTTCAGAGGACCATAACTTTTGCTCTGGTTATCAGAATCACTATTATTTTATATGCATTTGGGGTGGAATTTGATTTCCCACCTTGTCCAAACCCGCTTTGCCAGTTTGCAAACTCAGATTCTCCAGAAAATTCCATTTTCTACATTTCAGCAATGTTTTTTGTGATTTTTCTTCATTTTTTCGACTTTTGAAAAAATTTTAAAAATACTTGTACTTTAAGTTTTGATCTGATTTTTTTTTGTGGTTGTGTTTGACCACTCAAAGGACAATCCTACCAGTTTTCAAGTCATTTGAAGTTCGTTTGAGTATACTTGTAGTTATACCCTATATTATGCCAATATCACTAGAATTAATGTTTTTTGGTGCATGACTAGGGAAAACCAAAGTGAATTACAACCATTTAACCCTGAGATTGATAGTACATTCCATAGAGGACGTAGGCTTCTTAGGAATCCATCTTTCCATGCTGAATATTCAGTGACTTTTCTTGACTCTTTTGATTCTCATCATACTCTTGACACTCCTCATTCCTTGCATTCTGAACATACTGTTTATTCTGAGCATTATGATTTTCATACTGATAACATGGCTCAACCTCCTCCACCTCATGAAAGGACCATGAGGGAGCTCACTGCACCAAAGTTCACTTATGATAGTTTATGCATTCCATACCTTGAGGAGGAAGTTCCATATGTGTTAAAAGCTGGTTTAATACACATGTTGCCAAAGTTTCATGGTCTTGCAGGTGAGGACCCGTGCAAACACTTGAAGCAGTTTCATGTCGTGTGTTCCACCATGAAGCCTGCAGATGTCTAGGAGGACCATGTATACTTGAAGGCTTTCCCTCATTCGTTGGAAGGCAATGCAAAAGACTGGTTGTACTACCTAGCACCCAGGTCCATCACAAGCTGGGATGACCTGAAGAGATTGTTCCTTGCCAAGTTCTTTCGTGCTTCAAGGACAACAGCCATAAGGAAGGAAATTTCTGGCATCAAGCAGCAATCTAGGGAGACCCTCTATAAGTATTGGGAGAGGTTCAAGAATCTATGTTCAAGTTGCCCACACCATCAGATCTCTGAACATCTCCTACAGTATTTTTATGAAGGCATGCACCACATGGATCGAAATATGATTGATGCCTCAAGTGGTGGTGCTCTTGGTAACATAACCCCAGTTGTAGCCAGGCAACTAATAGAGAACATGACTTCAAATTCTAAACAATTTGGCACAAGGAGTCATGCCATAGTTGTTAGAGGTGTTCATGATGTAGGGGTAGCCGAGTACACGAAGAAGTTAGAGAGTAAGATTGATGCTCTTACCACAGTGGTAGTAAATCAACTTGCTTCCAATCAGAGAGCTCTAGCTGCAAGAGTTTGTGGCCTTTGTACATCTGTTCATTTTACAGACTCTTGCCCAACATTGCAACAACAGGCTTCTTCTTCTACACCAGTGGATATCCCTCAGGCCTATGCAACTAATATTTTCAACAACAATAAGCCCCAACATCAACAACAAAACCACCATGATTTGTCAACAAACAAATATAATCTAGAATGGAGGAATCACCCTAATTTGAGATGGGGAAACCAGGTCAACCAGCAGCAGCAAAACCAACCATTTCAAAATGTGCAGCCACCTCCACAACAAAGAGTTGCACCTGCACAAGCTGCTCTGGTTCCACCTGCACCCACACCAGCTCTTGCTGCAGCACCTACACCTTCTTCTTCTACTTCATTGGAGGAGTTGGTCAGGATGATGACCCTTCAAAATATGCAATTCCAGCAGGAGACTAGGGCCTCAATCCAGACCTTGACAAATCAAATGAGGCAGATGGTCTCTCAGCTAAACTAGTCACAAGCTCAGAATTCTGACAAGTTGCCATCACAAACGGTGGAGAATCCGAGGAATGTGAGTGCCATTACATTGAGATCTGGGAAGAACATTGAAGTTCCCACTCCTAAGCCTACATCTCCAAACGAAGTCGATCCTACCACACTTCAGAGAAAGCGTGATGCTCATGCAGCTGGTCCTTCCACATCTGGTGTGACTTCTACGCCTTCCACCTCTACTGATGCACCTTCCATACCTTTTCCTTTCCCTTCAAGAGTCATTCCAAGCAAAAAGATGGAAGAGGTTGACAAGGAGATCTTAGAAACATTCAGGAAGGTGGACGTGAACATACCTCTGTTGGATGTCATTTAACAGATTCCCAGATATGCAAAGTTCTTAAAGGACCTATGCACGCACAAGAGGAGGCTAAAGGGAAACGAAAAGATCAGCATGGGGAGAAATGTATCAGCATTGATAGGTAAATTTGTTCCTTAGATTCCGGAGAAGTGCAAGGACCTAGGTACATTTTGTGTACCTTGCATCATAGGTAACAATAAATTTGAAAATGCAATGCTTGATCTTGGTGCTTCAATAAATGTAATGCCTTTGTCTATTTTTAAATCTCTTTTCCTTGGACCCCTGCAACCTACGGGTGTGGTGATTCAGTTGGCAAATAGAAGTGTTGCCCACCCCGTAGGTTTGGTTGATGATGTTTTGGTTCGTGTTGGTGAATTGATTTTCCCTGCTGATTTTTACATTCTTGATATGGAAGAGGGATTTTCACATGGTTCTGCACCAATCAGTTTAGGCAAACCATTTTTGAAAACTGCACGAACCAAAATTGATGTCCATGCAGGTACCTTGTCCATGGAATTTGATGATATTGTTGTGCGATTTAACATTCTGGATGCTATGAAACATCCTTCTAAGGATTACTCTGTTTTTCATGTTGATATTATTGATGATGTTGTTGATGGACTTATTTCAGATTTCCACTCTTTGCATGCATTAAAACATTCATTTGTGTTTGAGTTATCTGAGTTTGCATGCATTGATATTCTTGATTCTGATTTTGATGATGCTGAATATGATGTGGATAATGTTGAATTTACTGAGTTTGACTCTCTGGATGTTGTACCATATGATTTTGATGTTATACAATCAGATTGCACTAACCATGTTGCAGGAAGTACATATGCATCTGATTGTTATGTTCAGGTACAGCCTGTGGAACCCATTTCTCCCTCTCCTCCGGTTCCTGATATTCAGCCAGCATCCATCACTCTAGAGTTGAAACCCTTGTCAGACAACCTCAAGTACATCTACTTAGAGGAGGAGGACAAACTGCCTGTCATCATTTCCACCTCCCTCACTGCTGAACAAGAGCAGAGGTTGTTGCATGTTCTTAAAAAGCACAAGAAAGGCAATTCGATGGACATTGGCTGACATGCCTGGTATTAGCCCATCAACATGCATGCACAGGATATTGTTGGAAGATGGAGCAAAGCTAGTGAGACAGCCACAGAGGTGACTCAACCTTGTCATCTCGGATGTTGTCAAGAAGAAGGTGACCAAGCTTCTACAAGTTGGGATCATCTACCCCATTTCTGACAGTCAGTGGGTCAGTCCCATCCATGTTGTCCCTAAAAAGATAGGCCTCACTGTAGTCAAGAATGAAAAAGAAGAGTTGATTCGAGCAAGAGTGTAAAACAGTTGGAGAGTTTGCATTGACCATAGAAGGCTAAATCAAGAAACCAGGAAAGACCACTTCCCCCTACCTTTTATTGATCAGATGCTTAAGCGCTTGGCAGGTAAGTCCCATTATTGCTTTCTTGATGGGTTTTTTAGTTACTTTCAAATTCATATTGCACCTGAGGACCAAGAGAAAACCACATTCACTTGCCTCTTTGGCACTTTTGCCTATAGGAGGATGTCATTTGGCCTATGCAATGCCCTTGGCACATTCCAGCGGTGCATGCTTAACATTTTTAGTGATTTTCTTGAAAAATGCATAAAGGTGTTTATGGACGACTTTACTGTGTATGGGTCCTCTTTTGATGCATGTTTGGATAGTTTGGACAAAGTTTTAAATAGGTGCATCCAATCTAACCTTGTTCTCAATTTTGAGAAATGTCATTTCATGGTAGAACAAGGCATAGTATTGGGGCACATAATTTCGAGCAAGGGCATTGAAGTTGACCCTGCCAAGATCTCAATTATTTCACAATTGCCTTACTCCTCTTCTGTACGAGAGGTTCGTTCTTTTCTTGGCCATGCAGGGTCTAGCAAAAAGGTCCTCCCACTGTCCAACCTACTATAAAAGGATGTTGACTTCATCTTTGATGAAGGATGCAAAGAGGCTTTTGATTGTCTCAAGAAGGCCCTAACCACAACTCCAATCATTCAGGCACCCGACTAGACAACCTCATTTGAGCTTATATGTGATGCATCCAATTATGCATTGGGGGCTGTTCTAGCTCAAAGAATTGACAAGCAGCCGAGGGTAATCTATTACGCCTCCAAGACATTAGATGTTGCCCAAGCAAACTACACCACAACAAAAAAGGAGCTCCTTGCGGTAGTTTTTGCACTTGAAAAGTTTAGATCTTATCTTCTTGGTTCTCCTGTTGTTGTGTTTACTGACCATGCAGCTCTTAAGTACCTGTTGAAGAAGGCAGAATCAAAGCCTCGGCTGATAAGATGGATGCTCTGGCTCCAAGAATTCGATTTGGAGATCCGTGATAGGAGCGGAGCATAAAACCTGGTTGCAGACCACCTAAGCAGGATTGAGAGCTCTACTAATGATGCTTCACCGATCCGGGATGACTTTCCCGACAAAAGTTTGTTGACACTTTCTACTCCTTCCTCACCTTGGTTTGCTAACATCGTGAATTATCTTACTGCTTCTGTTTTTCCTCCCCTAGCATCCAGAGCTCAATGTGATAAACTCAAGAGCGATGCTATGTATTACATTTGGGATAACCCTTATCTGTGGAAAATGTGCAATGATCAAGTTACTAGGAGATGCATTCTGGACCATGAGATTGACTCGGTCCTCAAATTTTGTCATTCATCTGCACCTGGTGGTCACCTTGGCACACAGAGGACAGCTCGCAAGATGCTAGATTCACATTTTATTGGCCCACCATCTTCAAAGATGCGTGGAGGATTTGTAGCACGTGTGAAGAATGCCAACGAGTAGGAGGAGCAATTTCTTGGAGACAACAGATGCCTCAACAACCCATGTTATTTTGTGAGGTGTTTGATGTCTGAGGTATAGATTTCATGGGCCCTTTCCCTATCTCTTTTGGTTTCACTTACATCTTGCTTGCTGCTGATTATGTTTCAAAATGGGTGGAAGCCAAAGCCACTAGAGCTAATGATGCTCGAGTTGTTGTGGACTTTGTTAGGTCTCACATATTTTGCAGGTTTGGAGTTCCTCGAGCTATTGTTAGTGACCAGGGCACCCATTTTTGCAACAAATCCATGGGGGTTTTGCTTCAAAAGTATGGGGTTGTGCACAAACTTTCTACACCATATCACCCCCAAACTAATGGGCAAGCCGAGATCTCAAACAGAGAAATCAAGAGGATCTTGGAGAAGATTGTGCATCCCAACAAGAAGGTTTGGAGCAATAGACTTAAGGACGCTCTATGGGCTCACAGGATTGCTTACAAAGCACCTATAGGGATGTCTCCTTATCAGGTTGTCCTTGGTAAGCCATTCCACCTTCCAGTGGAGATAGAGCACCGAGCCTACTGGGTTGTCAAGTCATGCAACTTCTCTCTTGATCAAGTTGAAGAGGAAATGAAGTTGCAGTTGAACGAGTTAGACGAGATCTGTCTGGAGGCATATCAGAACTTTATGTTCTACAAGGAGAAGACCAAGAGATTCCATGATAGCTCCATAGCTAGAAAGGAGTTTGTTGTTGGTCAGCAAGTTTTATTGTATAACTCCAAACTTGACTCATGGGGGGTAAGTTGCGATCAAAGTGGATTGGTCCTTTTGTTGTCACTAATGTTTATCCTTATGGTGTAGTTGAAACCAAAAGTCAGTCCACCGATTAGAGCTTCAAAATGAATGGGCATCGTCTGAAGCCATTCCTCAACAATCCTGCCTTGGTGGATACTATTGTGGAGGAGACTTCCCTGCTTGACCCCACTGTTGTTTCACCATGATTCAGGGAGTTTTCTTTCCCCTTCTTTACTTTTATTGCACTTGTCCAGGTCTGTCTGTTGTTGTTTCCTTTTTGTTAATTTGTGTTAGTTAGTGTTATGTTTTTGTTTTCTATTTGGAACACTCACTTCACTCTTGGAGGATGAGTTGTTGGTTACTCTGTGGACTGATATCCTTGCTTTCTCTTTGTATGTCAAGTTACTTTTGGAATTATTTTACCCTGTGTGAGAATTTGAGCCACTCTCTGTTCTTTGATTGTGTGATATATGCCTCTTGAATGCTTGCACAGTGGCCTTGGCTTGACTCTTTCTGAATGCTTTTCTGATTCACATGCATGTTGGGATATGATTTAGGCAATTTTGTTCTATGAGCCTACATCCAAATGAGCCTACCTTGAACTGTTTCCGTTGATACCCCTTTTTGAGCCTGCATACCCTTTCATTGTTCTACAACTCATTACAAGCCCTTAGCCTGAAAAACCATGATTATTCCTACCTTAGGAAATTTTGGAGCTTTGGAATTGTTTTGGGAATGGGTGCTCAATTAAGTGTGGTCGTGCACAACAAGTGTGGTTGTGCGCGCACTTGTTATTGGTTCTTGGGATTGCTCATTTGTATACCCAGGTGGGATTTCAAAATTGTTTTTTCTCTGCATGTTCTTTGTATAGAAAAACAAAAAGAAAAAGAGAGAAAACAAAAAGAAAAGAAAAGAAAAGAAAACAAAGAAAAGAAATAAAAAGGAGTTTGGATTTGAGCATTGTGTGAGAACTAAAGTTGGAAGTGTTGGTGTTTGGGATTACTTTCATGCTTGATTGATATTTATTCCCCATTGCTCCTCTATTTCCTTGGTTGCTTAGCTACTTATCCATATGTTCCACACCTTGTCCTTAGCCCCATTACAACCTTGAAAAGTCCTTCTGATCTTGACCTGCATGTGTTTTTGGTTTGGTTGTTGGTTCTAGAGGCTTGCCAAGTCCGTTTGATGTTTGTTTTTAAGGGGTGCTTTGAGAGAAAACAGTAGCCTAGAGATTTGAGTGATACAATGCATATTCCGTGAGGTTATGTTGCTTTCAATTCTCTCTTTGAGCAACTGAGTACTTGACATGTTTTGAATTGCTTGGATGTTGTTCATGGATACCTTGCAGCTTTGAATCCTTCTGTGTTGGATGTGTTTCCACTTGTCTGTGTCGAGTCTGTTTGTCTTGTGTCTTTTTGTCTCTCTTGTTATGTCTGTGATGTCCTTGCTTTGCTTTACTCTTTAATTTTGCCCAAGAGTGCAAAAGGGTAAGTGAGGTCGATTTTGATGAGTCATTATTTTCTTCAATTCCACTAGCCTTTGTGTACCCATTTGACAGTTGTTCAGTGCTTAATTGTTCATCTTTATAGTGTTTTTCATCTATTGGGCTTTATTGAGCCACTGTTCCGAATTTGGACTAATTTCACATTATTTGGCCTAATTTTCATTTTTTTTTAATTATTTTTAGGTATTAGGGTAAAGAAATTTTGGAGCTTGGACATCAATATTCAGTTGAAGAGAGTGGCTAGATCATCGCCACATCATCGTCACATCATTTCCACATCAATTCCAACATTAGAGGCCCAGGAGTGGCATTTTTGTAATTTTACAATTCATAGTGGCAATTTTATAAATAATGCTGGCATACTTTAGGTGACCACGAGAATAGGGTTTCATTTCCATGCACCAGCCGCACACTTCATCTTCTACCTTTAATGAGTCTTGGACAGCACATTGAACTTGTATTCACGTTTTCTACACCTTGGGTAACATTTATATTGAAGTATTCTCATTTTTGGTTGCTGTTTTCATTGTTGCCCCTTTCATTCCTTGCACATTTTCGATTCTTGCACCAATTTAGGTTTTCTGCATCAATTTGCACTCATTTGGATGGTTAAATCAAAATTTATGTTGAAGCCTAATTCGGATTCCATGAGGAACTAAGTTTATGTGTTGATTCTTTGCAGATAATGGATTGAAACCTTGAGATTAGTGTTTTGTTCGGTGGAGTTATGTTACTCTCTCAATTCTGAATTTGCGTTTGGGTTTAAATGAAGAAACCATTCTGTTTTTGCTTAATTTACAGAGTGGAATCATTGTGTGTTCATGCTTAGTGAACTATAGCAGATTCATTGATGTGTGCTTTGCATAATTGCACTTGAGTTCGAGTTAATTTTCACTTAGTAGTTAATTCGGGTTCCATGAGAGTTAATATAACCATTTTGAGTTGTAATCAGTTATTGGTGGATGTTCATTTGAAGCAAGGAATCAACGCTGCTTTTACATTGATTTTAGACGTCTGCATTTAAGTTTTCAATTGTGTGTTGCATCCGTAAATCTGCCAAACCCCCCCCCCTATGTTGTATTGTTGTGTTCATCTGGAAATTGAAGCTTTGAATGAAAATACTGGTCGTTGGGAGACGACTTGGTTCACTTTCATATACTGCATTTAATCTGTTTTAATTTGGTAGGGTACGGCCATTGGAGAAGACGACCATTGGAGTTTGATGAAAGAGATCACGTATTCCTCTGGTTACTCTAACCACGGGTATTGGAAGTGTTGTTAAATCAAGGAAGTTGACTCCGAGATTTATAGGACCTTATCAGATTACACAGAGGATTGGAACAGCGACATATGAGATTGCCTTACCACCTCACTTGGCCAACTTGCATAATGTATTCCATGTCTCACAATTGAGGAAATACATTGCAAGTCCAGATCATGTGTTAGAAGCAGATGAGGTTCAAGTGCGAGAGGATCTGACCATGCTAGTCAGACCGGTTTGTATATTGGATGCTCAAGTCAAGCAACTAAGGCAAGGAGATAAGGACAATGAAGGTGCTTTGGGATGAGACGACACAAGAGATGACGTGGGAGATGGAGGATCTCATGAGGAGGTCTTATCCTCATTTGTTTTCTGGTAAGTTCTATTTTCGAGGACGAAAATTCTTTTAAGGTGGGGGAATATAAGACCCGTAAAAATTAATTAATTAAATAATTAATAAATGCGGGTGGTGAGAACTTTGATAACATTAAATGTTAATTGGTATAAAGTGGAAAAGTACTAGCCTAAGTGGTTGAGAATACTTTATTGTGTGAGAGCTTTTGGGTTTAAGTCCTATGTATGCCAATTGTGTGTATTTGATTTATTATTATTTTGATAATATACTTGAATCTGTTGAGTGATAGTATAATCATAGGATTAGGATAATTATCACCAAATATGAGTTGGTTGAATGGTGATGTATTGAATTGGCATTAGTATGGTCATAGGTTCAAACCTTGATAGACATGAATTAAACCTTATTTTTTTGTTAGAATCAGCTTTGGCTTGAATATGAAATGGCAGAGAAAACCCTAGTAGAAGGGGGGCAGTCAAGAGGGGCTGAAAAGCCATTATATAATGGTCCTTGAATAGAAATTAAATCCACCATAAAGCCTATTTTCGTTTTAGCACTTAAACCCATAATTAAGACACCTATAAAGGCCACTTTGAGTAAAGGAGAACGGTTTCTGCAGTGTGGTTATTTTATTTTTGAGAGGAGAACGAATTGAGAGAGTGAGTGGTGATTTGGAGCGCACAAGAGGTTGAATTGGGAGAAAGTTTGAGGCAAAGCTTGGTGGGCAAAGGAAAACTAATTTTTCCAACTTTAAGCAAGGATTCCAAGTTAGAGGAAGTTGTCCTTATTTGTGTAAATCAAATTATAGAATTGTGCTTCTGCGTTTCTTTCTCAATTGATTCTATATGTTATGGAATTCGTGATATACCTGATGTGATTGAGAAGTTGGGGTAAATTGATGTTGTTGTAAAGTATTTCATGCTTTATGCATCTAGAATGAGGGTTTTGGTACTGTATTGGTTGCCTATGGTTAAACCTCTGGTTTTGGTGATGTGCTTCTGATGTGATGTGCTTGTTGATATACACTATTTTGTAATGGTTGTGTTGTGTTTTGGTATGCCTCGATTGTTTCCTTGCGTGAACAGAGACGAAACTCTACTATTTTCGACCAAGCGAGTCATTCTCGCCTAAGCAAAAGTTGCAGAAACTCATCCCTGGTGTTGGTTCATGCATCTCGCTCAGGCGACCAATTTTGGTCTTGAGCGACACGTTCACTCGCTCAAGTGAGAATGGCTTGCCCAAGTGAGATCGCGATTAAACAAGTCAAGTCTTGTGTTCGAATCCTCGTCCAGGTGAGGGATTGTGTGTTTGAGTGAACGAGGGTCTCGCTCAGGCGAGAAGGTCTCGCCTAAGCGAGAGCTCGTGGTGAGCCACTGTTTCCCAACTTAAGCGAGATAGATGCACTTGTTTGGGCGAAGACCCCTAGCTTAAGCGAGAATGGTGAGAATTTATGCTTGTGTGTACTGTTTGCACGGGTTTGCTTGGTGTTTCCTACATTATGGGAATTATATGCATGTGTTTGTGGTGTTTGGGCTTGAAGGACTAAGTCTATAGAATCTGGGATGTGCTTGGCTTAAGTCGCGAGCTAGGAGTTCATGATGAGTGGACCGCATGCGAAACGTGAACGGTTTAGTTCACCAAAGGTACTCTCGTTGGGATGAAAGAGCGAGGGAGTTCATCTCATGCTCAACTTGAGAATACTATGAGCGGTGGAGTTCATAGTAGAAAAGGCGAGTATGCGGGTCTGGATCTGAGCGAGGAGTTCGGATGACGGGCGAGGGAGTCCGTGAAGTAGGACTACGAGCGAGGAGGGTCGTGGAAGCACAGGAAGTCCCATGATTTATAGTACATGCATGAACTCATAATGATTATGAGTGTGGGAAAATGGGTGTTTTGAGAAATAATAAATATTTATGATTTGTCGGTGGGTGTATTTCATATTTATTTATACCTATGTGCATAGCTCACCTTATCTGTTTGTGTGTGGCGATGATCGGGTAACTTGTTATTCGGGAGCAGATGATGTTTTAGGTGAGCTAGGAGATGCTTAGTGGCGGAGAGTGGGAAAAAAGTATAGGGGATTTGTTTATAACGACTTTTATTTAATTTCCATGTAATTTAATTACAGTTTTCATTACTTTGGATTTCTAAATTGTAAAAGTGAATTGTGAATAATATGACTATTTATATCGATTATTCAACTTTAAAGTTTTAAAATTTGGGTTAAATATGTTTTTGGTCCCTCAAGTTTTAGTGAATTTTGAAATTAGTCCCTCATCAAAACTTTATACCAATTTAGTCCTTCATCTTTCAAAATGCGTGAATTTAGTCCTTTTAACCAAATTTTGTTAAGTTTATCTGACGTTTCAAGCACATTGCATGATAGTATTTAAGTTGACATTGAAGAGAAAATGTCTCACTGTCTCTCTATGCCCTAACCCTAACAACTCTTCTCTCACTCTCTGCCGTCAACACTCTTCTCTCACTGTCTCTCTCTGTCGTAACCCTAACAACTCTTCTCTCACTCTCTGCCGTCATGCTACTTTCCTACTTTCTTTCACTCTCTTCACAGTCAACTATTCTCAACCACACCATATTCATCCGCAATCATGTTTTTACATTATGATTTCCCATTTTTTAGGTTTTTTCCGATCATTTTGTGGTTTTGCCTTCACCTCTTCCTTTTCATGTTTTTTCTCTCATCTCCGATCATTTTTTCGTTTTGTATTTATGGTTTTTTTAGGTTTTATCCGATGAGTTTTTGTTTTTGCCTTCACCGTTTACTCTTTATGTTTTTTCTATCATCTCTGATCATGTTTTCGTTTTGTTTTTATGGTTTTTTTAGGTTTTTCCCGATTAGATTTTGGTTTTGCCTTCACCGTTCACTCTTTATGCTTTTTCTATCATTTACTTTTCTCTCCGATCATGTTTTTGTTTTGTTTTTATGGTTTTTTTATGTTTCTTCCGATCATTTTTTGGTTTTTCCTTCACCGTTTACTCTTCATGTTTTTTGTATCATCTCCGATCATCTCCGATCCTCTCCGATCATTTTTTCTTTTTTTTTGTGTGGTTTTGTAGGTTTTTTCGTATCAGTTTTTGGTTTTCCATCATTTTCGACCACTGCTTCATAAGTTTTTGTTGTTTTATGTTTCAATGATAATTTCTTTGTTTTTACATGCTGATTTCACATTTTTTATGGTATCTGCGATCAGTGTTTGGTTTGGCCTTTACAGTTTACCCTTTATTTTCTTTCTCTGATCTCCAATCATCTGCGATCATGTTTTGCTTATTCTTTTAGGGTTTATTTGTATCTTTTTATGTTTTTTTATGTTTTTTTTTCGATGCTAATTTTTTTGTTTTTACAAGCTGATTTTAGATTTTTTAGGTTTTCTCCGATCAGGTTTTGGTTTTGCCTTCACTGTCTATTCATTTTTACAGGATTATTTAACATTTTTATTGATTACCTATTTTGTAGGTTTTGAAGATTGATATACAAGATGTCTCCAAATGACAGTCATGAGTTTAGTCTGAAGTTGGAACTCATTGGAACTCACTGAGTTCTGTTAAAGTTGGAACAATGATTATTATTTTTAATTTTGATATGCATTGATATTATTTTCATCTCAATTTATTCTGTTCATCTTTTATTGTCAGTGGTTGCTGATTTCTTGGTTGTTGATGTTGTTGTATTGTATCAGATGTAACGGTATTAATACATAATTAGTTTTTAAGTGTATGTTTGATTTTTGTTTTTTGATTTTTTTAAAAGGAATTGCTCAGTTTTCTTCATTGCAACCAAGGTGGATCTGTTTTCTCAGTCAGTGTTGGAATTCAATGTAGAGGAAGTAATGTTTTTTATGCAAAAGATATCATTTTAGTTTTGATAACTAATAATGTAGAAGTTTTGAAACCAGTATTAGATATCATTTTAATTTTGTTAAAACAAATTCGATATCTCTTCATTATTTTATTGAACCTTATAATTTATTTGTAACCTTATGATTGATTTTTTTATGTAGGTTTAGCCATATTTTATGTTGGAGTCCTCAGTTAATTAACATCAAGTCTTTTCTTTCCTTTATCTTCGATGCAACTACATGACTGCATCATGTTACTTCTTTCCTTTTTTAACTTTGTGATCTCTTCATAGTTTTGTTTTTTTTTCTTTCCTTTTTCTTCTTTGTTGTCTTCATATTTCCTTTTCTTGAAACCTTCAAACAATATCTTTATTTCCTTTTAAATGTCCTGCAACTTTTATTTTGCTTTTGCTCTCTGCCATATTTTCCTTTTATTCCACAACATTGAGCCGTGTGAAAAAGAGCTTTTGTTTTTTTCTCTGTTCTTCATATGTTTGACCAGTTGCTTTTCCCACATTTTACTCTTTTTGGTAAACCAAAACCAGAGTATGCGTATGGTTTTGGTTTGAATAAAGCATAGTATGCATTTCATAAAAGTTGTTTTTCTTTCTTTTGTCCTCTTCATATGTTTGACAGTTGCTTATCCCGATTTTTACTGAATTTGTGTAACTAAGACCACAGCATGTGTACGGTTTTACTTTTGATGTATTATCTCTACAAATACATCAGACTATTCTTATGTTTTTATGTTCTCTACAAATACATCTATCCACAACTTCCTTTCTTCACTATTGTCTAATTTTCCGTTTTCTTTACACCATGTCTGCTTTTCAAAAACAAACCCAGTCATTACAAGAACTGAACCCAGAGAAGGAAAGCTGGAATATTGTTGCAAGAGTGGTAAGGTTATGGTTTGTAGAAGATTACACAAAAGGAAAATCTCCATTTTCCATGGAGATTGTTCTTCAAGACAAAGAGGTACTATACCATACTATAAACGCCCGTCATTTTTTTAGTTTTCTTAATTTTTTTAGTTTCCATGTTATATTATAATGTGATATATGAAACTGTTTGTGCAAGGTGTCCTAATCCATGCGTCTATTAGACGCACACTGATATACAAATTTCAATCTGAAATCAAAGAGGATAAGGTTTACTCCATTCAGTCTTTTAGTGATGTAATGGTGGTTCTTATAGAACTACAAATCATGCCTATAAGATCAACTTCCAATTTGGAACCAAGGTCAATTTGGTAGAATCTACCATAATTCCCAATATTAGTACTGCATACACCTCTTTTTCAACCATCAAAGCACCTAGTTTTGACACAGATTACTTAGCTTTGATTTGGCTACCAAAGCATGTGTCCCGGTAATTAAAAGGCATAATCGATCTGTGGTTCAAGAAAACAAGAAGATCCTAGTGAAGATGTTGAAGAAGAACATCAAGATTGAAAAGTGAATGAAAATTGTACTAGACTTTGTTTTTATCTTGGTTATGTTATTTTTTTGGAAAACATTTGCTGATACTCATGACCAATATGTTTTGTTGTTCTTAAGTTGCTATCATTTTCAAAACATTCACTTGAAGTTTCTGTTTATTTATTTATGAACTATATTACTTATTGCTGAACATGAATGACTTTTTATTTGTGCATTCACAATTTGCTAGCAGAGTCAAACTGTGTTGATATTATTTTCTATTATCAACACCATAATCATGCTAGCTACATCAAAGGAAGTGTATTGTATTTGTATTTTGTTTTAAAAGATTTTAGTCTTTCAACATTTGTTTACATTTCAATTTTATCAATCAATTATTCGTAAAAATATTTTTCAGGTTACATACATATAGTATTTATCTTTTATTTTCTGTTGATTTGTAAACATCATTATATGTTGCTAGCTGAATCTGAATGTGTTGATATTATTTATTTTGTCAACTACACTATCATGCTAGCTACAATATGTTTTGTTGTTATTTAGTTGTTTTAATTTTTAAAACATTCATTTCAAATTTCTTTTTATTTATTTCTGAAGTATTTTACTTATTGCTCAAGTTCAATCCCTAATTATTTTTGTAGTGATAATTTGCTACCAAACTGTAAGTGTGTTGATATTATTTTATATTGTCAACACCATAATCGTGCTAGCTATATGAAAGCAAGTTTATTGTATGTGTATTTTTTTAAAAAAGATTTTTGTCTTTCAACATTTGTTTATGTAACGTCCCATTTAATTATTAAGCGAAAATAAAAGAAACGACACACAAAATAGTAATGCAGAGTAGTCCTGGGGTCCTTAACACAACCCCTACAAATTGGGCACACCATGATGCCAACGAAAACTAGATAGAAGTCTAACAACTGAGAGTAGAATAGTAAAGCATAGAGCAATACATGGGCCATAGCCCTAAAGGAAACCCATGAAGAAAATAAACATAAAGTCCAGCCCAGATAGCTAAGCAGCGGAATCGCCATTTCCTTGCTGACCGTGGGAACCTCACCCATCTGCTCCCATCAATTAAATTGATGATCATCGCAAGAAAGAAGAGCCACATACAAGACAACCATAGAACAAACTGGGTAAGCTAGAGCCAACAACATTTTCATCATACAGTCAAATATACTTTCACCATCCAATATACATACAACAACCAAGCATGTTATGACTTTTCAATCAATACACCACGACTCGACTCATCCGGATACGTATAACCTGGTCGGATTCAGCGGATGCTCGTACTTGTGGTGGATACCTCTGCTCACCCCTGAGCTACTCACCACCGAGCTATGTGTTACAAGTGTTACAATGAATCAATTTCCCTCACCACAAGGTTAGCCCTTAATGAATTTTAAGCCTCCTGCAACTTTCACCACATGAATTAGTCCGCTCTAGATGAGACTAACTGACTCCTTAGAGTGTCAGGATGCAACCTTACCTTGAATCCTTACCTAGTTATACAGATGGGGCACCACCAGGGACACCCACTAACAGGGGCCTTGGAATTACGTCCCGATCATTGAAGCATGCCCCTGAAAGTCTCATCTAGAGACTCTAAGGAATTACGCACTGACACCGACCAAACATAATCACACAGCCAAATAACATTCATCATGCATGTATACGTTCATCATCCCAACCTTTAAAACCAACGCCTTTCATGTTCCAGGCCAAACTCATTTCCACTCATCATAAACCATCCATGCATAAGGATTTCCAACTCATCTCGTTATCATGTCTCTGTAATACCAACCATATCATGTTCATTTCATGCCAAGGATTTATTCAAGTTTGTCATTCATAAATCCATACACCCTCTCACACATTCATATTATACCCTACATGCCATTATACAATAATTCCATCAATTTCATACCAAACACAAAAGAGAAAAGGAGTAACCACTCAACCAGCGCATACCCTCGCCCAAACTCGTCGCTCAGGCCAAAGGGTCTCGCTTAGGCGAGAAGGACTCTCGCTCAGGCGAATTCCACTTCGCCTAGGCGAGAGTTCGATAATGCTGGCATAAGCAAACACGCCAGCTCGCTTAGGCGAGCTCACCTCGCCTGAGCGAGGCAGGGTCTCGCTAAAAAACAGGCCACCCGCTTGGGCGACAGCTCGCGCAAAAAATTTGGCGAACCCCCGCCAGACTCGCTTAGGCGAGTCCGACTTGCCTGGGCGAGATTACCAGTTCTCGCCCTGTACTCACCTGCAGCAGATATATTTTCCAAACACACCAATCATACAAAGTATCCCACACACCACAAATAATGATTTATCCATACAAACATTCAGCAGGCTCAAAAATAGATCAAAAATAACTCAAACTGGGAAACCCTAACTTCTCGTACCTGGAAAAGGGCTAAGAGCGGGGTGCGTCTCCATCAGCGGAACGCGAAACTCCAAAGGCAGATTACTGAGATGAGGCTAGGAAACGTAACTGCGCTCACTGGTTCAAGGTTAGGAGTAAACCCTAGCAGAGGAAAAACAACAGCCGCTCTAAGGATTGTGAAAGTTCTGTGTTACCAAAATGAGCACAAGGTTAGGGTTGGTAGGTTAGGTCTGACCCTTCCTCTTTGGGCCAGCCTTTAGGCCCAGAAGATTGGGGTAACCCTTAAAATAAAAGGGACAGAATGAAACGGGCCTTACATTCTCCCCAACAAGAAAAATTTTCGACCTCGAAAATAAAGACTCACCAGACAAAAAGATGTGGATGTGATTTTCTCATGTCCTCCTCTAACTCCCATGTCGAGTCACCTATCCTCCGATTCCAGATGACTTTAACGAGGCTGACCGCCTTTCCCCGGCGTTCTTCAACCTTGCTCTCCTCTAGAGCGATGGGTTGCACTTCCATGGTGAGGTCTTCCCTGATCTGTATATCCTTAACCTCCAACACATGAGCTGGGTCAAACACACACTTCCTCAGTTGTGAGACGTGGAACACTGGGTGAAGGTTTGCCAACTGCAGGGGTAGGGCTATCTCGTAAGCCACCGGCCCAATCCTCCTCGTGATCTGATAGGGGCCAAGGAACTTGGGCGAAAGCTTCCTTGAGCGGAGAGTCTTTCCCACGCCCGTTGTTCGGGTCACCCTTAGGAATACATGATCCCCAACTGCAAACTCTAGAGGCCTCCTCCTACGGTCTGCATAGGCCTTCTGCCTACTCTGAGAAGCTTGCATTCTGTTCCTCACCATTCTCACTTTCTCAGTGGTGTGCTCTAACAATTCTGGTCCCACCAACACCGCTTCTCCATCCTGATACCAACAGAGAGGAGTCCTACACCTCCTGCCATAAAGAGCCTCGTATGGCACCATGCCAATGCTCGCATGAAAACTGTTATTCTAGGTAAACTCTATCAAAGGCAATACCTCATCCCAAGCTCCCAGGTGGTCCAGTATGCACGTCCGTAGTAAGTCCTCAAGTGACTGGATGGTCCTCTCCGATTGGCCATCAGTCTGGGGATGGTAGGTTGAGTTCACAGTCAACTTGTTCCCCAAAGCCTCCTGTAAGGTTTGCCAGAACCGGGATGTAAATCGTGGGTCTTGGTCGAAAACTATGCTCGAAGGTACTCTATGCAACCTCACGATCTCCTTAACATACAACTAGGCCAACTTGGCCATGGACATCCTCAAGTTCATCGCTAAGAAGTGGGCGCTCTTGGTCAACTGATCCGCTATCACCCAGATGGTGTCATGTCCTCTAAAAGTCCGTGGCAAATGGGTTACAAAATCCATGAAGATGCTGTCCCATTTCCACATTGGTATTTCCAAGGGCTGTAGATTCCCACCGGGCCTCTGGTGCTCCACCTTCGCCTTCTGACAAGTTAAACATGCTGATACGAACTGAGCAACATCAGTCTTCATTCCCTGCCACCAGAAGGTTTCCTTAAGATCTTGGTACATCTTAGTCATGCCAGGATGCAGACTAAGACGACTCTTGTGTCCTTCCTCCAGAATGAACTTCTTCACCTCAACATCATCAGGTATGCATACCCTACCCTGAAACCGCAGTATACCATCATCACCCAAAGCAAAATCTCTAGCCTCATCCGACCCAAGTTGTTCTCTAACTCTATTAAGACTGACATCCAATAACTGCCTCTCTCTCATTGAGCCCAAGAAGTCACTAGATATAGTTAGGGTACTACATCTAATGAACTCAGATCCTACCTCCACCTGTAGCTTCATATCTCAGAATTTCTCTAGTAGTTCCACCTCCTTAATCATGAGATGTGTTGTATGTACAGTCTTCCTACTTAGGGCATCTGCTACCACGTTTGCCTTCCCCGGATGATACAACAGTTTGAAGTCATAGTCTTTAAGAAATTCCATCTACCTCCTCTGCCTCATATTCAGCTCTTTCTGATCGAACAGATACTTGTGGCTCTTATGATCGCTGAATACGCAGAACTGAGCACCATAAAGATAATGCCTCCAAATCTTCAAGGCGAACACTATGGCTGCTAATTCTAGATCATGAGTGGGATAGTTTCTCTCATGAACCTTAAGTTGCCTTGAAGCATAGGCCACCGCCTTCTTTTCCTGCATTAACACACAACCAAGCCCTAGATGGGATGCGTCACGATAAACCTCAAAGGGCTTTCCCACATCGAGAATCACCAATATCAGCGCGCTCGTCAACCTTCTCTTTAGCTCTTGAAAGCTCTTCTCACACTTGTCCGTCCAAGTGAAAGGTTGGTCCTTCCGAGTAAGTAGTGTTAGAGGTGCCACTATCTTGGAGAATCCCTCTATGAATCTCCTATAGTAACCTGCTAACCCCACAAAGCTCCTGATCTCTGTGGCCGACTTAGGACTTTCCCACTTTACCACTGCATCGACCGTCGCTGGGTCCAACGCGATCCCCTGGGCGGATATCACATGCCCCAAAAACTGAACCTCATCCATCCAGAATTCGCACTTGGACAACTTGGCATACAACTGTCTCTCTCTCAAAACACCAAGCACCGACCTCAGGTGTTCTGCATGCTCCTCCTGAGTCTTAGAATAGATAAGGATGTCGTCTATGAAGACTACGACAAACTTATCTAAGAAGGGTCTGAAAATCCGGTTCATGTAGTCCATGAACACTGCTGGAGCATTGGTCACACCAAAAGTCATAACCACGTACTCATAGTGTCCATACCGGGATCAGAAGGCCGTCTTCTGCACATCATCCACCTTTACCAAAATCTGATAGTATCCCGACCGTAGGTCTATCTTCGAGAACACCGATGACCCATGCAGCTGATCCATCAAGTCATCAATCCTCGGGAGCGGATATTTGTTCTTGATAGTCATCTTGTTTAATTGCCTGTAGTCCACACACAAACATGAACTCCCATCCTTCTTCTTTACTAGCAACATCGGTACTCCCCACGACGAAGTACTGGGTCGGATAAACTACTTCTCCATCAGTTCTTCTATCTATTTTTTGAGCTCCACCAACTCTGTCGGAGCCATGCGGTATGGAGCCATCGATACCGGACCTGTCCTCGGTACTAGGTCAATAGAGAACTCCACCTCTCTACTAGGAGGTAACCCAGGTACTTCATCCGGAAACACGTCCTCAAACTCATGTACCACAGGTATAACTAATGGTCCTTCTCTCTCCCACTTCCATACAGGCAAAGATTATGAAGCATTGCACGCCACTCTGAATCTCCCTCACCACCCCCTGAGGAGACACCAACTCGAGCTCCTCTGAATCGGGAAACAACAACCTCTTCTCCTGGCAGTCTACAAGGATTCGGTTGGCAGAGAGCCAATCCATCCCTAGGATCACTTCTAACTCTTGGAGAAGCAGACATATCAGATTCAGTTTATATCTGTGTCCTTCCACCTCCACATGACACCTAGCACACAAGGACGACGTCCTGACCAAACCCGATGCCGCAGTAGATACCACAAGTTCACACTACAGCTCACACACCGGTAAACCCAACGTTTTCACACAAGCATCTGACACAAAGGAGTGTGTCGCTCCAGAATCATACAACACAACATTTCATCCCAACTATCAAACAAAAACCCATCACGAGGTTACCTGAACCTCTAGCTTTCGCTTCCGTCATGGCATAAACGCGGCCCGTCGCCTAAGGCCTATTGCCTCTGTCTCTTCGTTGATGCTGGTGAGGAGCCTGAACTCGGGGGCGTGCCGCTGCCCTAGCAAGAGTGGGATAATCCTTCCCAAAGTGGCCCTCCTTGCCACAGTTGTTGCATCTGCGATAACCCTCCATACGTGGGCAGACACTCCTCAAGTGAGGACCTCCACATATGTAACACTGCACGCGACCCTGTTGGGGAGGAAGACCCTGCTGGGGAGGAAGACCCCTAGACCCCTGAGGCAGATGGGGAGGTCTATCATATGGTCTCCTCCGCTCCTCATGTCTGGGTTTGGACCCAGATGGTCCGCCTAACCTCTGTGACTGCTGAGGCCTTTGGCCCTCCACTTCGTTCTTCATCTTCTCCATTACTCTGGCCTTCTCCACCAGAGCAGCGAAATCCTTGATGGATAAAGGTGCCACCATCAAGCGAATGTCGCCACGCAGCCCATTCTCGAACTTGCGACATCTCCACTCCTCATCGATTGGCAAGGTATAAAAGCGGCTGAGATGCCTGAACTTCTCAGCATAGTCAGCTACTGACTTCCCTCCCTGGGGGAGCTGGAGGAATTCCACCTCCTTGGCATATCTGACGCTATCGGGGAAATACTCCGAGAGAAACTTCCCCCGGAAAGCCTCCCATGTGACTGGCTCTCACCTCTCCTCCATGATGGATTTGGTGCTGGTCCACCAATGTTCGGCCTCCCCGGTGACCATGTACACTGTGAAAGCTAACCTATTTTCCGCTGGACATGTTTTTGCCTCAAAGATCCTTTCCAGATCCTTCAGCCACTGGTCTGGTGCGTCAGGGCTCGTCTTCCCGTTGAACTTCACGGGATGGTGTTTCAAGAAGTCTTCCAGACTTCACTCCCTGACTGGTGGTCGTGGCTCTGGGCCAAACACACGGGCAGCCGCCCTGTTCTCCTCCAGCTGGCGGAGGGCCTCCATATGCTGCCTTTGTGCATCCTCGATAGCCACTCGTGCAGCCTCCATCTGTTGCATCACAGCCTACTGTTGCTTAAGCGACGTTGTTTGTCGCTGCATTGATTCCTCATGCTGCTGCATCATTGCTGTGCTTTGCTGCGTCATGGTAGCCACCATCGCCTCTATTGCTCTGGTGATATCGGGCACGTCACCCTGGGACGATTGCGAAGTCCTACGAGGAGGTGCCATAGTTCACTGGCACACAGAAAAACACTTGGTTAGGCTCGATAAATGCAAGAATTTAACCAAGAACAGTTAGAAGACACAGAGAAAGCTAAGCAGACATCCAAGTCCACTGACCTAAGGAATAACCGCTCTGATACCATAAATGTAACGTCCCATTTAATTATTAAGCGAAAATAAAAGAAACGACACACAAAATAGTAATGCAGAGTAGTCCTGGGGTCCTTAACACAACCCCTACAAACTAGGCACACCACGATGCCAACAGAAACCAGATAAAAGTCTAACAACTGAGAGTAGAATAGTAAAGCATAGAGCAATACATGGGCCATATCCCTAAAGGAAACCCATGAAGAAAATAAACATAAAGTCCAACCCAGATGGCTAAGCAACGGAATCGTCATTTCCTTGCTAACCGCGGGAACCTCGCCCATCTGCTCCCATCAATTAAATTGATGATCATCGCAAGAAAGAAGAGCCACATACAAGACAACCATACAACAAACCGGGTAAGCTAGAGCCAACAACATTTTCATCATAAAGTCAAATATACTTTCACCATCCAATATCCATACAACAACTAAGCATGTTATGACTTTTCAATCAATACACTACGACTCGACTCAACTCATCTGGATACGTATAACCTGGTCGGATTTAACGGATGCTCGCACTTGTGGTGGATACCTCTGCTTACCCCCGAGCTATGTGTTACAAGTGTTACAATGAATCAATTTCCCTCACCACAAGGTTAACCCTTAATGAATTTTAGGCCTCTTGCTACTCTCACCACAAGAGTCAGTTCGCTCTAGATGAGACTAACTGACTCCTTAGAGTGTCAGGATGCAACCTTACCTTGAATCCTTACCTAGTTATATAGATGGGGCACCACTAGGGACACCCACTAACATGGGCCATGGAATTACGTCCCGACCACTGAAGCGCGATCCTGAAAGTCTCACCGACCAAACATAATCACACAACCAAATAACATTCATCATGCATGTATACGTTCATCATCCCAACCCTTAAAACCAACGCCTTTCATGTTCCAGGCCCAACTCATTTCCACTCATCATAAACCATCCATGCATAAGGATTTCCAACTCATCTCGTTATCATGTCTCTTTAATACCAACCATATCATGCTCATTTCATGCCAAGGATTTATTCAAGTTTGTCATTCATAAATCCATACATCCTCTCACACATTCATTTTATACCCTACATGCCATTATACAATAATTCCATCAATTTCATACCAAACACAAAAGAGAAAAGGAGTAACCACTCAACCAGTGCGTACCCTCGCCCAAACTCGTCGCTCAGGCCAAGGGGTCTTGCTCAAGCGAGAAGGACTCTTGCTCAGGCGAATTCCCCTTCGCCTAGGCGAGAGTTCAATAACGCTGGTAGAAGCAAACACGCCAGCTCGCTTAGGCGAGCTCACCTCGCCTGAGCGAGGCAGGGTCTCGCTAAAAAACAGAGCCACCCGCTTGGGCGATAGCTCGCGCAGAAAATATGGGTGAACCCCCACCAGACTCGCTTAGGCGAGTCCGACTCGCCTGGGCAAGATTACCAGTTCTCGCCCTGTACTCACCTGCAGCAGATATATTTTCCAAACCCACCAATCATACAAAGTATCCCACACACCACAAATCATGATTTATCCATACAAACATTCAGCAGGCTCAAAAACAGATCAAAAACAACTCAAACTCGAAACCCTAACTTCTCGTACCTGGAAAAGGGCTAAGAGCGGGGTGCGTCTCCATCAGCGGAATGCGAAACTCCAAAGGCAGATTACTGAGATGAGGCTAGGAAACGTAACTGAGCTCACTGGTTCAAGGTTAGGAGTAAACCCTAGCAGAGGAAAAACAACAGCCGCTCTAAGGATTGTGAAAGTTCTGTGTTACCAAAATGAGCACAAGGTTAGGGTTGGTAGGTTAGGTCTGACCCTTCCTCTTTGGGCCAGCCTTTAGGCCCAGAAGATTGGGGCAGCCCTTAAAATAAAAGGGACAGAATGAAACGGGCCTTACAGTTTACATTTCAATCTTAGCAATCAAATTCGTAAAAATATATTTCATGTTACATACATGTACTATTATGTTTTGTTGTGTGTGTTGATATGTTGCTAGCTGAAATTCAATGTGTTGATATATTTTTTTGTCAACTACACTATCATGCTAGCTACATCAAAGAGATTAAGTTTTGCTTTATCGTGCATGTTTTGACTACATTTTTTGTTGCAAAACATATATAACTTATTTCATGTTTTCAAAACTATGATAGAGACATATTGTAACTCATATATAACGTATTCTTTTTATCAACATTCTAATAAAATGATAACATTTTGAATTTATCTTTTATTATTTAAAAATAGTTTTCTGAACACAAATAATTTTTGAATTCTAATTAACCAAAACCAAAACCGACATTCATTGAAAATTTACACAATCAATTAATTTATTTCATTTTTTGAAAGGAAATTTTTTGTAATAATTTTTTTTTAATCAATGAAGACAAAAACTGACATTTATTGATTATTTTCATTTATTGATTATTTTCTATTTCTATTGCTGTTTGAAATTCTAATTTTTACTTTTGTTTCGAATTTTGAATTTCAATTTTGATTCTTGAATTTTTAATTAACCAAGACAAAAGATGAAATTCATTTACATTTTTATGCCTTTTATTTGTATAAATATTTTTAATTTCACTTTTTGAAAGGAATTTATTTGTAATAATTTTTTTTAATCAATGAAGACAAAAATTGACATTTATTGATTATTTTCATTTATTGATTATTTTCTATTTCTATTGCTGTATGAAATTCTAATTTTTACTTTTGTTTCGAATTTTGAATTTCAATTTTGATTCTTGAATTTTTAATTAACCAAGACAAAAGATGAAATTCATTTACATTTTTTATGCCTTTTATTTGTTTAAAGATTTTTTATATTTTGTATTAGTCATTGAATTTCTAATTTGTATATTTATTTTAATGATTTGTAATATTTGTAATTTTATTTAAAAAAAAAGATTTATTTTTAATAATGTGTAATATTTGTAATTTTTAATAAATATAATTTTTTTTATTATTTTATGTGTTTAAATTTTTTGTATTATTCTTTCAACTATTAATTTGAATTTTTATTTTTATAAATTTCTAATATTTGTAATCTTTTTATTTTTTTAAAAATTTACATTATATTATTTTTAATATTTTATTTTTCTAAATTTTTGATATTACTCTTTAAACTTTCAATTTGTATTTTTTTTAAATTTCTAACTTTTAAGAAACATTTAATGTTCTATATTTATCCTTAATTTTTAATTCTTAATTTGTAATTTTTTTATACATTTAATTTGTAATAAATATATACGAAAGCATTAAAGAAATATATTTTATTGGTAAAGTAATTAGAATTTGAAACAGTGTTTTGCTATGTATGAAACTATTGAGTATCCATCAAGTTTTGTTTATTATCCATCAACAAAACAAAACAGTCACTTCCCTTCACCCTCCATGGATACCTTTATCCCTGTGCCTGCCAGAATAACCTTAGGAAGGTTCACTACAATGCATTTCGTTCATAATTAGGCATGTTTTCTTTACAAAAACTTGAAATATATGTTCGTTCTTCATTAATCTATGTCTATTAACTCAATATTAGCCGTTCAAATGTACTGTAAATGTTCTTTCTTCCTTCAGCCATTCATTTTTGAAAACATTGTTCGAACCCTTATTTATTTATTTTTTTTACATAAAAATCAAAACTTTTTTTATAATGGTTTAAATCTATGGTTTTTCTTTTTCTTCTTCATTTTTCATCTTTGTCTAACTGTTTCTTCTTTCATTGGACATGCATCTCTTTGTTACTATGTTTTTTTATTTTTAAAATCTTATATTTCTTCAACAACTGTTTAAATATACGACATTTGGATGTTTTCAAATTTTTTTTCTTCATTTGTTGTTCATGTTAATTTTTTTTTCGATTACCCATTCATTCTTTTCTTCTTCGTTACAAATCTTTTTTCTCTTAAAAAAAATGTTAACTTTCCAATAATAGTTTAAATTTACAAAATTCTGCTTCTGTAAGCAAAGATTTTTTTTTATTTTGCTATATATCTGACGTATTAATTGACTTTGCTTCCAATGTCAACTTTCTTCAATAATCCATAAAATCTTATTATTTACATGACTCATGTTGTATATCTTATTACTTTGGATTAATCTTATTTATTCTCTGTTTTTCTTTCATTATCAGTTTAATATTTGCTTACATTCGGTTTATTACAGTCATTTTTTCAAATTTTATTGACCGTATTTTTTCTTTGTTGACCACTGGAATTTTAGGAGTTCGGTCATGTTGATCGTATGTTTGTTATTATGTTTCCTAAAGAATTAGGACCTGTTTGGCAGTTAGAAGATATTAAAGGAAATCGCCATCAGTTAACTTTTAATATGGATGTCAATAATCCATTGTTGACTGATGGTTGGTCTAGCCTAAGAGTTTTTTATAAATTGTAGCATATCCATCAAATCTTATTCAGATATGTTGGAAACTCAACATTCTAGATTATTGTATTCTCCGGCATGACTACAATATCAACTGCCACCAAATTTCTCACAAACATACATCGATTGCGAACAAAACATCTTTTTAGAGTGAAATTGACAAAATCTCAAAGCCAAGCTAGCCATCTGGTGAACAATGTGCTATTATATTGTTTTTTATATGTTATTCTGTTCATATAAGTTTTTATTTATTTAACTGTTTATTTTTTTCAGGACCTACCAACTGACTTTGCAGCTTATGTTCGCAAATGTAGATTCAAGAGGTTGGAATTGCAGGGATTGACCAACACATGCATTGTTCAATGTAAGCTTTTGGTGCGTAATTCACCTAAGAAGTCAACTAAGATTGGGAAGGGATGGAAGGACTTTTGCATATTCAATCGGTTGAAAGAAGGGGATGTTATTGTGTTTGCAGCTCACAACCAAATGAGAAAGAAGAAGATAAAAGTTTATGTCAAAAAAGAATTTAGCTTTTAATATTTATGTTTTTTGTTTTCACTTTCAAGCAAGTTTGCTTTGTTTTGGTTTGTAAGACTCTATCCATGGTAATTTTGTTGCTTCTAATAAGTAGAAGCTATATCTAAAAGTATTATCCATATGTTAATTTTGGTCAACTTTAATATTTTACTTACTTTGATTTTACCTATTTTCATGTTTCAAATTATGTATTATAGTTATGTATTACTTTTATATATATTTCTTAAAAAAACATCATTAGACCTAAGATTTATTTGAATATTAATTTTATACAAAGAATATTCATTTTTGATAATAAAAATTATTAACAAATTTAATTTTTTATCAAAAATTTTAACACAGGATATAAGTTGTAAATATTGCTAACATTATAATTTTGTTATCTTTGTATTGTAATACTATCTCAGAACATTATTTGTTTTATAAAAACAATGCAATAAAATAAATTTTATTTGTTACTCTCAAACACACGTGTATTAAAAGTTTTAGTGTATTTATGTTTTAAAAAGTTAAATAGCACGTGTATTCATTTTTTTATCAAAGGACAATTAAAATTACATTGAGTTGTCATTCTTTTTCTTTGACCTCATTTTTTAAAAATTATTTCCATCAGTTTCGTGGTAAAGTAAATGTAGAAACAAATTTCTACTTTCATGGTTGACTATTATCAAGCATAGTACTTATGTGTTGGTCCAAAAAGGTATTATAGCATAGATGCAAAGTCTGAACAGAAGCATATCAGTGTCTGCAAATCATGAATTTGGACATTGCATATCAAAAGGTATGATGTTCCAGATATTGATCAAAAGGTACAATTTCCATATTAGTGACTTGGTTGTTCTTTTTTATAAAAAGATTGTACTTACATTATCTACCTTAAGAATATTCAGCGTGGAAAACTAACTATGTCCCTTTATATTCAACACATCCACCAACAAAATGTTTATTTTATTGAACTTCTCTTCAATGTGTAAACAAACAAAACAACAAGTGTATGTATAAACTTCTGGAAACATAACACCAAGTGTATGCATAACAACAATTGTATGCATAAACAAACATAAACAATTGGCTGCAAATCTATCAACAAATGCAAGAAGAAAAAGGAAGAGCATTTTGTCAACAAAGATTTCAAATATGATGATGAACTGCTCAAGTAAAATAAACTTTTTTCTCATTTCATTTGTTCTTAAAACTTCTTGCCAATAAATACATTTACTTATCTCCAATGGAATAACATAAACATTCAGATGTACATTTACCAACACAATTTTTTATTTTGTTTTCTTCACTACAGATACCAATCAGGACAAATCCATTCACACTGAAGCATTTTGTTCTGGAAATACACCTTTTTCTCATTATACAGATTTTGGTAATGATTTTTTCATTCAATACAAATTGTTGTAATCACTGTCTATTCAGTGACACTGTAGAATTTTTTCATTGTTACTTAATACATCTCTTACAGATAATGTGTTCTTAATTTTTTTTTAGGTATTCATAAAAAAAATACAACAGATGCAATTAATTTATTACTTGGATTGCATACTTAGATTGCTTTTTGTGCTAAAGTTTAACAATTTGGATTACATTGTTTAACAATTTTATTTGAAGTGAACTTTATCTACTATGCTCTCTTCTTATTTTTTAACCATTTTCGCAGTATGGAATGAAAATATTACCCCAAATTCAACTATCAACAACTCCTTTACTGTCAGTGAAGATAGAAACTTGCATGATCAAGTAATTCAATCTTCAAATAGAAAGCCATTGTTGGAGGTGACATGTCGTGGTAAGTTTGTTCACTGAATTTAAATTTCATTCAAATCCCCAACAATGAAATTGAAATGCACAATGTCTCATTCATCTTTATATTTAATGTAATCTTTGTATTTTAGAGTGGATACATTTTTATTTAATTTTGCAGACATTGACCAACTTAATTATAAGAATGCACGAACCAGAAGGAAAGTTATTAGGAATCAGAAGATTGCAGAAAAAAGTAATATCATGCATGATAAATCTAATATTATTTTATCTTTATTTCAATCCCTTTAATAGTTTGTATTACTAATATTTACTAACATTTCATGTAAAGAAATTCATGGTTCTACCTCCATTAGATCTGGAATTGTTGGTAATTCAATTGAAATCACCAATGGTCCAATTTTGCACAAGACCAACATTAACAACAAAGGTAACAATCCAAGTTGTATTCCAAGTTTCCGTTAATTGAATCCAAGTTACAAACTAATATATCATCATTTTATATTTCATGTCTATAATTGCAGATATGGTTCAAAGTGACTGTCATAATACATAACCACTGTTGGATAAAATTACTAACAGGTTAGATCAAAAATTTGTTGGTAACAGCTTCATTCCTACTTTTGTGGATTCTTCTTCTTATTCTGAAGTTGTTAATCTTTTTCATGTTAAAGAGAACCAAAGTCGTGGTAATTTGTACTATTAACAAAATTAATTTGAATACTTTAATTACTTTTATTGTTACAAATTCATGTTGCTAATGTTTAAATCAATATTTAGACATATGTAAGCTCCAATCCTATACCACTGCAAGATCAAGTCAATCATCTCAATATTTAGAAGCTGTAAAATTGGGGCAGCCTTCTCTTCAGGATACTATTACACCTATTTCAAAGATATTGAATTTTGTCAATAATTCTGATGAAGATGAGAATCATGGTAATCAATAATGGTTGATTATAAAAAATAAATTAATATTTTTTTATTTTCCTTTATTATTAATTGTTTTTTTTATTTTATTTCAAATTATCTTATTCGGCATTTCTCCTCTGATTTGTATTCAAGAGCTGAAGTTCAAGGTTTAACACAACTTTTTAGCCAATTTATATTATTATACTGTACATATAAATATAAATATCTTTTAATTAATAACATATTATTTTTTATGTACTTAGCACATGTTGATGTAGGGGACTGTTCCATTGAGTGTCCCTATTGTCAAGCTCAATTGTGGTACGAAGAAAGATCTGATAAATGCAAAAGATTAAAACAAGTTGATTTTTCTCTTTGTTGTCAAAATGAAAAAGTCCAACTTCCATTGTTGAAGAAACCTCCTCAATTGCTTCAAAAGTTATTGAAAGGTGAAGACACTACAAGCCAACATTTCTTACAATACATAAGAAGCTACAACAACATGTTCTCATTTACATCAATTGGTGCGAAGATTCATTCCTCAATCAATGATGGATGTGGTCCTCCTCAGTTTATTCTTAGTGGTCAAAATTACCATCGCATTGGAAGTTTATTGTCCGATAAAGGATCAAGTCCAAAATTTGCACAACTATATATTTATGACACAGAAAATGAAACAACAAACAAGTTAGTCACTTTGGGTATGCCTACATACTTTATTTTTTTATGAATCATTCTGTATATTATTTATCCTTTTGTAATTTTACAGGTCTGATATACAACAATCCATATTTGATAAATCATTGATAGAAGAGTTGAAAATAATGATTGACAAACACAATGTTCTTACTCAATCATTCAGAAGAGTAAAAGATTTTATACATGATGATCGATCAGATTTTGGATTGAGGTTATTTAGACATCGCTTTAAGGATCCTAGAGTATACAATACCCCAATAGCAGATGAAGTTGTAGCATTGATAGTTGGTGATTTGAGCACTTTAGATGTAGGAAGAGACATCATTGTCAAGAAAGTTTGTGGTCAGTTGACGAGACTACATGAAACTCATACATGTTTCATTCCTCTGCAATATCCTTTGATTTTTCCATATGGAGAGGATGGTTATCAAGAGGATATTCCAATTAGAGATTGTCAAAGATATGGTCAAAGTAGAAAGAGAGTTCGAATTTCTTTACGAGAATTCATTGCTTTCGGAATACAAGATAGAAAGGTTGAATTTGGTAACGTTGTACACTCACGTAGATTGTTTCAACAATTTTTAGTGGATACCTACACGATGATTGAAGCTCAAAGGTTGTCTTTTATAAGAAATAATCAAAAACTCATTCGTTCCGATATTCTAAATGGGTTATAAGAAGCTGTTAACAAAGGTGAAACTGATCCTTCTTTCATTGGAAAGCGTATAGTTTTGCCAGCTTCATTTATAGGTGGCATGAGATACATGTTCAATAATTGCCAAGATGCTATGGCCATTTGTAAGAGGTATGGCTATCTAGATTTGTTTATAACAATCACATGTAATGTCAATTGGCCTGAAATTCTTGATTTTGTAAAATCAAGAGGTTTAACTGCTTCATATAGGCCAGACATTGTTTGTAGAATTTTTAAAATGAAATTAGACCAAATGATGACAGATTTCAAGAAGAATAATTTATTTGGCAAAGTCAATGCAGGCCCCATTTCCATCATTCTGATTTTTTACCGCTAATTGTTTTGTATAATAATTATCTTCAAATTATAGGTATGTATACAATTGAATTTCAGAAAAGAGGTCTGCCACATGCTCATATATTATTATGGTTGAGTGACTCAAACAAGTTAGAAAATGCAAAGCACATAGATGAAGTAATCTCTGCTGAACTTCCTCATCCAGATCTGTATCCAAAACTTTCAAAGGCTGTTAA
>Ga0209589_1002566_pt1 | contig 31577 bp, 10 predicted proteins | sample CowpeawhiteBW_FD_187525 | JGI IMG/M metagenome (GOLD analysis project Ga0209589, IMG submission 187525) | Root nodule microbial communities of legume samples collected from California USA - Cow pea white BW (SPAdes) (version 2) | ecosystem: Host-associated > Plants > Roots > Nodule | place: USA...
GAGGGGAACAATATAAATATTAGTACTTAATTTTGTAAAAATATTTATACTTAATTATTTTTAATCTTATAAAAAATGGATTACAAAAATATTTTAATTATTAAAAAAAATTGGGACAAAATTGAATCATATACACATACTTAGGTACTAAATTGAAACAAAAAGACATATATGGGGACTAAATCGAAATCAACATAATGACATCTAATAGTGACACTGACACGTGGCATTGCAATGCCACGTGGCACTGACAATGCCAGGTGTCATACACAGGGACTTGACACGTGGCATTTTTATTTTTTTTTTAAATTTAAAAAAAAATTAAAAATTAAAATAAAATTAAAATAAAATTAAAAAAAATCAAAAAAACCACAGATTGACATGTGGCATGTTGACTAACGGCGTTAGTCAACTCTGTCTGAAAGGGACCTAATTGAAGCAATTTTCAAAAGTTGGGATGCAATTGACACTTTTTTAAAACTGGGTACCTATTTGACACACTAGCCCCAAACTGGATACTATACGATTAATTAAACCTATTTATAAATATTTATACTTTGTTGAGAAAAAACACTATTCGCGAAGACAAATTGGTTTGTCATTCTATTATATGTCTAGATATACAATAAAAAGTAACTTTCTATAAATTTTTATTTTTATTTTTAGTAAATTTGAAGAAATAATAATTATAAGGTAATTAGTTTTATTTGGAAGTCAAAAAAAATTATTATTACGCTAAAAAAAAATGTCATTTTGATTACTAGAAGTTTTTACATACTATTTTTCTTATTTTACTGTGTGCATCTTACACACATAGTTTACTATGATGTATGATGTGATATTCCATTTCAAATATAAAACTTACAAAAATTATAGTTTGACAAAAAAAAATGACAAACTTTGCCGCATTGAGGCTTTTATTTATTTGGTTAAATTACTGTTTTAGTTCTCTGATTTGTTATCAATTTTCAAAATGATTATTCAATTATTCAATTATTTAATGTCTCAATTTAGTCCTCAAGTTTTCAAAAGTGACTCAATTTAGTCCTCAAAGTTAACAGCGCTAAAATCAGTAATAGAACAATGACATGGTTGTTTTACTCTGTCTCACTTGGAATTAAGTGGCCCGTAACACTACATTTATGTGGAAGGTGAATTCATTTGAATCTAATTAGGGTTATTGATAGTGGAATTGGGATCAGGTGGAAAACGACTTCTCGAGGCACTGCGTTGGTGTGAGGAATTGGGAGCAGCACCCATTTCGTTCGTGTGGCTGTCGTCTGTAATCGAAATCGTTGAGCATTCCAGGTGAGTTCTGCTTCGAATTTTATAGGTTTGCGTTTTAGGGTTTTGTGGATTTTGTTCTTAATTACTGAAATTGGGGGGTTTTGGGTATAGGGTTTTGATTTGGACGCTTGATTGTCGTTTTTCAGTTGGAAATTTGTTTAATTTGTTCGATGTTTTTGTGTTGTCCCACCATTTTCACATTAGTGTGTAGTTTGTGGTCCCCCTTTAACGGGGTTAGTGTATCCTGTCGGTTTGTCGGTGGTATTTGTTGTAATAAAACTATATTGTTGTGGGTATGTGGACATTTCACATGTTTACAAGCAGTACTCACTTTTTGTGATGGAAGATGACAAGTTTCAAGTCGTTATTCACCATGGAGGACATTTCGTGAATGAAGGGGGAATTAAGTATGTTGATGGCTAAAGAAGCGAATTGTCGTGTGACCAAGACAGATGGTCTTACTTCGAGTTTCTTTCTATATTGAGAGATATGGGTTATATTAATGTGAAGGACCTATGCTATTAAGTAGGAGGTTGTCCAGTGTTGGAGGAAAAGTTGCGACATTTCGTTGATGATGTTGGTGCACTGCATATGGTCCAAATCGCGAAGCAACGTGGTGAAGTCCATATGTATGTCTTTAACTAAGTTTGTGTAGTAGAGGAGGTACATATGTTGGAATATTATCCGATTGAGGATAATGGTGAAGAAAATATTGGTGTGGAGAATGACACTGAGGCTGAAGCTGTAGAGGATTTATGAAATGAGGCTGAGGTGGAAAGTTAGGCAAATGTGTTAAGAAATGAGGTTGAGGTGCAATGTAATGGTGCAGAACAAGTCCAGCTTGAAAGTGGTGAGGTTGAGGTGTAGTGTGAGGCAGAAGAGTTAGAACAGGTGTAGTGTAATGGTGCAGAACAAGTCCAGCTCGAAAGTGGTGAGGTTAAGGTGTAGTGTGAGGCAAAAGAATTAGTAAATGAGGCTCATGTGCAGTGTGAGGTGGAACTTTTAGAAGAGGTGCAGTTTAATGGTGCAAAACAGGTCCAGCCTGAAAGTGTTGAGGTTGAGGTTCAGAATCTGGGTGAATCACAGGTACAACCTGAGAATGGTGTCTCGCAAGTCCAGCTTGAAACACAGAATGTGGAAGAGGTTCATATTGAAGATGGTTCCTCCACTAATTCCATACATGAAGAAAGTGATGGTTTATTTGATGTAGATATAGATTGTGACCCAGGGATGGGTGGGTCAGGTTGGACTTCCTCTGGAAAGAGGAAGAAAATTAATGAGGCTGAGAATAATGTACAAATCAACAAACATGTCAGGGGACTTTCTGATGATGAATGAGAAAATGATGAATTGGTCAGTTTGGTAGACAGTGATTGTGATAGTGATGAAGAAGACACATGTGGAAAGTTTCCCACATTTTCTATGCCTAAAAGTATGGCTGACTATGAATGGGAAGTTGGGACATATTTTGTAAGTAAAGAAGAATTTATAAAAGCCATTAGAACATACGGGTTGGAAAACGGGAGAAACTTGAAAATTGGTATGAATGACAAAAAAAGAGTAAGGGTGACATGTTTGGGTTCAAAAGGAAAATGTGGCTGGATTGCTTATTGTGCATATGTACCTATTGTGCAAACTTGGCTGTTAAGAAAGATAGTTGATAAACATACCTGCTGTAGGGAGTCTAACAATAGGCTAATGAATGCAAAGTGGTTAAGTGGAAGAATAGAAAACACAATGAGAGAAAATCCTAATGTTAAGGTCATGCACATTTGTGAAAAGGGCTTAAGAAAGTGGAACGTTTCTATATTGCTCAATCATATATCTTGTAAACGGCCAACATGTGTGGGAAATCACTCCCTTCCCTGATGTGTTGCATCCACTAAAGCGTATATTGCCTGTAAGACCTAAGAAGAAAAGAAGGCTATAAGCATATGAGATGAAGAAAGATGACACCCAGGTTAGAAGAGGGGGGATAAGGAAGAAATGCGCAATATGTAAGCAACTTGGACACAATAGAACCACTTGCCCACAAGCTCCACCATCTCCACTACCATTAGCTACTTCTGTCCAAGCCCAAAATCATCCACATGAGCAATCTGTGCCTCCAACCCAGGCACCAACTTCTGATGAAGGGCAAAATCTGTCAAGTCAACAATTTGTGCCTCCAACCCAATCGTCAACTGTTGATCAATCTGTTCCTCCAACCCAACCATCCAACTCTGATGTAGGTGCAAATATGCCACCAGTCGTGATTTGTACACAAGCTTCAACTTCAACTGAACCAAGGACTACCCAAGAGTCAACTCCACTAGTTCCAGCACATCCCATTGCAACACCAACTCCACCACTACGTCCCCCATCACGTGGCAAACCCAATATAAGGCCAAAACTTCAACATAGGCGGGGTCGTGTTTGGAAACCATGAAAATCTGATGTTAATTTAAATTTGAATATGATGTTAACCATGAAAACCATTTGTATTTATATTTTGTTAGTAGATAAGACAAATTTGAATCTGATGTATTTGGTTTATATAGAACTTATTGTGGTTGTATTTTGGAGAAACACTCTTGATGTAGTATTTTGGAGCAAAACTGATTGTAGTATTTTGGAGAAACTCTGATGTTCTAATTTGTAGTATTTTGGAAGCATATAAATGAACAGGTTTATATATAAACTATGATGTTCTGATATATCACAAGTTTCCTTGTTTAGTTACAATCCTTTTCTGTGTGATTTATGTGCATTGTGTAATAGCCAAAAAAACATATAAATGAACAAGTTTATATATAAAAAGCAAATACACAGAGTTCACTAATTTTGGAACTTTATATATGATATGAAAACCAAATACAACTTTGGTGCATCATATCAGATCACACCATACCACAACAAAACATAATACAAACAACCCCTTCACAACAATTTAGGGACTTTTGATCACTACTGTAACTAAGAATACATTCACTAGAACAAGAACACAAACAATTCCTATTAATCTGTCATGTAACTGACTATTATAAATAGTCAGAGGTTATAGGAAAAAGGTAGTTTTTTTTTTCTTCTGAAAGGACCTGGTAGGAGAATGAGGATCTCTCAAAACTTCCTTAGTTGTAATATGGAATTTTGGCTTCTACTCTATTGGCAGAAGTAGTGTTGTTCAATAAAAATAATCAAGAATTGATCTTGATTGTTCTGTATTACTAATTGTTCCTATCAGGATTCAAGTGAGAATGTTAGAGAAATCAGTTAGTGAGCAAAGAGTGACATTGGCATATCTAAAGACGAATGTTGCATTTATCAAGGAATTTCTCGAGATAGAGTAATCACAAAAATCATTCTATGGATGGGGATATTTCAGTATTGATCAGTCCACAGAAGAAGTAGTCAGCTGGTTTGAAGGGGAGTCTTTAAGACAATCTTGGACTGACAAAGGGAAGTTACCTACTTTTGAAGGGCAATATCCTTTAGGATAGCTTGCAAGGGTAGAAATATTTTTGAAGTTCAACAAATCAAGCCTCATGAAATGTTAAAGCTGGCATTGATTGGTATGGAATGGAATGTTGTTCACTGGTTCCAATATTGGTGCTGGAATTCCAAGACCCCTTGGAAAGGGTTTGCAAAACCCTCGATGAGGAGATTTGAAAATAAAGGCGGGTTGGTGTGTGAGGGATTGGCATCATTTAGACAAAAGGGAAGAGTAGAAGAATACATACAAGAATTTGAGCTCTTGGTTGTGCAGGGAAAAATTCAGAAGACCAATTGATGGGTTATTTTTTGGTGGGGGCTCAAGCTATACAACCTTGGTTTTAGCTTTTCTAGATTTCTCCAGGCCGTTTTCAATTGAGCATGAAGCTTTAGGCAAAGGAGTAGGGGTAGTTCTTACACAAGACAGTAAGGCCTTAGCAGAGATATGTAATTTTTTCTTTTCATTTTTTTTGGATAAAATTTATAATCCATAAATTCCAGTAAAAATTGTATAATATATATAAAGATTAATATAGTGGTTTGATAATTTTTTTTTCATTTATTTGAATATGTTTGTATTTAAAAAAATTGAAAAACGATGGTAATTAAAAAATGCATTGCGGATATCGACATCCACAATACAATTTCAACGGATGTTAGGTTATGTTCCGATGTCGACATCCGTAACATACTTTTTTTTGGTCTTTTCATATGTAATTTTTTGGGATAAAATTTATAATTCATAAGTTCCAGTAAAAATTATATAATATGTATAAAGATTAATATATTGGTTTGATAATTTGTTTTCATTTATTTGAGTATGTTTTTATTAAAAAAATTGAAAAACGATGGTAATTAAAAAATGCATTAGGGATGTCAACATCTGCAATACAATTTCAACGGTGTCAGGTTATGTTGCGGATGTCGATATCCGCAACATACTTTTTTTCTCTCTTCATGGCAAAGCGGAAATTAAAAATGTTTTTGGGGTACAGGAGAAAGGATTCGGAGGTGTAGGGAGAAGTTCCCTCATAATATGGATATTTAACCTAGGATGGAACTGAAAAATCGAAAAACATGAGCCACAACTTGATTTTGAATATATTCAGCAAGTAACTTGGGTCATATGAATATTTAGATGACATAAATTGGCACAAATGTGTAGCTAGCCTTCAGACCAGAGGAAAGAACTAAAGAATATGTACATTTCTGATTTATTAAACTGCACGGGTTACATGAATATATATATATATATATATATATATATATAAGGAGAATTCAAAATAAGAAAAAATTGAGCTGAATCTACAATAAGGTCCGGATTACATTATGTACAGGAAATCTCCTAAAGGAAAGCTATTTGTTCACATAAAATCAAATTAAATATGCTATAAATTGAAACAAAGTCTACTAAGGCTATGTTTGGACCAACACTCTTCTTTATATTAATATGCTATAAATTGAAACAAAGTCAACTAAGAACTACTTTAATGCTAAAGCTCAAAATAAGAGCTCTAAAAATAAATTAGTTGTTTGGAAATTTTCAATTTTTTTAAAGCTTAAAAGAGGACTCAAGAGAGTGATGGCAGAAGAGCAGAAGAAGAGAGAGAAAGACATGGGAGTTGAAAAGATAGGAAGTAGGTACAGAGAAATTTAGAGGAGAGGGAGAGAGAGTAAATGACAACTTGTTTTGAAAACACTTTCACCTAGCATATTAAAAAGAATAAAGATAATTTAACTAATTTTTTTTGACCTATTTTTAATTCACTCCTTTAATTATTATTAAATTATTTATTTTGATTTTTTCAAATAATGTGATGTGATAATTTAATAGTGATTGAAGTATGAGTTAAAAATGAGTCAAAAAAAGTAAATTAAAATATCGTTGTCCTTTTATAACTCTTTAAAGAAAATGTTCCAAACTTAATTCAAGAAAAAGATAAAATAAAAGAGTTGGTCTGAATACTACCAAAATCATATATATATATATATATATATATATATATATATATATATATATATTATATCTCCTGGGCTAGCATTGCAATCTACTTAATATTTAAACAAAGAAAAAGCGGATGCAAGAGCAATTTTCCATTGAATCATAAACAGTAGGATGATGAACTAAATACTCAATTATCTGGATGTTTAGATGATGAAAGGGATTATTTTGGCATTCTTATGGTGCAATTAGTTTCAAAAGGCAACCGAAACCTTAAATGAAACAAGGTTATCATCATACATAACTATCCTAAAAACTATACTATTTAAGTAATTGAAGTAGTAAAATAACGTGTACGGGTATGGATACAAAATTATACCTAATCTTGTTGGGATGGGGATAAGGATGAGACAAAATTTTGAAACTTGTTGGATTTAGATATGAGGATAAATTTTTTCTACAGAAATAAGAATGAATATGGGGTAGCGAAACTCGTCTCGTCCGACCTGTTGTCATCCCTAATCTTATTGTATAATTGTATTAGAGTAGGCTTGGGCTTTACACTTAACCTAATTATAGTAATATATGTTAGTTAGTATTTTGCATCACACCTTATCGATCATGGATCATACTATTTTAAGATGCTGGTATGTTGTATTTTACAGCAAACCATATCACACAATATCAATTTGAGATTACATTTTTCTATTTTTATATTCTCTTTTACTTCTTACCTATATCATGTGACTATGATTTCAACAACGAAAGCAAAAAACCATCCTTTACGAGCGTTTGTTCCTTACCAATAAATGTATAACACATATCCATGTTTACATATGCATCTGATATTTACAAATTGTTTTTCTAGGCAAAATTATTATTTTTAAGAATTTAGGTGAAAATAATAAGCTTTACCATGTCATGAACAGAAATATATTCACATGGATACCTTTTTTTGAGCTAAAGCATTAAAAAGTCCGAAGATAAATCATCCAAATTTTATTCTTAAGCAAAAGTAAAGTGACATTTTCATGATAGAGGCCAATATGTGTAAATAACAATTATAAAGTGAAAAAAGGGTGTCATGCATAAAAAGCAACTTATAATCATAATGAATAAGGAATGATGAATGGATCATAAACATAATTTAAGTTAATGGTGTCAAATTACGTCAATGCTATATTAATAATTATTGATTATTAATATTCTGTGGTAGAAATGCCAACTTAATTTCTTACCATCTAAATTAAGCACTAGAGTTATTGATTTAGATGAAGAATTTGAAGAGAATAATTCATTAGTATGAAATTTTTGAAATGATTTTTAAGAAAAATATCATGTTCTAATAAAGAATTTCAAAAAAAAAAACATATTAAAGTAATTTAATTACTTCAAATAAAGATTTTAAAGTTTAATTAAAAGATAAAATTTTTAAAATTATTCATATTTTCAAACTCGTGTTTTTCCTTATATTCTCTTCAATTTTGTCGACATGATTAAGACTAGGGATGTTAACGGGACGGGTAGGGTACGAGTAATAGCTCCCACGTACCCTATCCGCTGGATAAATATTCGTCCCGTACCCGTACCCATATCCGTCGGATATCCGTTATGCGGGTACCCGTCTATTTTTTTCATATCTACGGGTATCCACGGGTACTTGCGGGTATTTACAAAATTATTTAAAAAATAAATATTTAATCATAAATTCAAATAAAATAAAATAAAATACATCACTATCATAAATTTTAAATAAAGTTCAAACAAACTCAAATCCATACAAATCTAAATAATTATAAAAATAAATATAAAATGACGTTCAATACAATGAAAATCCTTTAATTAGTGTTTTCATCAACAAGCCCACTTTCTCCGGTTAATTCCTGAGAAATAATAAACCCCAACTGTCACGTGCCAAGTATTCTTATTTTAATTTCATCATTTGACAAAAGCATACCATAAATGTTCACTGTCTATATAGGGTTTGATGTATATGCCTAATTTTAAAGAAGGAAAAGAGAAGAATGTCAAGGGGTATATTTGGGATAAGATAACGTACCAATACTGATGAAAGAATGAAGACAGAAGAACATAAGATGTGCAGTTTATAAAATATTAGATTAGAATGTTTATATATATATATATATATATATATATATATATAAGATATTTTTGTGAATTAAAGTTGAGCGGATACGGGTATCCACGAGTACGGATACTATGATACCTGTACCCGCCTCGTTAACATGCGGGTATCAAAAATACCCGTACCCGTGGGTAGCGGGTATCCATTTTTAATATCCGTTTTCTATCCATTACGGGTTTTATCCGCGAATACCCGCGGGTATGGATATTTTTGACATCCCAAATTAAGACTAAAATATTGGTAGCATGATGATTTTTTTTTTATTAATGTCAATTAAGGATTTTTTTTTATTTATATTGATACGAGTTCAATTTTATTTAAGTTGTTAAGATTATTTCTTTTATTTTGTAAATCACTAATATATTTTGTTCCGTATAAACTAAGATTTAATTGGTTCACTAGAAAGGAATTATATTTTGATAAATGTCAAGGAGAGTATCTTTCGACAAATTTAAATTACATTCTTTAATTAACATTTGTTATGATTTTTTTTTGCCAATATTCATAGTGATTATCTTCTTAAATATTTGTCAATAGTTTGTTTAGATTTTCTTTAACATAATGATTGAGAAAATTTCCAGTCAAATAATTTTTTCCACTAAGTTATATTTGAAATATTCTATCCAAAAGAAAAAGAAATAGAATTTAATAAATTTAAATGGATTTTTTCAAAAAAAATATTTAAAAAAAGAAAATAGTTTGATGGGAAAATTTTCTATCCAAAGGGAAGGCAAAGTATGAATTTTGTTTCTTACAACAGAAGTATCTGCACACAAAAAAAAAGTATGGATTTTGTTTCTTAAATTATTAGATTTGATGCATCATATTTGTGCTATAATTTGAAATTATATATTTATAAAATAATAGTTAATATATAATCATATTTATGTAATAATACGTAATCAGAGTCACATAAGACGTATATAATTATGTCTATAATATTATTTGAGATTTAATGATGATTTAACACTGTTTTATAAGGAGATGAGTACCAATCCAATTGAACCCTTACATTTGCTTCTTTTCAAGTTTCATGGTTGGAAGTTTCCAAGATCAAAAATCGAAAGTAAGGAACTTTCTTCTCTTTTTCTTCAAGAAAATCTTTGGTGCGTTTTTCTTTATTGTTTATAATAATCATTTTCACTAACTTTTCCTTATAATCTGTGATAAAATTCAATTCATGAATTAATCTGTGATTCCAAGTTTTGGTTTGTTGATGTTTCAGAATATGGGTCGTCCAAAATTGATCTTGAAACCCATCACAAATAAGAAAGATCGTGATTTAGCTTTGATGAAGAGAAAGAAGGCATTAATGAAGACAATATCTGAATTTTGTAGTGTGTGTGGAGTGAAAGCTTGTTTGATTATATATGATGGCAAAGGTGATTCTCCGCCATTGACTTGGCCCCAAGACCCCATTGAGATGCACTCCATCATCCAGAGGTATGAGCGTATAATGTTTGAGAAAATTCCCAAGAACTTTGATCTCAATAATTTTTTTGAGATTAGGAAGAACACGGTTGACACTGAGATTTCCAAAGTTCAAAGAGAGATCCTTGACATCAAATATCCCACTTGGCATCCATGCTTCAACAACCTTGGTGCTGAAGAATTGAAGAATTTCATAGCTGGATTGGACACTAAGCTTGAAGCTTGTAATCAACGAACAATGATGTTCAAATGCAAGAAACAAAATGAAGCACAATTCATCAATTTCAAGCAATGTCTGATTCAACCAGATTGTGTTGCTCCAAACCCAATCCAACCGAGTTTCATGCAGGATATCTTCCAAAACCAACTTCTTCTTGCTCCAATGAACACACTTAATTGTAACCTTGCACCATCTTTCCAATTCAATCTTGAAAAAGGCTCTAGTTCTCAATCCCTAAAGCTGAATTTTGATCCAAATCTCATGCGATTGAAGGCAGAGAACAGAGGGATGGTGGATACAGCCAATGCATGCCAAATTGATGGGCTTGAAAATCCTTCAAATAAATTTGATGTGCCTTCTGATCTACTTGATGAGTCTATGAATCTTTTTGACCAATTTGGTGAAATACAAAGTTTGAATCAACATTGGGGGAATATTCAACATGATGCACATATGATTGGAGGAAGTATCACAACAATGAATGGAAATCAATGCAATCCAGAGTCCTCTCTTTGCAATTACAATGGAGTTATGCAATTCTATAACTATGATGCATCATTGCAGAATATTGGTTTTCAGTAACAGAATCTGCAGCAAATGGTAATTTTGCCTCACTTCAACTATGAGTAGATAAATATCATATAGATCACAACATCAGATAGCTTCAAAATCTGTTATCCTAACACATCACTTAGATAATATTTGTTCATATTTCTTCTGTTTTCATCCATCTTTGTGTTATGTTATGTACTCATGGGGTACCTTATGTAATTCATACTTATTTTACATATTGAGTTTAGTTGTATAAAAAAGTACTTTCAATATCCACTAACAAAAAGTTCACTTATACTAAAATTATATTAAATGATTATTCAAAAAGAATTCTGAAAAGAATTTAAAGAAGCATATCCAAGATAGCTGATTACATTGTATGATATAAAGTCAATGATTTTTTTTGAAAAATTAATGTAAGATATTTTGCTAATCATGAATTAATGTAAGACTTTTACAAATTAAAGTTAAGAGTTTTATTCGGACGAGGAGAATAAATTATTTGCAATTTGATACACAAATCTTTGAAGAAAATTCTATAACATAATGTTTTAAAATTGAAATGTAAATTAAATGATTTAAGATTTTTTTTCCTCACCACAATACCTATTCCCATTTCTTATAATAGAAATATAGGTAAAAAATAAGTATTGATTTTGTGATTTTGTTTCTTAAATTATTTGATTTGATGTAAGGATGTATGTTATAATTTTTAATTATATATTTATATTATAATAGTTATTATATAATTATATCTATGTTATAATAACTTGATTAGAATTACATGTAATTATATCATTATCTCTGTAATTGCTTGAGATTTAGACTTTGTTCTTTTGAAAGGAATGACCAAAGGGCGAAGTTAATGTTGTTTTCTTAAGTAATTCAAAGATGATTTAAAGGTGATTTTAGAATAGATTAGAGAGTAAAATTTGTGACTGAATTGACTGATGTAATATATTAAAAAAACATTTAATAAAATAAAAGTTAGATTATCAAAATATTTCTATTATTATAAGTAATATAAAATTATATATAAATAATTTAAAATTATTTTATTAAATGTTTGAAAATATATAAAAAATAAATGATACAATACATTTTGTATAAAAATTAATTTAACATATAAGGTAAAAAATAATTAACTTGCATGGAAACTTTTTTTTTTCTTTTTAATAATAATTTTAGAAATACTAATTTTTTATTATAACTATAATAAATTATTATTATCGTTAACATAGAATTAAGAAAATGAATTAAAATCACATATATTGATTTTAATCACTAAATCACATCACATGTAACAAAAATTAAATAAGGAAGGATAATTAGTAAATCCAACTATATCACCTTCTGATTTTACTATAGATGGTAAAATTAAATTTTCAATTAATCCTTCTAATCATCTTCTCTCATCACTTTATATCACTTTCATAAGAACATGCTACTCTCCTTCTAATCATCTTTTTCATTCTCTGTACATCCAACAAAAGAAACACAGCCTTAATAAGGATTTAAAATTGTTTTAAAGGGTTATAGGTGCACTAAAAATCTTATATATATATTTAATCCTTACTAACATTTTATTTATTGTAAAATCAAGAACAGTGATTTGAAAAGTTTTGGTGTTAATTTTAAGATGAATCACTCCTATACACAGGTACTTGAAATAAACTTATTATTCAAAGATTTTGTTTCGAGACAAATTAGTGTACATTATTTGGAAAATAATGAATAGACTAAAATTTTCTTGATCTTCTGATTCTTATAGAAAATTTAAATTTTATTTGATTAAATTTGGTTTTTTAGTCTTTTAAAATGAGCGAAGTCTTTTTCGTCACATTTCCTTTAAAATATATACATCCAAGTCATTTCATTAAAAATTAAAATTAATTTAAATATTTAGATCTTTTAGAGATTTGAATATTTAAAATTATAAAAATATAGAATTATAAAATTAAAAAATCATTTTATAGTTTATTAATTTCAATAACTGATAAAAAAAACAAACGAATTGAATGAGTACTTACTCATTTCCTCTCCACACTAAACCTAAATAATCATTATATCCAAACACAGCAATGCAAAATCAATCCAACACTCTCCAAACTAAAATAATACTACAACACGGAAACCAAGCCAATCATAGTAATAGAGTTCAAAAAAATTTTACCACCTCATATGTAGATGCAACAGAGATACCCTGCACGCATGATATTTAGTCCTTCAACTACCAACATTTTGAACGACTATTTTTCAGTGAAATTCAACTTCCTTGAAAACTCGTTTGTTGTAAGACTCATTTTGTGTTAGAGCTACAGCCTATATCTCTTTGAGTACTTTACTTTCTTTTATCTCTTGTGGTTGCTACATCATCTAAATTTGATACATAAAAACAGTCTTGATAATTCTTGAATAACAGTATCAACTTTTATCATAATTCTTGGTCCCAAAGTTCAAATTCTTTAAATGTTTAATACATAATAAACCATTTCAAGTACCCATGAAATAAATAAACAAACCATGCTAACGTAGTATGTTAAATATCACATTAAGTGACCATATTCTAATTCAACTAAAGATCAAAAGAATAAAAAAAACAAAAAACTTTTAACAACCTTCTTCCTAGGATTTACATAGGTTTACAGCCAATTGTAGAGACAAGAATGAAAAATGGACAGGGAAATAACAATGTCCTAAAATTTCCAATTTAGATTTTACACCTTTACACACCACCTTGCTTCAGATAACAAAGGTGAAACATGGTTAAAATATTATGGCAAGATAATTAACATATATATCTTCTGGTCCCTTGTGTAATCAAAATTTACATACCTATTAAACAGCCATTAGAGGGATAATCTAATAAAATTTTCTTCACATACCTGCAGGCAATGGATGCAAAATCATGAAAGCATATGAAGATAGCAAGGAATAGCAGACAATCATTAAAACAGTGATAGTCAGCTATTTAAGACAGGCCAAGTCTATGAACTTTTAATCCAAACCTAAAGGACTGTAGGACAGATTAAAAACTGTCATAAAATCAGCTCTCTTTTAGAATAAACAACATAAGCATATATATCATATCATATGCACAGAAACAGATACTTCAAGTATTTCCATTCTGATCACATACAGATGGTATAATGATAAATAATATATTAGTCCTTTTAAAATATATCACCTCCTGTTGTTGTTATATCAGATTACCTCAAACAAGTCCTCTTTACTAAGGTTGGCTTATAGGTTGATATTCTAGAGAGGCTTACACTATACGGTTGCCTGAAACATTTAAGCTTAATAGACTATATCGTAAGATACAAAACTACAAGCAACATTCAACATCCTCCAGCTGTCAGCATTCGGGATATCTTATCCTTTTGTAAACCATTGAAGCAAACTCATTGTCACACAGGTAATTCAATCTTAACTTACGTTTTTCTAATATACACCAATGGCAATCCTAATAAATGACACTTCTTATATCACCCGTGAACCATCATAGAGGATGATAAAAGCAAATTCATTTCTAGTAAGTATATAGCAGTACAGTCAAGTGTGTGATACTAAGGATGTTTACAAAATTATATTGTTCTCCTTCCACCTATGCCAACTGTTTTCCTCTATGACAATAAATGTCTTTCTACATATGAAGGAAATGGTCTAGTTATCAAGATAAGCATTACAGGATAATCTTGAATGGAAATTTATAACAAGTTAGTTTGAAGTTTAAAGAAATAATGGAAAATGCGGGGAAGTTAGTTTGTTACCTCTCAAATCTTGACAACTCAATTGAAATTATCAAGGATGATGACTTCCAACTCAGACCTGATAGTGGCCAAAATATGTTTACAATGATGATGCACATTCAAAATTAAAGACAGTATAAGCATCCCTCATTCAAAATTTTGATATACCATTCTTGACAATTAATTTTTCCATAAGTTTCAGAAACCAAATGAATAATTTTTATTAACCAGTTAATAGTTAAATGCAAGTGTAATAACATTATCAGGTTAAGAGCAATTCTCTATCTTTCTTCCATCTGATTACCAAAATATTTCAAGCATTGAAGTCTCAAAAAGTGTATTCAGCCATTTCTTGCACAGTCAACCTTTTTATTTAGTGAATGATCTTGGTCTTGAGTCCTGGTATTTTTAATGGAAAGAATAAGGAAGAACTCCCCACTCCCCAATTAACAGAATAAAAGACAAACTATCGAACTTCTTGGGTCAGCACCTCCCAATGACAAAGGCCATAATTTCCTCTCATATGACAAGATGATCTATTTCTAACCATCCCATCATATATAGGCAACATGCCTTATTCAGACAATCTAACTAACTCTTGTAATTAACTAATGGGTAACTAATCTATTGTAACTAACTGCAAATCCGGGTCATCTAACAATACTCCCATCCAAAAATAAAAGCATTCACATTGTCTTCAAGATGAAATCGCTTACAGCTGCAAGTTCCAGCAGGGTAACCAATTATTTGAAGTACGACAACCAAGCCAAATCCCACCCCTGCAGCAGCCCCAAAATACATATCATCAAATCAAACCATTCTTCGTCAAATACAAATAGTTGAATACCTCTATTCTTCTCCAATGATCTGTTTTTGTAATATCATTGGCAGTGAAACTAAGTATCAATGGCCCAGCACAGGACTGAGATTCTGACTCCCTTCCGAATTGCACCAAGGCAAGTGGCACAAGATGATAACTATAGCAACCCTTTACTTTCTTTTGTTGGATCTGGCCCATTAAATCAGAAAAAGAGCTCAGCTTACAAGCTCCATTTGCACACACAGCCAAAAAGAAACCAATGCAACTGTACTGGGCTTGGAACAATAGAACAAATATATCATATAAATATGGGCTTGACTAATCAGGCTAATGAATTGGGGTTAGCTCTTCCAGTGTGTTCTACTGGTATGAGGTTGTGCGACAGCAACCACCCCCGTCTTTTGATAGTACAGTTATGGTAGTACAGCTTGGTCAATGAGCTAGAGATTACCTAAGCCTTTAACTCTTGTTACCTCATGAATGGAGTTAATGTTCGGGCCACCAGAAACACTTCCTTCTCAACCCTCTTCTTCATTTCCAAGGTAACATAGACCATATCCCCACATATCAATGCTTTGGATAAGCAAGACAAATCCAATCTCTCCGTCTATTTCAGTCACCGTATGTGTCCTTTGCCATTCTGATGATGGAATCTGGGCATGTGACAGAATGACAACCCATCCTCCTAAACGGAAGCTTTTTGAGTCTGGTGGTTGAAGCAGTGGTTTACGCACTAGTGCCTGAGCTCCTACAAGCTGATGATAGGTTAACTAGTACTCTTAGGGATTTACTATCTCTCAAATCTTCTTCGTCCATGCTCTTACTAAGGTTTCTTTTATTCTCAATTAACTGATTTGCTAAATGACTCTTGTTCTTTGTTCTTTTTGCTTCCTCCCCATTGATGTTCTACCAACAACCTTGACTAAAGTTATAGAACTCTGATTTTGCTGCTGGTTCTAATTCACCATAGCTTGCCTCTTCTCGTTCCTGATTTTCACCCTTGTATCTACATTCTTGAATCCGTTTCTTGGCTCCCATGGTTCTCCTCCACCCAAACTCAATCCTATTAATCAAAAGCACTCCCTGGATGGATGAAGTCTTTTGACTGCTGCCTTCATAAATGTAAAGCAAATTTCCCTTTTAATTACTCTGTTTCTTCGGATTGAGCACAGTAATGTCATTGCAGCCTAAGATAACTCCTTTTCTAGCACCATGGCCTCAAAATATTCTCTAGACATTTATTGGCCAACAATAGGTCTCTTTTCCATCAAAAGTTGGAATCATTTTCAAAATTTTCATACCCACAGTTCCAATAGGTACTGAAAAGAACAGGAAAGAACTACATCAAATTTACCAACGCCAATAGGCCCTCCTCTCCCAGGCAACAATATGATCTATTTCTCTCTCTTCCTTCTTATTTATGGGCAACATGACATATTCAAACTATTGAATCTAACTAACTACTTAGTAACTAACCTACCATACTGCTAAGGTGGTTACCTAACAAAACCATTTAATAAAAAGTTTTAAAGAATATACTTAATATAGTCCGAACTTGTACCCTTAAGTGAAAGCCCAGACTAAAGATTTTCTCATTCCTCATCCTTATCTATTTTTTTATTATTTTCACAACCCAGCCAGATGGCATCATAAGATTGAACAGAAACAATAAAGGGATGGGCCCGACACATTTAACAAATACATATCTATGCCTATCATAATATGGATATTTAACCCAGGATGGAACTGAAAAATCGAGAAATATGAAACCACGACTTGATTTTCAATATATTCAGCAAGTAACTTGGGTCATATGAATATTTAGATGACATAAATTGGCACAGATGTGTAGCTAGCCTTCAGAATAGAGGAAAGGACTAAAGAATATGTACATTTCTGATCTATTAAACTGCACAGGATACATGAATATATATAGATACAAAGAGAATTCAAAATAAGAAAAAATTGAGCTGAATCTACAGATAAGGTCCGGATTACATTATGTACGGAAATCTCCTAAAGGAAAGCTATTTATTTACATAAAATCAAATTAAAGGTTATAAATTGAAACAAAGTCAACTAAGGCTGTGTTTAAACCAACATTCTTCTTTATATTAAAGCTTAAGAACTACTTTAATGTTAAAGCTCAAAATAAGAGCTCTAAAAATAAATTAGTTGTTTGGAAATTTTCAATTTTTTTATAGCTTAAAAGAGGCCTCAAGAGAGGGATGGCAGAAGAGCAGAGGAAGAGAGAGAAAGACAGGGGAGTAGACGAGATAGAAAGTGGGTACAGAGAAATTGATAGGAGAGGGAGAGAGAGGAAATGACAACTTGTTTTGAAAATACCTTCACCTAGCTTTTTAAAAATAAAATAACTATTGAGAGCTCTTTAAAGAAAATGTTCCAAACTTAATTCAAAGAGAAGATAAAATAAAAGAGTTGGTCTAAATACTACCTAAATCAAAGATGTATATCATATCTCCTGGGCTAGCATTGCAATCTACTTAATATTTAAACAAAGGAAAAGCGGATGCAGGAAAACTTTTTTATTGAATCATAAACAGTAGGACGATGAACTAAATACTTAATTATCTGGATGTTTAGATGATGAAAGGGATTATTTTGGCATTCGTATATTGCAATTAGTTTCAAAATGCAACCGAAACCTTAAATGAAACAAGGTTATCATCATACATAATTATCCTCAAAACTATACTATTAAAGTAACTGAAACCATAAATGAAACAAGATTATCATCATACATTATTATCCTCACAACTATACTATCCAATTATTCTCACGAACTTGTTGATGTTTCATATCTATGATCATATATTTGTATGTTTCAAATTTGTTGGCAATGGATGATAATTATTGTTTGAAAGATTAATAAATAAATACTATTCAATCTCATTCATAGAACTGTTAACTTGATTTTATAAATTCAGCTCTAAAATTTACCCCTTTTCAATTTATTGTACTTTCTCAGTTTTTCCTACTATTTTAACTGTTCCTGGACAAATAGTTCAGTATTTCTTAATATATCAAACTAAAATTGTCTCTTTAGACGACAAATTACACACTTCATCAATCAATATCCATAAGAAAATACTTGAATCATAATATTAAAGGAGAATATGACAATAATAAAAAGATTAAAAGATTAATAAAAGGTTCCATTTCTAACAGCACGCATGAAAATTGATTGGCCTTGCATATCAAACACAAATGAAATATGTAACTTTCAGAACTATATTCCTTAATATGATAAACTTCATGTACACCCCCACGGAATATTCAAACTTTTACTGTACAAAGACTAACATGAGGAAGTGAAGACAAAGAGATGGTTGCTACAACTACCTTTTGAGAGAAACACAGAACTCCACATTTGTCAACTGAGAAGAAAGGGGAACCAATTCTGGACTCAACAATAAGATAACCAATAGTTTATTTTATAGGTTAATTCATCTCAAACTCAAATAGAAAGGAGGCTTTAGCATCTAATTAGAGGCCAATTTTTTCTTAATCCTAGAAGAAAGAAGATCAGCTAAATTTGGTCTAATGAGAAACCTTATTCTTTGTTACCATATCTCTTTGCAATGATAGGACGGACATCATCAGCATCAGCCAAGGTCTCAAGAAAGGGAAGTAGTGACATCAGTGCGCAATCTAATGGATCATCAAACCAACTCTTTATAGGAATACCATTATTCACTTGCAACCGGAAAACCTGAAATGCATTATATAAGAATAGAAGGATTAACACCCAAGAATATTCATTAAAGAAAATAATATCTCCCCATCACCCCATGGGGTGATGCGAGCCTCTATGCGTTTCTAAGTAGGGAAAGAGATGGAGAGTTAAGAGAAGGAGATGGAAGAGAATTATTTCCTCTTGTATGGATGTTTAGGGATTTAAAGGAGAGAATGAGGACTATTTTTCTCTTTAAAATAAAGCCTTCAACCCCAGCCCAATTATGCGGGGGAAAGAAGAAGACTTCCTCCACCCTTCTCTTATTAAAAAACTTCCAAACAAGGTCCGACTAAATTTCCCTTCTTTTACCTTACATCCAAACACCCAACACAAGGTTATTAAGTTATTATAAACTCATTGTAAGTAATCTCAAATTTCTTCTATTGTATTATTGTCTTGGCAAATGTTAAAGCCCAATGCTCATCTAGTGCTCGCTGAAGGAGCCCAAATGATAACTTGTGAAGCTTTTAACATACCTACTTTATATGTGCCTTTTGGAAAATCTTCTAATATTTACAACAATTAGAAAAGTGAAATATTTTTAATTACCCTCAGAGACAAAATAACATTGTGGTCAGAGTTGAATATTAAACAGATATTGCAAACTACTTAAAACTTGGGAACTGAAGAAAATAGTTGAACCAACAAAAGTGAGGAACGGATTACATACCTGAGGTGAATTATCAATTATAGCAACTTTTGCAAGATCAACACCTAATATAGTAAGATCTTTTGTGTAATTTCCATCTGAGAAAAGGCATGATTCTCGATACATGCGACGAGAGATAAATCGTCCATCAGGATCCAATATATCAAGTAGTTGCTTTGCATATATGCTCTGGCTGGCAGTAAAAATAACTACTTCAAACATCTCTGATACTCTCTCCAAGAATGCATGGAGATAAGGCCTCTGTTTCACATACACCGTGTATTCTTTCATATTGAAGAAAACACCAAAAGTGAAATCCGCATCATCACAGTGTTCCAGTGTAGAATGAACAAGCGTTTCTGGATACAAGAAAACATAACAGATGGCTAGGTAAAAAGCATTTTCAACCGTAAATATTTCAAAAACATTCAGAAAAATGATAAATCTGCTTTGTATGAATGAAACAGATAAATATCCCAGTAGAGATGCTTAAAGAAATCAGTCAAATATGCCCCTGTTTGGTTGAGAGGAAAGGTAAGGACATTGGAGGATAAAAATGATATGGTGTGTTTGCTGGAAGAGAAGAGAAGAAATAATTTTATTTGAGACATTATACTATTTGTCACCTATTTTTACTCATCTCTCTATCTCTCTCCTCAGCTCATCTTCATTCTTCTTTAATCAAACACCTTTTAATTTCTACATTAATTCTATTCAACCAACTATTTCTATCCCAGAGTTTCGAAAAGTATGTTTAATAGTCAGTTAATTGAGCAATTAAAGAAAGAAATTCCGATGTTATTTCATAATTTATTTCCTTATTCAATTAGAATTAGGAGTCTTAGTGTATAATTGTATTAGAGTAGGCTTGGGCTTTAGCACTTAACCTAAATATAGTAATATATGTATTAGTTAGTATTTTGCATCACACCTTATCAATCATGGATCATACTATTTTAAGCTGCTAGTAAGTTGTATTTTACAACACACCTATCAATTTGGGATTACATTTTTCTATTTTTTTATTCTCTTTTACTTCTTACCTATATCCTGTGACTATGATTTCAACAACGAAAGAAATTCCTTGCCAATAAATGTATAACATATATCCATGTTATTCCTTGCCAATAAATGTATAACATATATCCATATTTACATATGCATCTGATATTTGCAAATTGTTTTTCTAGAAAAAATTATTATTTTTGACAACTTAGATGAAAATAATAAGCTTTACCATGTCATGGACAGAAATATATTCACATGGATACCTTTTTTGAGCTAAAGCATTAAAAAGTCCGAAGATAAATCATCTAAATTTTATTCTTAAGCAAAAGTAAAGTGACATTTTTATGATAGAGGCCAATCTGTATAAATAACAATTATAAAGTGAAAAAAGGTGTCATGCATCAAAAGCAACTTATAATCATAATGAATAAGGAATGGTGAATTGATCATAAACATCATTTAAATTAATGATGTCAATTTACCTCAATGCTATATTAATAATTATTGATTATTAATTCTGTGGGAGAAATGCCAATTTATTTTCTTACCATCTAAATCAAGCACTAGAGTTATTGATTTTCTTCTTGGAGATTGCTTAGGAATTAGGGTTGGCTGCCCATTCACTTCTATTTCTGATAGATCTGGTAGATTCTTGATAAATGATTGTGGATCAAAGCACTCTGATTTATCCAAGTCACTTTTAACATCTGACTCCTGGTTGCAGATCTGACCCATTGCCGAATACAAACTGGCACTTTCTCGAACCATCACAGTTTCTTCAAATGATATGAGATCAGAAGTACAGCCAACTTTAATATCATCTTCAAGAGCAGGCAGGATCATGTACTGTTCAGATGCAGTAAACATGGAAGGCTCAGCAGATGCATAATCAGATAGACAGTTGGTTTCACTGATATCATCATCAAAGGAATTTCCACCAAAGGGTAAGCTTGTAATGATCATGTCAGAAATGTAAAAGTCAGACACATCACATGTTTCATAACCACATATGGTTCTTCCCTCATCAGCTCCCAGTCCTTCCAAGTTTGGATCACTAATGCTCCCTAAAATAGAACCAAGGTAGTTAGCCCATAAATGATAACAATCAAATAATCAGGAGGTAAGACCCATACATTGTGATGCAGGCAGTGCAATCTAAAAGAGAAACTTAAGAATCAAAGACATCTAACTAATTTGGTCCACTAGGAAATTGTGTTGGACTGTAAATCTCACTAATTTACAATGTAGAAATTTTAAGCCAAAATATTGCAAGTTCAATCATAGGGGTATTTCACCACTTTCTTTTTAGGGCCTCAAATTCTTGTTTTAGTCAGGTGCACAGACTTTGGTTTTGTGGGCATTCTTTAACTGGTGCCAGTATTTGGGCTGCCATTCATGTCTTTGCAAGACTTTCTGTTTGTTTTTTTATGTATCTTATTTTAAATTTTGTAACAGTCGTAAAGGTCCCTAACCAGTATGCTATGACTATCATGCATATCTTCTTTTGTTACTATGACTACTTCAGATTTAAAACTATGACCTACAAACACCACTAACTCCTATATTCAATTTTCCCGACAAAAAAATCTTGAAATGTTGAATTCAAAGCTTCCAACACCCTGCCATAATTGCATGATATGTAAGCAAATGCAGAGTGTTGGTGTATGGATGCAACAGAAATTGTTGGCATAGCATAGGGAAAATTTCTTATGGAACGATTTAATAATTTAAATTATATCGTATTTTGTGACTGGAGTCCCAGGTAACAGACTTTGGATTATGGCAAACTGTTTGTCGATTGTCTGGGAAATTTTAAAAAATCATTCCTATATATTATTGCCCGTACATGTCCCTGAAACTAAATAACAAAATGACTGGTAGACAGTAAATCAATAAGTTATTCGATGCAGAAAATAGCTACAGATTTGGTGGCCAAAAGAGAAATTGATAATTTAATAGTAATCAATCCTAACTATTTGAGTTTACTGGACTAAAGGGAAATTGAAAAACTGGATTTTGTATAACCTGTCTATCTTAAATAATAAAACCTGTAAGAATATGAAGGCCTTATCTCACAGTTACATAAATTCTTAAGCAGCATCAAATACAGAATTGGGTCATATATAGGACATTAACTCACAAAAAACCCAAGAGTAAGATCATATGCAAAGCAAGTGACAAAAACCCAAGGAGTAATATAACAAGGGTTCGTTAGGAAACAGTACAGAATGTGGTATCTGGTCATGAATAGCGGAAGATATTCTTTACATATATTACTAAAATAATATATAAATATTACTAAAATTTTCAAGGGATAATTGTTACTTACAAAAAAATATACACAATTTCCATAATAAAGGAGTTTAGATTCAATGATACCATTTCTTTGAGGGGTATGAAGACAAGAAGAAAGATGTATCACTTCATTGCTAAACATAAAAGAATTAAAAGGAGTGCTTTTTAGCATTATCACTCTATGCACAACACAAACAGAACCACCAAAACTAATTTGAAGTTTCCTTAATAAAAATATTCAAACCAAATAATCCTGATATTTCTATATTTATACATGCATCTAGAAAATTCATCAATGAAGGTAGAAAAATACCTAAGTCCCAAAACAAAAGTGATATGACTTGGAACCCATATATTAGGAAGAAAAACATCCAAAGGAACATGAGCTTGTGACTTGACACTTTCGGGGAAAACAAAGCATACATGTTTCGAAGCTAACATGCTCAACACTCCAAGTACTATACATGAGGACTGATAAGGAATCATTTTCTTTGACTTCTTTTATACCCAAATGACCTAGCCAATAGTGAAGAAGGTGGCAGATTCTATAATGGTGCAATCAATTGAGGATGAAGATTCAGGGTTCCTACCCTATAAACAAATATATAAATACACACTTCGAGATAAAACGAAAGCAGTTCTTATTAGAAGAATGTAAGAACTACAAAACATGGGCAAATGAAGTGTAAAAACATGCAGGGATGGTCGAGACTAAAAATTCATAAGTGGTCACATGACCACTTAAAAGGTCTTGTGGATATATTTTGAATCTTAGACTATTTAAATATTAGCAAATGATCTATATTTAATTTATCAATTTTTGTTTAAACAGTGGAAATTGTTCTAATTGAAACAACCCAGAATGGTCTGAAGAAAAATCGAAGCATCACATAACCGGAAAAGAACCAGTCAAACAGCTCCAAAAACATTTTAAACCGGTTTTTCATTTTTTTTTCAATTTTTAAGTTTTATTTTTAATCTGTAACATTTTAAGATAAATAAACAGGTATATTTAACAATTTCACATGAGTATAAATTATTTTCAATTATTTTAAAATGTAATGTAGTCATTCATATTAACTTAAAATTGAAAATCCTTATTTCTTTAACTTTTTATGCTATTTTATTACAAAAAATACCACAAATATAAATTTTATTAGTACCAGTTCAAGCATTGAATCTTGAATCAAGGTTTTTACCGGGTCAATAACCAGTCCACTTTAAGAACGTTGATATTTATTGTTCTAGTTTATCATTCTTGAATAACTCCCATTCATACCTATCTATCTATCTATCTATCTATTTATCTATGTGTGTGTGTGTATATATATACACACACACCGAAGATTGTTTCAAGGTTTAAATTTGTTTTTATTCTCTTAAAACAATGCAATGTTTTCTTTAGTCCCTACAAAAGTTTTATTCATTTCGAACAACTTTATTTACAAAAAATGATGGATGTTTATGTTATTACTATCCTGTGAGGGTTGAGATTCGCTCCCTTTATGCTTTCATCCCTTTACTCCCATTCAAATATGTATAAGAGCATACACAACAAGTACATTCCCATTTTGAAAATGTGAGAACTATAAATTTAGATCACATAATGTACATGGACGGTCAAGATCAAAAGTTAGTCAGTGACCACATAAGAAAGTCACAATTCTCATGTCTCATACCTGCATCTTTTTCAGTATAATGTTGTGACTGGTCTTCAATGGGCTCAAAAGCAGGAGAAAAGATTGTTTCTAAGCTTGCTGTACAGGGGTTGGTTAGTTCCTAGAAAAAAGAGAACGAATTGTCAGTTGGGCATTATAAAAAAGTTCGAATTTCATGGATACAGGTATAGAGTAATGATTGACAAGATATGAACATTAGCATAAAAATCTACTATTATTTTTAAAATGTCAAGGAAAAGTATTTAGCTTCCATATTGAGTTGAAGCATCACATCCCGGACCAATCATCCTTTATTCTCCTCTCAGTGTGTTCAGATATCACATGCATAACATAAATTTTAAACAGGAAAGTCAAGTTACAATCAAAGCTTCTAGAAGTAGTTTCTCCATGCTCTCACTGTAACCAAAACTAGAGCTCCTAGAAATATCCAATAGTTAGGAAAAGGCATAATTTAATTATCTGGGAGAGAATGATATACATAATATAGCACGGATATATCTAGTTACTGTACATACCAAATTAAGTTGTCCACGAGGTGCTTGCCAACCATCAAAAGTCAGATAACACTTCTACAATCCTAGACGTGTTTAATATTCCACAGTAATTCAATAAACTTATTCTAATTTAGCTCATTTTTTTAAGTCCAAACTAGTTCCAAACAAGTGTATGGTTTTACTTTATTCCTCTCCCTGTTTCTCATTTGTCTACTAAACTAGAATATATAAGAAAGATACACAAAGCATTGACAAAAAAAGTAAGTATTAAACAAGAAGTGAACTTTCAAAAAACAATTGTCTAAAGCCAATAAATCAAACTCTACCATTTTTTCCAGGACAGAAGAACAAACAGAAAATTGGTGCTCGGATTCAGACTTTTCTGTATCCAGAAATTCTTTGCTGTCAATAGATTGATCGCATGCAATGTCTTTCGGCTGTGTCCTTGAGGAAACTACAGAAAGCGTAAGAACTATCAAATGTGAATAATTGAAATAATTTAAGCACAATCCCATGAATCAGGAGATTGAGATTGTACGTAGTCAGAAAATAATCACATTATTGCAGCACAAGAACGGATTGTGTAAAAAACAACAGGAAGAAATGGATACAAAGTTCTATAGTTGACCCACTCTACTCAGTCAAAAGATCAAGAACTAGTTCTGTTATACCAAATGAATCTCACCATAACAATTTTATCTGTTCCATAATCTAACATTAAAACTTTTAGAAAGCTCCCAAATAATGGTTTAATTAGCTGTACATTAATGATGCAGTACAGCTGCACTATGGAAACTATGATCAAAGATTCCAACACATTACAAATAGAAAGAATTTATGACAAAGAAGAGTCCTGAAGCTTACAGTTCAGAATTCATAAAAGGGCTTATCAGAAGCCAAATTTTAAGATTAATCTCAGATCATAAATCCATATTAGTATGACAGAGAACAATCTTTCGTACATCCTCGTTTATGTGGCTCAGAAGAATGACTCAGATGACCAAGGGAAAGAGTGGTAATCCATATTATCTAGGTAAAGACTACCTTATGGGAAAAGTAGCTTCACTTTTGGGTCTCTCTGCTTTTGTCATATCGTTCTTTTTCCCATTTTTCGTCTGTGGCAAGGATTTAGATATTCTCACCGGAATTTTCCACATGACTATGCCATGTGATGGTTAACATTATATAAGACAATTTCTTAGTCCCTGTGTAGGGGTGTAGCACCCATTGCAGGAGGGCCTTAACGTCTTCAATTTTCTCACATGACATGGTCAATTGAAAAACTAACATGAGGATCTACATCCCAAGGAAATATTGAGATGTTCTTAAATTTTTCTTTCCTAGTAGAATGTCAAAACTCGTGTATTTCACACATCATTTGTTTTCTTAATTAAGAAACAAGTGAAGATAATAATTGATCAGATGGATCAGCAAGAATTGTGCAGTAACTTAAATTATGAGCAATACAAAGTCACTACTTATTCATAATAAAGAAAATCTCAATATCATAAATTCATGTGATGCTTCGATTTGTCCTCACATGAAAGATTAAGTCAGTAGCGTATTATATAATATTATGTTAAAAATAGCAAAAGGTAAGCTGAAAGAAGAAGAACAAAGTTAAAAATGCAGAAATCATTGATAAGACACTGATTAGCAAAATAAAAATGAAATTAAATAGATACTAAGAAAGTAGTCTCGGAGACAGATTGGGAACTGGCTCCTACCATCTAGGTAAGTAGTCTCTATTTCAGTCTTCTGTGTAGAGACCATGATTTTAGAACATGGGCTTTTGGATATAACTTTTGACTTCGAACACACATGAAGATCCTTTGTTTCTGTTAAACAGCTCACGCTTACTTTGCTCTTCATTTTTAGGGATGGCATTTGATTTGTGCTTACAGTAGGTGCAACAATCTTGCTCTGGGCACATCTGTGGGAACCAAGGTCCCTCTACACAGTCAAAGCAGCAGAGGCTGTTGCACAAAAAGAGAATAAAAATCTAAATTTCCAATTATATAATAGTCAGTAGAAAAAAAACATAAAGAATTTTTAATAAAAAGAAGTTACACAGAAAGCAAACAGCTTTTTATATCAAAATTTAGAAGCATACAAGACTTTCAAAACATAGAGTACAAAAACAATAAAATCTCTCACCAAACAATTATTCACCAAGAAGCAAACAAGCCTAAAGGAGATCACAATAGTTGTGTAAAATTGCATGCACAACTTAAAAAACAAAACAAATTTACAAAATATTAGATTCAAGTTTGAATTAATTAGTCTAGTCTATATTCATAATTTCTCAGGCTCCACCCTTGAGGCGGTCATCTAGAGGAAGCTCAAATTTCATCCATATCCATTTTTTAGCTTTTACAATAATCATTACTCACACCAAAATAGCCTAATTTATACAAACTAAAATTACTTTAATCAAAGAAATCAAAAACATCATTTCTTCCTCAGTTCTAAAACCTGATTAGTAAATCCTTTTTTTAGTACTAAAGAAAAATCTCTTTGATCATTTTCTATGGTTGCATGTTTCCAGTTATTTTCGAATCATCAAAAGAATTTACCTTCAACACAATCCATAACCTCCAAAACCAAAAGCCGCTAAAAAGTCAAAACCCAAAACCCCAAGTCTCAAAACACTAAAGAAACTCATGAATTGACGCCTCAAATCGGAAGTCAACCCAAAATATTCCCAGCGAAAACCAACCAAATCGCAATTGTCACACATGCAGACCCCAAAAACCAATTGTCACACATGCAGACCCCAAAAACCCGAACCACAAAATTTTCAACACAAATTCAAAACATAGCAACCAAGTATCAGCTTCCACTTACACACTAGCATGACTAACAACAACTGCAACAACAAGAAACAGTTTCTGAATTTTTTTTTTTATGAACAGAAAAAGACAAAAATAATTTACCTGAGAAAAAAAAAATGTTAAAGAGTGAAATTGGAAAGGGGATTATTACCTGTGTGGTGGTGGCAACCGAACCAACCCTTAGTTTCTCTCTCTAAAATTCCATTTGGGTCAGAGTGAGAAAAGAGAGAGAAAGAGAATGGACAGCGTGAACCTTCAAGTAGTATATGTGTTGTTGGATGATGGTTCTGACGGCTGGGATGGGATCTGTGCATTCAACCGCTAGGAGTACGCCACGTAGCACAATGAAACCAGCTCAGCATGACGCGTTGACACGTGCTGTTTCGCGGAAAGAGAGGACTTAATGCAGCAGGCTAAACAATTCCCACTCCCACTATGTAGAGCGTGTCAATCACGCGTCTCTTATGTGAATGGTCAATTTTCCTCACTTGTGCAGAGTTGTGCAGTTCAAGTCTGAGGTCAACTTTGTCAATTACAAATGAGTCATATATATATATATATATATATATATATATATATATATATATATATATATATATATATATATATATATAAATGAAAACTGGATGTGGTTATCAATTATTGCAATTTAAACTATAATTATTTAGAAAAAAGTTATTGTAAACAATGATTTGATCATGAGTTCTATTATGTTAAATTAACTCCATTTATTCAAGAGAAGTGAAATTTAATAACATATTAAGACAAACACTTCTGAAGTAGATTAGTCTCGATGTAGGTTAGTCAAACAAAATCTATATTTCTTTACTCAAGTAATATAGTTTTAACTAAATATATAGGAGTTGTATTTTTATTTAAGGGATTATATTCTTAAATTTATGAGAAAAATATGATTTTTAAAATTATGATTAGTATTCAAATATGTATCTTTTAAAATATTTGAATAATAGTTATTTAAATTTGATATTTTAATTAATGGAATATGTTATCTAAATTACTATATTACTTTATATCATATTTAGCATTTATAATAATACTACAATTGTCTATAGTACAATTTTTTAAGTTATGTTATCCCAAACATTTGGTAATTATGGTTTTCTAATAATTCTCATATATAAATAAATAAAATTTATATTTTATCCATTAAACTGTCTATTGGGTACCTATGACACAAATAGAGTTAGAGTTCTGAATTATTTTATGGAAACGTGCATAAATGAATATTCAAAAAAGATCATTGTCATTTTAGAATATGAATAGTCAGAAGAAGATTCTTTTTCATTTTTTTTTCCTAAGAATTTCTATAAATTACAATAAAACTTTATAAAAAGACGGAAATTCATGTCTCCTTTCAACCATTCAAGAGACAACAAGGTTTTTATCCCTTTTACTAGAACAGATATATTAGGTTTGATTCTCTTGAGTTTCACAAGCCAAATATTAGTTAATTAAAATATTTTGACATTGTTAGTAAATATATTACAAAGTTTTAATAATTATGCCTTTTAAAATTTGTATGTAACATGTGTAAGGCCCAATAATTTTGGCTCATTACTTTCTGCCCTAAAGTAAAGGTCTGTCCGTTGTGTTTGGGTCTAGAGCTGGCCAAACTGATAAAACTTACTTCAGTTACCCTAATGCCTCCATTTTCCTTGAATTCACAGAACCTTCAGCCGTTTCCCTAACTGGTACGCTAGAGCTCTGCTAGGGTTTGTTCCTGTCTCGAACCAGTCAGTCCCAAGAGCTCAAGTAACGATTTCTACTCCATGTAAGTGACTCTAAACCTACTGTACTTACTTTCTAAAGCTTTACATTCGTATTTCCACCGATTAAAGTTCGAAAATAATCGTGTCTTCCGCTGTTCCGCCAGTTCTGCAAGTTCCGTCTTTCAAGATGCTGTGCTCCGAGGTCCCGTGTCGAAGTTCTGTTAGCCCTTTTCCAAGTACTGGAAGTTAGGGTTTCTAGTTTCCAGTCGTTTTGGTCTGTGTTTGAGTTGGTTGTTGATTGTATGGTTTAATCCTTCGATTTGATGCGTGAGAATACTTTGTATGTTTGGTTGGTTTGAAAAACATGGCTGTTGCAGGTGAAATAGTGGCGAGATCTGTTAATCTCGCCCAAGCGAGCCAGTCTCGCCTAGGCGAGACAAACGGGGATTCACCCAAGCCAGTTTGCGCGAGAGGTCGTCCAGGCGACCCGCTCAAATTTTTGAGCGAGCGAGCATCTCGCCCAGGCGAGAGGGGTCTCGCCTAAGCGAGATCCCACATTGCTTCCTGATGCTCTTTTCGAGCCCTCGCCTAGGCGAAGGGGACTCGCCTGAGCGAGACCCTTCAGCCTGAGCGAGGGATTGGGCGAGACAAGGTGATGTTTGGTTGTGTGTTGCTCTCTTATGATTGGAATTGTTTGGGTATGACTGCCATTATGAGATACGTGTACATATGTATGGATATATGCCTGATGGATTGCTATAAATGCGTGACATGATTCATAAATGATGAATGATGGGTGTTGTGGGAACTTGACATGTGAAATGAATGAGTGGTTTGGAACTAAAGGAACATAATGTTGATATGAGATGAGGCCCTAGACTCATGGGGTGGTGATGATCAGAGGTATGGATTTGAAATGTGATACGTATGAGGAATTAATCTCAGGGGTTGGTATGGAATTGTAAATATGATTTAATGTTCTTTTATTGCCGATTTATGAATGTTGGTCCGTGTCAGCGTGTAAATTCCTTGGGGTCTCTAGGTGAGACCTCCGGGGTTGCGCTTCAGTGGTCGGGACGTAATCCCATGGCCCCTGGTAGTGGGTGTCCATGGTGGTGCCCCATCGGTATAACTAGTTAAGGATTCAAGGTAAGGTTGCATCCTGACACTCTAAGGGGTCAGTTAGTCTCACCTAGAGCGGACTGACTCCTGTGGTGAGAGTAGTAGGAGGCCTGAAATTCACTAAGGGCTAACCTTGTGGTGAGTGAAAATTAATCCATCGTAACACTTGTAACACATAGCTCGGGGGTGAGCAGAGGTATCCACCACAAGTGCAAGCATCCGCTGAATCCGACCAGGTTATACGTATCCAGATGAGTCGATTCGAGTCGTAGTGTATTGATTGAAAAGTCATAACATGCTTGGTTGTCGTATGAATATTGGATGGTGAAAGTATATTTGACTGTATGATGAGAATATTGTTGGCTCTAGCTTACCCTGTTTGTTGTAT